>Ga0265295_1002696_pt1 | contig 27334 bp, 28 predicted proteins | sample Munlansysbiofilm_FD_192503 | JGI IMG/M metagenome (GOLD analysis project Ga0265295, IMG submission 192503) | Leachate microbial communities from a municipal landfill in Southern Ontario, Canada - Methane capture system biofilm | ecosystem: Engineered > Solid waste > Landfill > Unclassified ... | reverse complement strand
CAAAGGGGGTTGTACGGGTGAACGGGGTCTTTGGCAGCGGGGATGTGATCCAGATCTGTACCACCGATGGCAAACCCTTTGCCAAGGCGGTACCGTACTACAACAGCACAGATATCGCCAAGGTGGCCGGCCATAGCAGCAAGGACATCGAGGCTTTGCTGGGAAAGGGTAGGAAGGACGTACTCTTCCGACCGGAGGACTTGGTGTTGCTGGACGATGTTGAATAACTATCGTATCTACCGTAGAAAACAGGAAATGCTCTCACGCATTACGCATTTGCACAATACTGAGCAACTTGCTGTGGGCATCCTTGATACGGGTACGCTTGCACAACTCAATGAAAGTCTCGAGTGGTATCAGAGCCAGATGAACTTCAGCCTCCACGTGGTTACCCAGGAGGGGAGGCTCGATATCCCCAGCATGCAGGAACAGTATAAGGATGTGACCTTCTTGGTTTTCACCACCCATACCTTCACCGGAGAAAAAATCAATGCGGTTGCCAATGAATGCAGGACCAATCTTTTTCTCATCGTCAGAAGCGACCTTTTGCTCGTGAAGTTTGACGGGCCTTTGCTCATGAGCCTGATGGCGGAGCCTGAGCATCCGGCTGCCTACTGTGCAGTACTGGCAAATGCCTACAAGGAGATTGTCCCCTGTCGTCGTTCCCCGCGTCTGGTGGAACGTGAGTTGGATCCCGAATCTGATTTCCCTCGCCTTGGCGCAGTGACCTTGCAACAGACGCTCTATCCGGTGATGTGCCTTGCACTCTACGACCGCGCGCTCTTTCAGCGGTTGCGTGGCTTCGATGAGCAGATTCACAGTGAATACTACCAGGCATTGGACTGGGGGATCAGGACGCACCTTCTGGGCTATCACATTGCCATCGGGGATGCTCTGTTGATGCAGTTCCCAGACCGCGAGAGTGTGATTGAAGACCGTAGCGATGCTGAAGGATTTGAACGGTGCTACACCAAAGCCTTGGGGGTGCAGAGCATCAATGCGAAGAATGTTGCCCGCAAATACAAGGGCTTCTTTGACAAGGAGGTCTATCAGACTGAAGTCAAGAAGCGGATGCAGTGGCTGCAGAAGATGGATTTTTCAACCCTGTGTGAAAGCTGGCCCAAGGAGGAGGCATGAAAAAGATCCTCACCCTTGCGTTTTTGCTGTTGCTTCCACTGATGCTCTTCGCCTCACTTGACCCCTACAGCCTGGGTGTCGGGACGGTGATTCTCGATGCAGGACACGGCGGGCATGATCCTGGAACCAGTTTTGCCTGGGCGTTTGCAGGAGGCACTGTCTACGAACGAGATCTGACATTGGATATCACCAAACGAGTGGGATCCTTGCTCGCCGTATCACACCCCGACCTTGTGTTGGTCTACACCATAAGTGATGATACCTACCTTACCCTTGCCCAGCGTAGTGAGATTGCCTATACGACTGAGTTGCGCAACCAAACCAGCGCCCTGTTTGTTTCGATTCATGTGAACAGTGCCCAATCACGCGAAGCCTCAGGGTTTGAGATTCTGACCAAATTGCAGAGCAAGCGTGTCAAACTCATGGATGAGTCAACCCCTTTGACCAACCTGGCAATGCTCTCCGGGTTTTCCCAGGTAACCCTCAACCGGATGCTCAACCATCGCAATCTGGTAGTCGCCTCACTCTTTGAGGAAACGCTTTCGGAAACCCTGATCACCAGTCGAAACCGTGGGATCAAGGAGCGTGACATCTATGTGCTCAATGCCTCCAGGGTTCCCTCTGTCTTGGTGGAGGTAGGCTTTCTTACCAACGAAGAGGATGCTAAAAACCTTGTTTCGCCGCAATGGCGCCAACGAGTTGCCCAGGCGATCGCCTTGGCAATCGAACGCTGTTTGTAGGAGGATGCCGATGGAAGTCTATGACGTGAAGAAGGAGCTGAAACAGCTCTACCACACTCCAAAAGAGCCCACGCTGGTCGACGTTCCTTCGCTTTCGTATCTCATCATCGATGGGGAAGGGGACCCCTCCGATCCGGCCTACACAGAGGCTGTGGAGCTTCTTTTCTCCATGAGTTACACCCTGAAGATGGGGTTTAGGAAGCACTCCCTGTACAAGCCTTTCACCGTCTCCCCACTCGAATGTGTCTGGGATGCCGTTGAGGTGGAGAATCGGAATAGCTGGGTTTGGTCTGCCATGATCGCACAACCATCCTGGGTTACCGAGGAGTTGGTCGAACAGGTTCGCGAGCAGGTGTCTTTCAAAAAAGGACTCTCATCCTCCCATGTACGCTTTGCCACCCTTACTGAAGGAGTGTGCGTAACCATGCTGCACATAGGTTCGTACCAGGATGAGGATGCAAGCTTTGCACGGATGGAGAGGTTTTGTGCAGAGCATCAGCTGAAGCGAAGCAGCACTTCCCATAGGGAGATGTATCTGAGCAATCCGAAGAAGACCGAAGCCGACCAGCTGAAAACTGTTCTCAGATTTGCGGTGCAACCGATCTCCTAAAGCTCTTCCTTGCTCTTTCTGCGCTGGGCAACCAGCAAATCCATTTTCAGTTTCTTCAGCTTTGCCGAGAGGCTGACCTTGTAAATGTGCGGGTTGATCTGTCTCAGATAACTCTTGTGGAAGGTTGCAAGGCTCTCTTGTGCAAACGCTTGGATCTGCCTCAGCGTTGGCTTTTCTCCCACCCGCTTGCCCTGGTGCATTCGCAATGCGAGCAAGCTTTCAAAACGAGCGTACTTGTCGCTCTGCATCTCGAAAAAATCGGCCTCAGCAAAGGGGTGGTAGAAGGTATACTTCTTCCCTGCGACGATTTTCTCATGCTCGAGGGTGATCAGGTCAGCCAATGCGCCCCCCTCAGCATCATAGAAGCGATAGACTTGCTTGATGCCGGGATTGGTGGTTTTCTCAAAGCTGTTGGAAATCTTCATCGTGGGAGTGATGGTGCCATCCTTCTGCTGCTTTGCAGCAAGCTTGTAGACTCCATTGAGAGAGGCCTGTACGCCTCCGGTCACCAAATGGGTACCGATACCCCAACTATCGATGGGCACCTCATCATGGACCAGGGTCTGCACGATCTCCTCGGTCAGGTCGTTGGATACCACGATGGTCGCATCCTTGAGCCCTGCGTCATCGAGTCTCTTGCGTATCACCCTCGGAAGGTAGGAGAGGTCGCCGCTGTCGATACGAACCCCAATCTTCTTTCCCTTGCGCTGTTGTTCCAGGCCGACGATGATTGCATTGTCTATTCCTGAACCGAGCGTGTCATAGGTGTCAATCAACAGTACCGTATTGTCTGGATACAAATTGGCATAGGCACGGAAGGACTCCAATTCACTGTCAAAGCTCATGATCCAGGAGTGGGCCATGGTGCCTGCTACCGGAATGTCGAAGGTTTTGCCGGCAAGGGTGTTGCTGGTGACCTGACAGCCTCCGATGAAGGCGGCTCTGCTTGCAGAGAGGGCGCCGTCACCACCTTGGGCTCTTCTGAGCCCGAACTCCATCAGCTGACCGCGCTTGGAGGCGATGGACATGCGGCTTGCCTTGGTTGCGATAAGGCTCTGGAAGTTGAGGGTGTTCAGAAGCAAGCCTTCTATCAGCTGTGCTTCGATGAGATTGGTTTGGATGCGAAGCAAGGGTTCCCCAGGGAAGACCACCGTGCCTTCCTGCATCGCATACACATCACCAGCAAAGCGGTAGTGCTGCAAGTAGTCGAGGAAGGGTTCGGTAAACTTGCCGAGACTACGAAGATAGTCGACATCCTCTTTGCTGAACGAGAAGTGCTCGAGCTTATCGATCAGGTCATTGAGACCTGCAAAGACCACATAGCCTCCTTCGAAAGGGTTCGTCCGATAGAACATATCGAAGACAACCTGGGGGTTCTGGGCATTTGAGAAATACCCCTGCATCATGGTCAGTTCATAGAAATCGGTAGTCAGGGCACTTACGTTCATGCTTGCTTCCTTAGCCTCGGGCCTCGATCCTGGCAAAGCCGGTGTAGGGTACCAGGGCCGGGGGAATGGTCACTGAACCATCTTCGTTCTGATAGTTCTCCAGTATGGCAACCAGGGCACGGCTGAGAGCGATGGCTGTTCCATTGAGCATATGGACGAATTGGGTCTTTCCTTCTTCATCCTTGTACCGGATGGAGAGCGAGCGGGCCTGATAGTCTGTGCAGTTGCTGGTGGATGTCACCTCTCCGTACTCGCCTTCATCCCCACGGCCGGGCATCCATGCTTCGATGTCGAACTTGCGGTAGGCTGGGGCTCCAAGGTCTCCCGTGCAGGTATCGACCACGCGGTAGGCGAGGCCAAGATTGCCGAAGATTTCCTCTTCGATGGCAAGCAGCGTCTGATGATAGGCATCCGACTCCTCAGGAAGGCAGTAGATGAACATCTCCAGCTTGGAGAACTGATGGACGCGGTACAGACCCTTGGAGTACTGCCCCGCTCCTCCTGCCTCGCGGCGGAAACAGTGGGAGAGTCCTGCCATCTTGATGGGCAGTTCTTCCTTGTTGAGGATTTGGCCGGCGTAGTAGCCGCCGAGGGTGATCTCTGCAGTCCCGACCAAGCAGGTACCGGTTCCCTCGAGGGTATAGATGTTGCTCTCCTCCCCACGTGGGTTGAACCCGATGCCTGAGAGAATCTCCTCCTTGGCTATGTCCGGGGTGATGAAGGGGGTAAAGCCATGCTTCATGACAATGTCCATCGCATAGCGCTCCAAAGCCATCTGCAGGATGACCGCCTCACGCTTGAGATAGTAGAACTTTGCACCGGAAACCCTGGTTGCAGTATCAAAATCGACCAGATCGAGCTTTTCGGCAAGTTGGACATGGTCCAACGGCTTGAAAGAGAAAGTAGGGACAGATCCTACAAACTTGATGGCAGTGTTGTCCTTGTCCTCCTTTCCTACAGGAGCTTGGGGATGCGCATAGTTGGGGATGGTGCGCGCAAGAAGCTGGTACTGTTGCTCCACCTCGGTGAGGGAGGCTTCACTGGCGGCGATGCTCTCCTTGAGAGCCTTGCCTTCGGCGATGAGGACGGTACGGGTTTCGGCATCGAGCTTGCCCTTCATCTTCTGGGCGTTCTCGTTTCGTCTGGCCCTCAGATTCTCAACCTCCTGCAGCAGGTTTGAACGCTTTTCCTGCAACTCGATGATCAGATCGATATCCACGCGCATGTTGCGCACTTCGATGTTCCTGGCAATTTCGTCCCGTCGTTCTTTCAGTTCTTTCAGGTCAATCATTCTGGTTTCTCACCTCTTTGCGTCTTTGGCAAGCGCTTCCAACTTGCTCGATTTTTCACTAGCTTTTCGTACAGCCTGCATTACGGTGGCATCGAAGCCGCCTTCTGCCAATGCAAGCATTCCCTCGATGGTTGTCCCTCCTGCAGAGCAGACGGTGGTGGCAAGATCCACTGGATTTTTGCCGGTACCGAGAGTCAGGTTTGCAGCACTCTTCGCTGTCTCAAGGGCAATGTTCAGGGCTGTCGGATACGCAATGCCCTGCGCAACCCCACCCATGGCAAGGGCATGGTAAAACTGCAGGATGTAGGCAATGGCAGAACCGCTGATGCCAATGAAGGCCCCGAACTGGGATTCAGGAAGGATGAAGGCAGATCCGAAGCTCCGGGCAACCTGCTGGGCGTAGGAGAGATGTTCCGTTGAGCAGCGAGCCGAAGAGGCAATGGCTGTCACCGAGGCTTGCATCTGTGCTGCAATATTGGGCATGAAACGAACCACTTCATCGGTACCGAGTTTCTCAGAAAGTGTCTCCAGCGACACACCGGCAGCAATGCTGATCCAGGTCTTTTCTGCACTTCCATGCTCCCTGAGCTGATCGTACAGCGTTGCCAGAATCTGAGGCTTGACGGCAATGAGCAGGCAATCGGACCTCTTCATCAACTCTTTAAGGCTTGCAACAGCTGTTCTTTTGCCTTGTTTCTCAAGGCTGCGTGCCTTCTCCACATCGCTGTCATAGAGCAGAACCGAATCTTGCAGGCTTTGTGCGATGGCACTTCCCATAGCTCCACATCCGATGATTCCCAGTGTTTTCACCTTTGCTCCTCCCAATTCAAGTGATGCAGCGACCCCTGACCCATTAGGCCGGGAAAGTCGGTTTGCCTGAGGTATTCGTAGGCGGCTATCGCCACACTGTTGGAAAGGTTCAGGCTCCTGGCTTGGCCACGCATGGGTATGCGTACGCATCTCTGTCTCTGTTGTACCAGAATATGCTCGTCTATCCCAGCACTCTCCCTGCCAAATATGAGAAAGGTCTCAGGCGGAAAGCTCACCTCGGCATACGTTCGTTCGGCCTTGGTAGTGAAAAAGAAGAGGTTTTTGTCTGTGTGGGTTGCAAGAAATTCGTCGATGCTTGCATGCTCAACAATGGTGAGCAGGTGCCAGTAATCAAGTCCTGCGCGTTTCAACTGTTTTTCCTCAAGGCTGAAGCCCAAAGGATGCACCAGATGCAAGGTGGCCCCGATGGCGGCACAGGTTCGGGCAATATTGCCCGTATTCTGGGGTATTTCCGGCTCAAAGAGCACTATGTGCAGATCCATGACACAAATCTACCATTTGGGAGGAATCAACACAAGGTACCCCACTTGCGCAAGGATGGTGAACCAACCTTGTAAAGGATCCCATGTTGCTTTAGACTTGCTTCAGTTTGGAGGTGGGTATGGTTGCAGAAAGCATCAAAGCATTGGTCCTCGGTATCGTTCAGGGTATCACGGAGTGGCTTCCCATCAGCTCGACAGGGCATCTGCTGCTGCTCGATTCGCTGCTCAAGCTCTCTCTCAGCTCTGAGGCGAAAGAGCTGTTCTTGGTCATCATCCAGCTTGCATCCATTCTCGCAGTAGTAATCCTTTACTTCTCCACGCTCAATCCCTTTGCCCCCTCGAAAGACAAGGAAGCGAAGAAGTCCACATACATCCTCTGGGCAAAAGTATTGGTTGCAACACTGCCAGCAGGAGTGGTGGGGGTGCTCATCGATGATTTCATGGACAGCCATCTCTATCGTTGGGAAGTGGTGGCTCTCGCTTTGTTCGGCTATGGCGTGCTCTACATCTTTTTGGAGAAGGGAAGGTGGGGAACACAAGAGAAGAGGGTAAAACGGCTTGAGGATATCTCGTATCGTGATGCCTTGAAGCTGGGCCTGTTCCAAATGCTCGCCCTCGTTCCGGGAACCAGCAGAAGTGGTTCGACCATTCTGGGAGGCATCATCATCGGCATCGAGCGGTCGGTGGTTGCCCAATTCTCGTTCTTCATGGCCATACCGGTTATGGCAGGAGCTTCGCTGCTCAAACTCATCAAGCTAGGCTTTTCCTATACTAATGCCGAGTATTATCTCCTCGCTGTGGGCTTCGTCAGCAGTTTCATCGTCTCCTTTTTCTGCATCAAGGCCCTCATCGCCTATGTTCGCAAGCATGATTTCTCGGTCTTCGGTTTCTACCGGGTAGCTCTGGCTGTTGTCGTTGTCATCTACTTTTTGGGCGTAGGTATCTGATATGGCACTGTTATTGATCATCTACCTTGCGTTCATCAGCCTCGGACTGCCTGATGGGGTGCTGGGCAGCATCTGGCCGGTCATGCGCACTTCGCTGGATCTTCCTTTGTACGCTGCAGGTCTCGTTGGAGCCATTGGTTCGATAGGGACGGTTATCTCAGCACTGTCCAGTTACCGTCTGATCCGCCGCTTTGGAACGGGTAAGGTGACGCTTGTCAGCGTTCTTTTGACGGCTTTGGCGTTGTTGGGGTTCTCTGTTTCCTCCTCACTTTTTGCTCTGATGCTTTGCTCCATCCCCCTTGGCCTGGGTGCAGGATCGGTCGATTCCGCCCTGAACAACTATGTGGCCTTGCACTACAAAGCCCGACATATGAACTGGCTTCACTCCTTCTGGGGTTTGGGAGCCAGCAGCGGACCGGCTGTCATGGGCCTGGTGCTCTCACTTGATCTCAGCTACCGGATGGGCTACAGGATTCTGGGTGGCATGCAGTTGGTGCTGGTCCTCGCCCTCTTTCTCAGTCTCTCCCTGTGGCAGGATGGAAAATCCCGCACGGAAGGGGAGACGGAGGTGACGACATTTCCCCCCGTGCATCCGAGAAAGGGAGCGCTTCCCTTTGCCTTGCTCGGATTCTTCCTCTATTGTGCTTTGGAAATATCAACAGGCATGTGGGCGGTCAGTTACCTTGTTGAAGTGAAGGGTCTTGAACCAGCACAAGCAGCGTTCTACGGTTCGCTCTTCTTCTTGGGTATTACCTCTGGGAGAATGGCAAGTGGCTTTTTCTCCTATCGCCTTTCCAACACCACCCTCATCTTCAGTGGGTTTGCCCTGATCTTGGTCAGCATTGGGCTTCTCCACTACTCAAGCCTCGCTGTTTCAGGGCTCTCCTTGCTTCTGATGGGAATTGGGTGTGCACCCATTTTCCCAGCTATGATTCATGAAACCCCGAACCACTTTGGGCGGGAGAATAGTCAGAAAATCATCGGGCTTCAGATGGCATCTGCCTATACAGGCAGTACCCTCTCACCCCCCTTGTTCGGTTTTCTGGGGAACTGGATCGGCTTGGCTTGGATGCCGCTGATGCAGCTTGCGCTCCTCATCTTGCTGGCAAGCTGTGAGGCTCTGCTCTTCGGTTTGGGGAGAAGGAGTAGCCGCTGAGGCTGTCTTGAGCAGGAGGATGTGCGTGCTCACGCTGATGCCGACAACCAGCAAAATGATGCAAACCATCGGGGTGCGGACGATCAAAGCTGAGATGATCAGGCTCGCCCAGAGCCAGGCAAGCCCCCGCTTCTTGGTTGCAAGCGGAACACCGGTTTTCATACGATAGTGACGGATGTATGGTCCGAATGTGCTGTTGCGTTCCAGAGCTTTTGCCAAGGCAGGATTTGATGCCGAAAAGAGGATTGCAGCGAGCAGGACAAACGGGGTGGTAGGTAAAATCGGCAGGAGTATGCCGATGAAACCCAATGCAAGGCAGAGAAATCCCAAGCCGATGTACACTGAACGTCGTATCTTGCCTTGTGCCATGCATGTGCTCCCTTTCACCCAGTAGAGCATGTCCTCATCGCTCTAGCAAGCATTTTTGGTCTGTTCCAGCTGCTTGGGCTTGATGGTGACGATATGTACAGTCACCAGGCTTCCGATTACGCAGAGCATGAGGATCAGCTTCACCTCAGCAACCAGGAAGAAGGTGACCACCAGGCCAATCCACAGCATGACCAAGACCCTGATCTTCACTGCCTTGGGTATGCCGGACCCATCCTTCCAATGGCGCAAGTAGGGCCCGAAGGTCTTGTTTCTCTCCAGCCATGTCCCTAGCTTTTTGCTGGAGAATGAGAAGAGAAAGCCAGCAAGCAGGACAAACGGGGTGGTGGGAAGTACGGGAAGCACGATGCCGATGGCTCCTATTGCCGTGAAGAGTAGGCCGAAAATCATCAAGAGGATGCGTAGTGGTTTGTTCTTTACCAACTGAGATACTCCCTATATGGAATTTTGGTATGATGGATGCTTCCATAGTAAGCAAACTTTAAAAGATAGTAAAGTACTAGGAGATTCTGTGTGCGAGAAAAACATACCCTTGCATTGGCAAGGATATGGTGCCTCTTGAGGACGCTTTACTCCTCCTTGGAGGGTAGGTTGGCTGCTTTGATTACTTGTTTTCCCTGTTTATGCAGGGAGAGCACCACTTCCTCAAGCTTGCGTTTTTTCTGGTACGGGTCCTCAAAGAGCTCTTCCTGCAGTGGGCGTGTTCCGCTGTACAGCCCTTGGAGTGCGAGGCCGATGAGTCGTACCGGCTTGCCTTCGCTCCACTTCTGGGCCAGCAGGTGCTTGGCTATCTGATAGATTTGCTCAGCGCTGTAGAGCGTGGCTTGGGGGGTTGTCTGGACTGTGAACGTGGTGAAGTCCGGCAATCGGAGCTTCAGGGAGACGGTTCTGGCTATCTGCTGCTCATCAAGGGATCGAAACATCACCTCATGGCTCATGGAGAGCAAGACTTCAAGCAGCGTCTCCTCATCGCGGATATCGTCTGCAAAGGTTGTCTCGGTCGAGATGGAGTGGCTCTTCGCTTCGCTTGAGAAGATCCCTGGATCGATACCCCTGCATGCTTGGTACAGATAGTGGCCCATGCTTGAACCGAAAAGGGTTTGCAGGGTGGACTCCTGATAGCTGCGAAGTTCTGCTGTGGTGGAGATGTGGTGTCTGGCAAGCAGTTGCTGGGTGACCTTTCCCACCCCCCAAAGCTTCTTCAATCCGATCGCATCGATGAATGCAATCTCCTTTCCCACCGAAACCCTGCAAAGCCCATCCGGCTTGTCGTAGTCACTGGCCATCTTGGCGATGAACCTGCTGGGCCCGATGCCCACCGAGATGGTGAGCCCGGTCTCATCGTGGACGGCTTGCTTGAGCAGCTTTGCAGCCTCGCGGGGAATACCGAAGAGGCGTTGGGTTCCCGTCATGTCCAGAAACGCCTCATCGATGGATATCTGCTGGACAGAGCTGCTGAAGCGCTTGAGGATTTCCATGACCATGCAGCTCATTTGATGATAGCGCTCCATGCGGGGTCTGACCACAAGTGCATGGGGGCAGAGGCGGAGGGCTTGGGCCATGGGCATGGCGGAATGGATGCCGAACTTGCGGGCTTCGTAGCTGGCGGTGGCTACCACCGAACGCTTTCCCAATCCTCCAATCAAGAGACACGCCTCACGATATTCAGGATGATCCAAAACCTCGATTGCAGCATAGAACGCATCCATATCGACATGAAAGAAGACCTGTTCCATACGCACCTAACACGTGGGAGGGCGGTAGATGCGCCCTCGTTCCTGTCCCGCCCGGTTGAGGGCATCGAAGAGCAGGTGGTCGAGCACCTCAGAAAGGCTGTAGCCGATGCTTGCCATCAGTTTTGGATAGTGGCTGGTCTGTGTCATGCCCGGGCTGGTGTTGATTTCATTGAGAAAGATTCCCTCTTTTGCAAGGAAGAAATCAATGCGGGCATATCCGTCCGCCTTGATCGCAGAAAAAGCCTGTCTGGCATAGCGTCTGATTGCTTTTGCTGATTCTTCATCCACCGTTGATGGCAACTGGAGGTATGCAGTGTTGCTGGTTCCATACTTATGCTCGTAACTCAAGAACCCTTGTTCCTGCTTGGCGGGGTCTATCACTGCTGCAGGTCCTGCGATGACCAGCTTTCCATCTTTGGTGCGAAGGGCTGCACACTCAACCTCCTGCACCTCCTCGATCAGGGTCTGGATCAGTACACGCTCACTGAAGAGGGCTGCGTAGCGAAGCGCTTCCACCAAGGTTTCCTGCTGGGCATGCTTGAGAACCCTCACCCCCACCGAAGAGCCCGCATTTTCCGGTTTCACGAACAGATGGGGACCCAACTGTTTTGTTATAGAGGCAAATTGGTCCATGACGAAGGCTTGCAGGTCGAGCAGGTGAAATCGGTCAAGCACCACCGTAGCAACGGTGGGGATGCCATGGCTGTTGAAGAGGCGGGCGGCAAGGTCCTTGTGCATCCCGATGGCACTGGAGACGGTGTCACAGCCGGCGAGCGGAATACCTGCCAGCATGCAGAGTCCCTGCAGGTTCCCATCTTCGCCACCATAGCCGTGCGTGGTGGCAAAAGCAGCATCCACTGCAAGGTTCGACTCTCCAAGAAAGATGCCCTCACCGGGTTTGATGGAAAGCGGAGTGGTTCTCTCCATCTCCTTTGCTGGGCTCTTTGTCTGCTTATACCATTTCCCCTCCAAGGTGATGGCGATGGGAATCACCTCATGGTTGGCTTCCAGCAGGGCCTGATGGACGGCGATGGCACTGGAAACGGAGACATCATGCTCAGCTGAACGCCCACCATACAACAGTGCTACTCGCATCCTCTTCTCTGCTCCTCTTTAAGCAACACCGTCTGGACTTCTGCGATTTCATCCCAGGCAATCTTGCCATCAGAACGCTCGATGCTCTTCTCATGGCCTTTGCCAAGAAAGAGCAAGGTATCGCCATTTTGGGCGATGGAAACAGCTTTATGAATGGCCATGCGTCTGTCTTCAATCTCCCAGATGGTGCACAGGGGATTGTGCATCAGGTACCTCAGGTCGGAGAAAATGGCTTGATTGCCCTCCTTGCGGGGATCTTCCTCGGTAAGGATGATCACCGAACTGTACTTGTTGGCAATCTTTCCCATAGCCGGGCGCTTGGTGCTGTCGCGTTCTCCAGCACAACCGAACACCGCAATGATATCGCCCCCCTCGCTGGTTCTCTTGGCAAAGGAGAAGACTCCCTCATAGGCATCGGCTGTATGGGCAAAGTCAATGATCACCCTGATTCCAAGCTTATTCTCGATGAGGTGCATTCTTCCCTTCACCGGCTGGAGGTGCGCTATCAGATGCAAGAGACTCTTTGGCTCCTTGTTGAGCAGGTGGCTGGCGGTGAACGCAGCGAGCAGGGCATTGGTGGCAAGACTGGGCAGAAGCAGGGGAGTAAGCAGGTGCTGGCCGTAGATTTCTACGACCACCCCTTGGTACCCCATGAACTCGATGCGCATGGGAATGTCCTTTCCCAGAACCATGGCCGAACATGAGTCGCTCAGTGCATCGATGAAGATCTGATACCGGTTGTTGTCCGTACTGGTCACCAAAAGCCCTCCTTCCTTGAGGGCTTTGACCAGATTGACCTTTGCTTGGGCGTACTCCTCAAGGCTGTGGTGGAACTCAAGGTGCTCACTGGTGACCTTGGTGATGATGGCCGCAGAAAAGGAGATTCCCGCAAGCCGGTCATACTGTTTGCTCAGAGCATGGCTGGTGCACTCAAGCACTACGTGGGAGACCTTGTTTTCAACACAGCGTGCCAAAAAGGCCTGCAACTGGTCGGGTTCAGGGGTGCTTTGGCGGTAGGGCGAGTCGATTTTGCCCGAGCCATCATCCATGCTGACGGTGGTCAGCACCCCCGCTTTGACGTCATTGGCCTTGAGCATCTGATACAGGTAGTCGCAGGTGGTGCTCTTGCCGTCGGTTCCGCTTACCCCGATGACCGAAAGCTTGTCCTGTGGATTGTCATGCAACTCGGCGCACATGAGGGCGAAAATCCTATGACCTTGTGACACTGTGTAACAGTACAAACCCCTGTTCTCAAGATCACGTGGGATGCTCTGTTCGCTGATGATGCACACCGCCCCTCGTTCCACCGCTTCTTTTGCGTACAGCAACCCATCGGTATGGAGACCACTGAAGGCGAAGAAGACTGAATTGGGTGTACAATCTCTGGAGTGCTGGCAGATGGACTGAATCATGAGGTCTTGGGGAACACGCGTATCGGTGATGCCCACAGCCTCCAATAAGGAGCGTAACGTTTTCATGACCCTATGGTACCAGCACAAGTGGTGTGAGAACAATAGGAAGGTTTGCCCAGTTGCACCAAGTACTGGTATCTTCAACTGCAATTATTTGCTATGCTGGATGGGAGGGAGAAGCGCGGATGAAACGATGGATGGGAATTCTTGCTGTTGCTCTGGTCGGTGCGGCATCTCTGTGGGCGCTCCCGCTGGACAACTCCTCAAGTTCCTCCTGGGCCATGGCTGATGCAGGCCTTGCCTTGGACTATTTTCCTGATTCCTTTGCAGCCAACCCGGCACTTCTTGCCTTGGAAGGGCGGAGTGAGACTTCCTTTTTGGCCACCGTGCGGTATCTGGATGAGATTTCAACGACCAGCTATCGCCAACATGAGGTGAATCCCTTCTTGCAGCGCCCTGTGGCGGACTGGTCGCTCAGTTTTGCAGCCGGCAGGCTTGCGTTCTCAATCCAGAATAGAAACACCCTGGCCGAGCGCACGAACTGGGCTTCTTACAGTGAGTATCGCGGGTTGATGACCACGTTGTTCCAGTTTGACTGGGCGATTGGGAAAAAGCCGCTTTCTTTTGGGTTCACTGCCCGGGCACTTGCAGGCAGCGAACGCACCTCTATCCGTTTGCGTGAGGGGCATGCCATCCTTGACTATGCGGTTGAGACGGTGGTGGGTAGGTATGAGCAGGTTGAGGATCAGTCAAACGTAGCCTTTGGCATGGGCTTGCTGCTCGACTATGATTGGTTCAAGCTGGCTGTGGTCAGCAACAGTTTTGCGTACTCCTCTCTGGAGGCTCCGCTGGTCATCAGTGCAGACTCCTTGCTCAAGACGCTCGACTGGGGGTTCTCCTTCAGCAGCCCCACCTATGATGAGAACAATCAGCTGCACCTCCTCAAAGCAGAGGGAGCCTTGGATTTTTTGAACATCGGCTCGGATGAGGAGCGGGAGGTGCGTCTCGGTCTTTCTCTGAAGATGCAACTGCTTCCCACCTGGTCTGTCAGCCTGCTTACCGGCTATCGGGAACAGAAACCCTTGCCGACCGACCTGCTGCAGACCTCCTTCGAACGAGGGTTGCAGACTCTCGGAATATCTGCAAGGTTCGAGACCATACATCTGCAAGTTGCCTATGGTTGGCCGACCTCCTGGTATGTGCAAAAGAGCAGTTCACAGCGGTCGAAATTTCTCCTGGGTGCCAGCATAACACTCTGATGAAACGCTACTTGACACACCTAGACGACCACTATATAGTCAAACGGTAGAACGTTTGAACCTGTAAGGAGTAGAGTATATGTCCAAAGCACATAGAGGCAGTGGGATCAGGAGCGAGGTAAACCATGGACGTGGTCAGTGCCCCGTTTGCAAGAGAACCGAGGTCAAGGTAATGTACGAAGTAACGATCGAAGGCCAGAAGGCCAAGGTCTGCAAGCCTTGCAATGCACACCTCAAGGCTGTAGCAGCCAACTAAGGGTTTTCCTTGGAAGAGAGACTGTCCTCGGTGACAGTCTTTTTTTATACCATCAGAGGGAGAACAGACTGTGGAACTGAGAGAAGAGCGCTGTTATCTGGTTGGAATCAAGGGGACCGGTATGGCCAACTTGGCTCTTCTTCTTTTGCGTCTGGGAGCCTCTGTCCGAGGCTGTGATGTACAAGAAACCTTCCTTACCGATCTCTCCTTGCAAAAGGCAGACATCGGAATTGATGTTGGCTTCTCAGACTCCCTTCTGCCCAGTACCACAACGTGTGTCATCTACAGCAGTGCCTATGCAAGAGACATCCCCATCCTTCAGGCAGCCCAAGCCAAACAGATTCCCCTCTACTCATATCCTGAGTTTCTTGCGCTTCTGAGCTCGATGCAGGACAGCTATGCAGTGGCAGGCACCCATGGGAAGACCACCACCTGCTCTGTTGCCAGTCATGTGCTGGCCGGTGCAAGTGAACGGGAGTTTCCCTTCTATGCTCTGTACGGATCAAGTATGGTTGATCAGGAAGGCTCTCTCTACCAAGGTGGGGAGTGTGCGCTCTTTGAAGCTTGTGAGTATCAGGACCACTTTCTCTCCTATCATCTCAGGGGCGTGCTGGTCACCTGCATCGAGTATGATCACCCCGACTATTTTGCAGACCTGGATGCTGTCAAAGCCAGTTTCCGACGCTTGGTGGACAAGCTTGGAAGGGGAGGCATCCTCGTTGGGTGCTCTGACGATGCAGGTGCGAGAGAACTGCTCTCCTATGCCCATCAGACGAGGAGCGATCTGACCATCATGGAGTATGGGTATACCGCTTCCGGTCCTTTTCAGGTTCTCGCGCGCCCAGAGGGAAAAATATCCCTCTCCCTTCTTCCCGAATATTCGTTTTCCCTTACCGTCGGGGCACGGGCACTCGTTTTGGATCATGTAGGTGCGGTGGTGCTTGCTTTGGCAATGCTGCTGGATCGTCCCAAGCCCAAGCTCTATCTGCAGGACAAGGGTCTGTTGACCGACGAGGTGCTTCCTTCCTTGGCGAGCCTGCTGCTGATGCAACTGCCCTCCTATCCCGGATGCAGGGCAAGGACTGAAGTGTTGGCTGATGAGAGGGGTGTTGTCTATGTGGATGATTATGCACATCACCCAAGTGAGATCCTCACGTCCCTTGAAGAGCTCAGGCTTGCATACCCTGGAAGAAAACTGTTGGTGATTTTTTGTCCCCACACAGCCAGTCGCACAAAAGCATTGCTTTCTTCCTTTGCCCAAGCCTTGGTGCAAAGTGATGCCCTCATCATCCAGAGCACCTACGCTTCTGCAAGAAATGATGGGTCTGCTCTATCCGATCCGAGCACGCTTTTGCTCGAGGCGGTGCACGCGCAGCCACACGCGAAAGAAAGGTTGGTTGCGTACGCCAAAGATGACCAAGCTTGTGTAGAGCTCGCGTGCCTGTGGTTGCAAGAGAGGTGGTTGTGTATTACCATGGGTGCGGGCAATAACCGCCCGATCGGGCCTCGTATTGCTGCGTTTCGAAGGAGTCTTTCATGAAAAGCATGACTGGATATGGCTTCAGTGAGTCAGTTGGTGAGCAGTTTCAGCTTGCCGTCGAACTGAAGTCCTACAACAACCGTTATCTTGATATCAACCACAACATTCCCTACATCCTCTCTCCCTTCGAGATTGAGATTGACAAGCGCCTTGGAGAAAAAGCAAGCCGAGGCCACATTGAAGTGAACATCCGGGTGAAGAACCTGGTCAGTGACATCGAGTTGTACATCGACCCGGTGGCAGTACAGAAGTACAGCGAGGCATTCAGCTCCATTGGAGCGCTCTCAGGCAAGGCTCTCAAACCCCAGCTCTCTGACTTTCTGGGAAGCGAAGGAGTGCTTACCAGCCTGAAAGGCAATGACAGCGAGCGATATCGACAGGTGCTCTTCGCTACCCTTGAGGAAGCATTGGTCCAGTTCTCTGCAAGCAAAGAGCGGGAAGGTGCTTCCACCAAGGCTGATCTGTTCAGTCTGGGAAAGCGGCTTGAGGCGGGCTTTCTTGTCATCCAGAGCCATGCTGATGAGCTTGAGGCCTTACTCAAGCAAAATCTTCGCACTCGCTTTGACGAGATGCTTGGTGATCAGAACTATGATGAGAACCGCATACTCTCTGAGGTTGCGGTGATGTTGGTGAAATATTCGGTGAACGAGGAGATCAAGCGCCTGGCAGTACACCTGAAAGAGTACTTCGCCTTGCTGGATCTGGATGAGCCGGTTGGCAAGCGCCTGGACTTTCTCTGTCAGGAGATGAACCGGGAGATCAACACCATCGGCAGCAAGAGCCAGATGGTGGAGCTCAATATCCAAGTGGTGGCCATGAAGGACAGCTTGGAGAATATTCGTGAACAAATCCGAAATATCGAGTGACGGGGGCAAGGGTGCGCATCGCAATTAGTGGGAAAAGTGGCTGCGGCAATACGACTGTCAGCAAGCTGGTGGCCGACCGATTGGGCTACCCAATGATCAACTTCACCTTCCGAACGCTCAGCGAAGAGAAGGGAATTGAGTTCTGGACATTCTGCAAGTTGGCTGAACAGACCGATGAGTATGATCTAGAGGTAGACCGCCGTCAGGTGGAGATGGCCTTGGCTGAAGAGAACTGTGTTCTTGGCAGTCGTTTGGCAATCTGGATGCTCAAGGAAGCTGACCTCAAGGTATATCTGACAGCAAGCAGCGAAGAGCGGGCCAGAAGGATTACCGAACGCGAAGGGGGAAGTCTGGCTGAGCGGATGGAGCAGACCCAGCGTCGTGATGAAAATGACAGCAAGCGCTATCTGCGTCTCTATGCTATCGACAACAGTGATACGAGCATAGCCGACTTGGTGATCGATACTTCAGATCTTGGTCCACAGCAAGTTGCAGATATCATTATTGCGGAGGTGCAAAAGCGTGAAGAACACTAGGCGATGTGCTCTCTTGCTGTTTCTCTTGCTGCTCATGCTCACTTCATTGGGAGCCAAGCCTTACCTTGGTGTCTCACAAAACCTGGCGGCGAGCTCGGTGGAGGTGGGGTTTCTGACCAAGGGGTTTGAGCAGAACCTGGTGCTCTCTCTTCCCACCGTGCAGACAGCTGCCCCTGCCTGGCTGCAAAACAGTGCACTTTCCGCTCATCTTCTCTATCGGTTCCACCAGCTCAATCCAGTGGTGGTGGGCGTGGGAATCAAAGCGCAAGGTGGTTGGCAGGAGGATGGGTATAGAGCCCTGGGCCTGGGCGGTGTGCTCTCCCTCTCCTACGAGTTTGTTGGCCGCCATGGCATTCTGTTTGCCGAGGCCTCCTATCTGCCCTGGATTTACTCTGACGGCAGTGCCTCTGATCCCTATGTGGATAAGATGCTCGCTCAGTACGTGCGCCTTGGCTATCGGTATGTGCTGTAAGGTCTGTACATTAAGCTGAAAAATCTTTATGATATGAAAGTTGCAGAGAGTTGTTCTGCAGATTGACAAGGAGTTGAACGGTGAGCATTCCATTGAATAGCCTTATTGATTATGAGGGCAATATCTACCAAATTACCTGCGTGGCAATCAAGGAAGCGAACATCCTGAGTAATCCTGGGTGTGGCGGAAAAGAGATCGAGGAGAACAATGGGAAAATCGTCAGTGAGGTTCTCACCAGAGCTCTCAAAGGTGAAATCCATTTCGAAGCCTCTGAAGAAGCCTGATTTCACCAAACCCATTCTTTTCATCTTCGGCCCGACAGGGGTCGGAAAAACAGAACTTCTGCTGGATCTTGATCCGCAGAGGTTTTCTGTTATCAATGCAGACTCAATCCAAGTATATCGGTATCTGGACATTGGTTCTGCCAAGGCGGATGCTTCGGTACAGGCTGCAATCAAGCACTATCTGATCGACATCCAGGACCCTTGGCAGCAGTTCTCTGTAGGTGATTTCATCGAACAAGCCGATCAGGCCTGCCAGGAAATCTGGGGAGAGGATAAGGTGCCGGTGGTATGCGGGGGGACCGCTTACTACTTCAAACACTTTCTCTTCGGACTCAGTGAAGCTCCGCCCAGTGATGAGCTCATCCGCAATCACATCGCCAGCCAAATCGAGCAGCAGGGAAGATCTTGGGCCTATGAGTACCTCAAGCGGGTGGACCCTGTCTCCTTTGAGCGTATCCACAGCTCTGATATCTATCGGATATCCCGTGCTTTGGAAGTGTGGGAAACCTGTGGAAGACCCCTTTCCAGTTTCAGCATCCCCAGTGAGAAGCGCAACGGCATGCAACCCTTGATCATCGGGTTGCAACGAGAGGCAGAGGTGCTTCGCTCGCGTCTTGGTCTGCGCATCAAGGCGATGTTTGACGAAGGCTTGGAAGAGGAAATCCGGTCACTCATCAGAATGGGAGCTCAGGCTTCTTGGCCTGGATTGCAAGGTATCGGATACCGGGAGTTTTTCCAGGCCCGTGAGCATGGGGAGTGGTCTCGCTCGCTCATCGCCGACCAGATAGAAAGAAACAGCCGCTTCTATGCGAAGCGGCAGCTTACGTTCTTCCGAAGTTTTGCCGAAGCTGTCTGGAAGGACCCCTCCGACAAGAAAGATATCCACACGCTCATCGAAGCGTATCTCAAAACCTTTTCTGGGTAGGTACGTCCAACTGCTGGAGAAATTCTACGTTCACCGCCTTGATGTCGGTTATCTCATACCACCCACGCTTGCCCATTTCCACGGAGAACTGCTGTTGGATTTTGTAGAGGAAGATGGGAATTCCTTCGAAGCCTTGTTGCTGTACGCCCTCATCAGTGTATGAATAGGGGGTGAAGAGCGTTCCGGTGGCCATGAAAGTGGTTGCATCCAACGCGGCAATCTCAAGGTCGGCGACACCATAGAGGAAGGTTCCTTCCACTAAAGGTGGTTTGCCTTCAGAGAGCCAACGGTTGGGGTCCACCTGGCTGTTAATTCCCTCATATGCCTGGCGAGTCTGCCGGGTTACGAAGAGGTTGGTGACCTCCATCGAGACAGGATTCTTTGTTCCCTTTGCAAGCGATGCTTCCATCTTCTGCAAATCCAGAGCATTCTGCCCTGCATAATACTCCTCGATCACCTGTACTTGGCCCATCCCGGCCGTGTAGGGTGGAGTGAGAGCAAGCTGAATGCGACTGGTGGTGAACCAGGCAAGTGCGCCGATGCTCAGGACAACGGTAATCACAATCCAACCCTTCTTTCTCCAGAAGATCTTGCGATTGGCACGTTTGGCCTGTCCATCCAAGAACTTTTCGCACGCCTCAATGGAAAGATATTTCTCACGCGTGGATGCTTGCTGCAGAGCAGGAAGATTCCATTGAAGCTCCTCAGTTTGGGCAAGGAATGTGGAGAGCGCTTTCTGGCTCTCCCTGTTTCCTGCAGCATCACGTTGGCGGGTGAGGCTCAGCGTAAGCGTGGTATGAATGAAATTTGCGGTAGAAGTGGGCAGCTGGGTTTGGGTACTGGTGATGGGCAGGGGTCTGAATGAGTCCTCGCGCGTCAAGCGGTCGGCAAAGGGAGCGAAGCCCAAGGCAGCGTAGTAGAGCAGCTGTCCCATTTGGTCGCACAAGGTGAACGGGGCGTGGATGCCATGATGCACCCAAGCCGATATGTTCTGGTAGCGTTCCTCTTCCTCTGCGGTGGAAGAGAAGAGGTCTCCAAGGGTTTGGGGAAGGATGAGGAGCCTGCCATCCTCAACGCCCCACACTCTCCACAGGGGGAGGATGCCGCTGCTCAGATCGAGAAAATCGGAACTGAGACGAGAAAGTGCATCGGCAAGTCGGCGCACCCAGGTCAGGGCCTTATCGCGCTTTTTAGTTGCAATCTCGGCGAAGGGGAAAAGATCGAGCTGGTCGAAATAGAGACAGCGTTCCCCGTCAATGATGGTGATGCCTTTCCAGTACCAGCTCTCAAGATGCTCCCCATCATAGAGGTACCCCCTCTCTTTCTCTCCTTGCAAGAGATAGGAGGGAAGTTCGACTGTTTGGGGTGCGATGGTGATGCAACGCATCACGTTCCCCTCGATCATCTGGTCAAAGGTTCGTTTCACTGACATGCATCTCTCCTAAGCTGGCACTGAGGTGCCATACGATTTTTTCTTTTCCTTCCCCAACCACCATGGGATGAGGATACTCCTGGCCTTTGTAGTACCAGGAGTCTATGTTCCATCCCTGGGTGGCCCACTTCTGGCGCCTGATCGCCTCAAGGGACGGGAGATTGCAGCAACTTATCAGGTGGTGCTGCTGTGCTTCCAAAAGAGTGTCGCCACGACGCAAACATTCGCCAAGGTGGTAAGCATGCTCGGCAGCTACATCATTGGGAAGCAGGGCGTTGGCATTGCTGCTGACGATGAACAACGTCTTCTTTTCATAGTCGGTGATGGAGGCAAGTAGGCGCTCCAATACATTCAGTTGAGGCTTGGAACAGGTGCCTACCGCAAGGCCAAGAACGGGTGTGTCCGGCACATAGGAGTTGATGAAGGGAAGGGTGAGCTCGAAAGCACTCTCTTCCTCGAAATAGCTCTCCTGCAGTGCCAAGTGCGGTGTATACAGCGCCTTGAGATGTGCAAGCACGTCGGTGGCAAACCTAATGGGTTTTCCCCCTATGACCATGCCCTCTCCCTCCAGACTGAAAAGAAAGGCAGGCTCGTCGCACATCAGCACCTCCTGGTGCAGAGGAACGAGCACCACCACCAGATTGGGACGCAAACCTGCGGTACGTGCGAAACTCTTGTGCAGGGCTTGGAGGCTCATGTCGTAGGATGCATGGGGGCAGAGCAAGGCTGAGGGAAGCGTAGAAAGGTGAACAGGGGAGGTCCTGATTTGGGTGGCTTGGGAGAGTGAGAACGGATCTTCTGGGTAGAATATCACCTGATGGCGGGGTTCAAGCATGTTCATCCTCCAAAAGTAATCGTGCCAGACGGCTTTCGTCCAGTACAACTGTCAGGTTTTTCTCCTGAGTTGGCAATACCAAGCCGGTTTTGCCTCCCTTGGGTCGCCGAAGGTGTTTTACCTGGGTGTAATAGAGATCGGCCTTTCCCTGGCTTTTTGCCTTGCTGAAGACCAAGGCAAGATTAGCAGCATCCAAGAGGACATCCAGCGGAACGCTCTTGTTTTTCACAAACTTGATGAAGACATAGCCTCCGGGGAAATCACGGGTATGCATCCAGTAGTCATTGCCCCTGACATGGTGGCGCAGCAGTTCATCATTCTCCTTTGCATTTCGACCTACCAACAAGGTGAACTGTCCGCTCTGGATAACCAAGCCGGGACTCTTCTGTGTTGTATCGACCTGGCTGGGTATGGTGGCCAGCTCTTTCTTGAATGCGCGGATCGCCTCCTCTTTATCCAGCAGGGGATCGAGCAACTGTGCATAGCGCTGTTGTTCCCGGACCAATGCCTCTTTCGCTTTCTCCATTTCCCCAAGGGCATTCTCATAGGTTCCCTTGGCTTTCTGGTACTTTTCGTAGTAGAGGAGGATGTTCTCCCTTGCCTTGAGTTTCTCATCCAGTTCTATGGTAAGCAGGCTCTCTGTCTCCCAGTCCTCGACTTCAATGCGGGACTTCCTGCCATCCAGCAGGTGTTGGTTTGCACTCAGGAGGTCTGCTTTCTTCTTCCAAAGCTCATAGCCTTCATGTGCCTTGATCGTGCGCATCTGGCTGGCTAACGTGCTGCTGAGAGTTTTCAGCTCACGATCGCGTTTTGCTTCCACCTTGGACAGGAGCTGCTCATAGGTGAGAATATTGCTCTGATTGCCGTACTCTTGCTCGATTTGCCGGTTGAATGAGAGTTCATTTCGAGGGCGAACAGTGAATGAATCATTCGGGATCTTTTGCTCTTCGACCATCAGGAAGGTGCCTGAACTCTGCTCTCCTCGACCTGGCCTGCGGTACAGCAGGTCGAGTATGGTGTGCTCGCTGTCGGTGACGATGACATTTGCACCCGGGCCACTGTAGAAGCGCAGGTAAAGGTAGAGGAGCCTCCCATGGTTGTCCAAGGTTAGCTGCACCAGACGATCGGCACCGGCCTGTCTGAAGCCGACCACCTTGGATCCTTCCAGGTTAGCCCTGCAAAACTGGATGAAGCGTTGCAGCTTGGCCGTTTTCCCCCGCTGGCTCACTTGGATGGATTCAGTGAGCATATGCAAGCGGCTGAATGGAGTGCCAAACTCAGTATAGAGCGTCCAGCGTCCAACCTGCGGGTGGTAGAACTGCCAGCTGAGGGAGTGGAAGTCATGCTGCAGCGTTTGCTGAAGCGAGCTGTCGAGAAGGGGCAACTCCTCAAGGATCAGGGCAATTTCACGCCAGTTGAGACTCATAGTGCTCCTTTGTTTCATCGTATGCTGCCTTCACCCCTCCGGCCAGATAGAAGGAGCCGCACACCAAGATGGCGGCATGGTTGGGAGTAAGGGCATAGGCTTGTTTCAGAGCCTCCCCGTTGTCCTCCACCAGGTAGATGCGTACAGGCTTCGAGCTGGCAGCCGCTTGCTGTTCAAACAGTGCCCGCAACATGACGATGTCGCTCTTCTTGTAACTGCCGGGTTTGCTCACGATGATGGTGGAGAAGTGTTCGAGCACCAGACTTACCATATGGGTATGATCCTTGTCCTCAAGAGCTCCGTAGATGACGGTGTTGTCCGACCCGGGGTGCAGATGGGAGAACGAGGAGAGCAAGGAAGCGAGCGAATGGTGGGTATGGGCTCCGTCCACATACAGTGGTGGCTCCGAGCTCAGTTGCTGGAAGCGACCGGGAATCTGGTTCTTGGCGAAAGAAGGGAGGATGCGCGGCTCGTACAGCCCAAGCGTCCTGAGCACAAGCAGGGCAAGCGCGCTGTTTTGTGCCTGAACCTGCCCGCGCATGGCGAGCAACAGATCCTCTTTCCTGCCATCTATCCACTGGTAGGTTACAGCCTCACCTTCTTTTGTCGTCTCACTGGAGAGGGAGAGTAGCTCATCGCTGAGCAGGTGGACCTTGCTTTTCTGGGCTCTTGCCTCTGTAAGGAAGACCTCCAAGGCCTCATCCTCCTCATAGCCGATGAACACCGGCACCCCTTCCTTGATGATCTTGCTCTTCTCAGAAGCTATCTGGGCGATGGTATTTCCAAGGATCTTGGTGTGTTCGAGTTCTATGGGGCAGAGCACTGAGGCTTCCGGGATAATGGTGTTGGTGGCATCGAGCCGTCCGCCCAAGCCTGTTTCTATGACTGCCCAAGTGCAACCTGCTGCTTTGAAAAGCAAGTAGGCGTATGCGGTGAACAACTCGAAGGTGGTGGGGTGGGTTTCTCCCCACTGGTCGGAAAAGGAGAAGTTGGTGAGCTTGTGTTGCAGAACCCTTCCGGTTTCCACCAACAGCTCCTCGCCAAAGAAGGTTCCGGCGAGCGTGAAGCGCTCCCGGTAATCGACCAGATGGGGCGAAAGGTAGAGCCCGGTTTTATACCCGAGAGTGGAGAGTGCACAGGCAAGGTAGCTGGCTGTTGAGCCCTTCCCCTTTGATCCAGCAAGGTGGATCTTCCGAAATGCTCTCTCGGGGTTGCCGAGATGGCGCAAGAGTTCAATCATCCTGTCCAGGCGATAGTTCCGGGTTGTATAGTGGTCGGTCTGCTTCTCTAAGTTGGTGAAACTCTCCATGAAGAAGACCACATCATCAAAGCTGGAAATGTGCATACTCAACGATACCTCGTCGTAAACTGTAGTCGCATCCTGCGCTTTGGTCAACGCAAGGGAGGGTTTTGCGTCTCCCTGACAGCTGCATTACACTATTACGTAATATGAAAACCTGTCATGATAATCTTGATTTTTCCCAATTCTTCTGCCTATAGTATAAGAAGATTGCATATTCTGTGCTGTTAAGAGGAGAAGGAAAATGGCAACTACGAAAAACTCCCCGATGCCTTGGGATTTCTTGGATGCATACCGTGGCAAAATGTTTGACGGTCAGTGGCCGACTGTAGTACAGATGTTTGAGATCTCAGTCAGCCGTTTCGCCCAGAATAAGTGTTTCACAGCCTTTGTCCCGAAGAAAGAGACATTCACCTACGAACAAGCTCAGGCCCATATTCTCAGCATTGCCAATTTCCTCGCTGCCAAAGGGGTGGGCAAGGGCAGCAAGGTTGCTGTCAGTGGCAAGAACAGCCCTGAGTGGGCTATGGCTTATCTTGGCATTCTCTATGCCGGAGCCATTGTGGTACCCCTGGACAGCACCTTAAGCAACAAGGATATGGCCAAACTGATGGATTTTGCCGGTGTTAAGATCCTGTTTGCCGATACAGATCGCTTGGAAGGTTTTGATGCAGAGAACAAGCTGGCTCTTACCGACCGCGTAAGCTTGGAAGAGGGGAGTGAGTATCCCTTTGTCCTTGATATCAAAGCAAAAGAGGTCAAGCGCCACCAGGCCGATTGCGAAGATACTGCGGCAATTCTCTTCACCAGCGGTACTACCGGAACCCCCAAGGGTGTTATGCTCAGCCACCGAAATCTGGTATCCGATTGTTATCTAGCCCAGGGCAATATGACCCTGTATCCGACGGATGTATTCTACGCAATCCTTCCCATCCACCATGCCTACACCATGATGGCCGTTTTCTTTGAGGCCATCAGTGCTGGTGCTTCGATCGTCTTCGGCAAGAAGCTGATCATCAGTCAGGTGCTCAAGGAGCTGAAAGAGGGTGAGGTCACCATGTTCCTTGCTGTCCCGATGCTCTTCAACAAGATGATTGCAGCCCTGATGAACGGGGTGAGGGAGAAGGGCGTCGTCCTGTACGGGGTCATTCGCTTTCTGATGGGTGTTTCCGGTTTGCTGAAGAAAATCTTTAAAGTGAATTTCGGAAAGAAGATGTTCGGCTTCTTGCTCAAGAAATTGTCCTTGGACAAGAACCGCATCTGCATCAGTGGCGGAGGCCCGCTTCCCGCCTCAACCTTCAAGATGTTCAATGAGCTGGGCATAGACTTTGTGCAGGGTTATGGGCTCACCGAGACGAGCCCCATCACCCACCTCAACCCAACTGAGGCATACATCGAAACGTCGGTGGGTAAGAAGATTCCCCAAACAGAAGTCAAGATTGTCAGTCCCGACACCGAGGGCAACGGAATCATCTACATCAAGGGCCCCATGGTTATGCAGGGGTACTACAACAACCAAGAGGCAACCGATGAGGTGCTCAGTGATGGTTGGCTGAATACCGGAGATGTGGGTCATCAGGATGCACAGGGCTATCTCTATCTCACCGGTCGTGCAAAGAACATTATTGTCACCGATGGTGGCAAGAATGTCTTCCCCGAAGAGATTGAGGATCACTTCCAGCTCTACAGCGAGATCGACACCATCTGTGTTCTTGGATATCTGGTGGACAAGAAGACCAAGAGCGAGGGTATCCGGGCTTTGGTCTATCCTGCAGAAAAGTATCGTGATGAGATGACCAAGGAGCATGGGGACCAGGCAAAGCAGAAGATTGAGGAGAGGATTCAGCACATCATCAGTGAGGTGAACAAGGAGTTGCAATCCTACAAGAAGATCACCCGGGTAACTGTTGTTGATGAACCGCTTGAAATGACAAGTACGAAGAAAGTAAAGCGCTTCGTAGTTGCACAGAAATACAAGGACTGAGTATACTCAGCTCATGAATAGCAGTGTACGCAGTTTTCTGAAGGCGCAGGCTCATCCACTCAAGCCGATCGTAATGATCGGCAAGGGTGGGTTGGACCAGCGGGTGATAGCAGCCATGGATCAAGCCCTTACAAGCCATGAGCTGGTGAAAGTGAAGTTTCAAGCCTTCAAAGATGAGATGAGACCCCTTGCAGAGGATCTTGCACAAAAGACCGAAAGTAGTCTGGTCAGCATCATCGGGTTCATTGCAACGTTCTATCGGGAGAGTGAGGAGCATCTGATTCACATACCCAAGGACCTTGCAGCCAAAGGGGAATAAGAAGGCAAAGCATCAGGAACAGCTCTTGATGCTTTTTTTGGTTCTGCAAAAAGCAGGCCCGTCTTCCAACGGAAGCAGGGCCTGCACTAGAGAAAATCCACCAGAAGGTGTACTGCATTCATACCACGTCCGCGCCGTTGCATCAATATGCTAAGAGAGCGGACCTCGGTAACTCAGAACACCAAGGTTGTCGCACAACATTTGCAATACCTCGCGCTTGGCTAGATTTGTCTCTGTTTGTTGGGGATTCCACAGCTGCCCAGCCATGAACATGAGCCGGGGAAAAAGCAAATACTCCGCCTGTTTTGACGAGGTGACTTTCTCTGTCCAGAGGTTTGCCTGCCCTCCGAGGATATTCTGTCGCACCGAAGGGTCGAGAGAGGGGGGCGTGCACGCAAATGAGGCAACATCTCTGAGGGTGCTTACTCCAAGATTCCCCATCTCTTCCTCGCTGTCCAGATGCTTGTAGTCGAAATAACAGCCAGCTGTGTTGGGGCTCATGATCACCTGATGCCCTCGTTTGCTCGCTTCGATTCCCCCCCCCAAGCCTCGCCACGACATGACGATCAAATCTTTGGGAAGGCCAAGCAGCTCTGTCCCCTCCAGCACTTCGTCCCAACCGATGGGG
>Ga0265295_1002695_pt1 | contig 27351 bp, 19 predicted proteins | sample Munlansysbiofilm_FD_192503 | JGI IMG/M metagenome (GOLD analysis project Ga0265295, IMG submission 192503) | Leachate microbial communities from a municipal landfill in Southern Ontario, Canada - Methane capture system biofilm | ecosystem: Engineered > Solid waste > Landfill > Unclassified ... | reverse complement strand
CAGACCGGATGGATCCAGAGCGGGCACCACCACATGGGCGGTCATCACCATGGGAACCCCCGCCTTTACCATGGCCTTGAAGGGATGGAGCTCGACCGCGTCGAGCCGGGCGCGATCATGGCGCACTATGGGGAGGCCCAGATGGGAATCCACGTCGGTGTCGCCATGCCCGGGAAAGTGCTTTGCCGAGCACAGCACCCCCGCGTCGCGATACGGTTTGACCTGGGCCGTTCCCAGGCGCGCCACATCCTCCGGAGACGACCCGAAGGAACGGACGCCGATGATGGGGTTTTCGGGGTTGCTGTTCACGTCCACCACGGGCGCGAAGTTCATGTTGATGCCCAGGGCGCGCAGTTCCCGCGCCATGATACCGGCGGAGCTCGCCGACAGTTCGGCGCTCCCCCCGGCGCCGAGGGCCATGTTGCCGGGAAAGAGCGTTACCCCCTGGGTGATGCGGCAGATCCAGCCCCCTTCCTGGTCGATGGAGACGAAGAGCGGTATTCCCCCGGCGTCACGGGCCGTGTTCTGGAGAGAGGTGACAAGACCGGCCACCTGGGCGGTATTTTCAATATTGCCGGAGCTGCTGTAGAGGATCACTCCCCCAAACCGCAGGTCTCGAATCCGCTGTCGTTGTTCCGCGGACAACTCAGCTCCCCGGAAAAAGCCCACCATGATCTGGCCGACCTTTTCCTCCACCGACATGCCCTTCAGGAGCTTGTCCACCCGGCTTTCCTGTTCTGTGGAGTCAGAACCGCAGCCCGGCAGCAGAACGGCAAGCAGCAGGAACGGAATGACAACAAGACGCTTGAAAATGTTCATGGGAATACTCCTTTCCCGGATGTCATGTCCCCGGAAACAAGAGACTCGCTGTCTTCACAAACATCCCTCATTCCCGCGAAGTCGCTTCCATCAGATAGCACGTTACCTGCTTTTTTTGAAGAAAAAAGGCGCCTGCCGGAATAATAACGAGACCGCAAAGTACGAGGCTGCAAAGTGACGTTCGCTGTGATAGCAGTGGAAGGGCGATTGTCTTCGAGGTCAACGGGCTCCCATCGGTGGAACTGCCGAGCCGGTATCCTCGCCTGTCAGGAAACGGTTCCCTGCTGGCGCGGCTGCGCCGGATGGAGGATGAATGCCTGGGGCGCGCCGCATCATGGCTGAGAGGGAGCTGGAGGGGGACTCCGGAGATATTCACCCCGGACAGGGAACTTTTTCCCGTGGAGCGCAGCCTGGTGCGCTTCACCGGCGTGGTTTCCGGGGCCGGGTACGGCGGCCGTCCTGCGGGGTGAGGTCGTCTGCCTGTAGCTGCCGTTTTCGGGTTGAAACGTCCCATTTTTGGGAGTAGTATCCCCCGATGTATTTCAGCTATTCCAGCAGTACCCTTCCGTATTTGATTAATTACACTTCACCGGAGTCTTCCCGTGTCAGAAAAAACTCTCATGATCGGCAATGAGGCCATCGCCCGCGGCCTGGTGGAAAACGGCTGCGCCGTAACCACCTCGTACCCCGGCACCCCCGCCTCGGAAATCCTTTCTTCCGTTGTCTCGTGGCAGCGCCGAGCCGGTGTCCCCATGCACATCCAGTGGGGGATAAATGAAAAGGTCTCCCTGGAGATCGCCTATACGGCAAGCATCTGCGGCCTGCGATCCGCGGTTGCCATGAAACAGGTGGGGCTCAACGTGGCCTCTGACCCCTTCATGAGCGCCGCCTACCAGGGCGTGAAGGGGGGATTCCTGGTCATCAGCGCAGACGATCCCGGCCCCCATTCCTCCCAGACCGAACAGGACAGCCGCATGACGGCCATGCTCGCCAAGGTCCCGGTCCTGGATCCGGATTCGCCGCGCCAGGCAAAGGAGATGGTCGCCCTCGGCTTCGAGCTCTCGGAACGGTTCGAGATACCGGTGCTGCTGCGTCCCACCACCCGCGTCTGCCATGCCGGCCAGGATGTCTCCCTGGATGAGGTCCGTCCCGGAAACCGCTCCGTCGAGTTTGTCAAAGACCCGTCCCGCTGGGCCTCCACGCCGAAATTCCGGCTCGGCCAGCACCGGAGGCTGGTGGAGAAGCTGGAGGAGATTGCCGCTTACGCCCCCACCGCTCCCCGCCGGGTGAATCCCGGAGCCACGGCGCGTCGGGCGGTGGTCGCCTCCGGCGTGGCCGCTGCCCACAGCCGGGAGATCCTGGAGGAAGCGGGACTCCTGGGCTCCCTCCCCTTCTACCAGGTGCTCCAGCCCTTCCCCCTGCACCGGAGTTTCCGGGACCATCTTCTTGCCGACTACGACAGTATCCTGATTCTTGAAGAAACCAGCGGTGTTATCGAAATGCAGCTCGCCGACCGAAACCGCACCCAGGGCAAGCTGACCGGCTTTGTCCCGGAAGCAGGCGAACTCCTCCCGGAAACGGTGGAGCGGCTGATCCGGGAATTCGCCGGACTGGCGGGCGAAACATCGTCACCCGTTGAGACATCCGGCGGGCGGCGGCCGACCCTCTGCCCCGGCTGCCCCCACCGCGCCACCTTCTATGCCGTCAGGAAAGCCGCGCCCCGCGGCATCTATCCCAGCGACATCGGCTGCTACACCCTGGGGCTCAACCTGGGCGCAGTGGACACGGTGCTCTGCATGGGCGCCGCGGTCAGCCAGGCGGCAGGCTTCTACCAGGCCCACCGGCTGGCGGGCAAGGAGACGGATATCATTGCCACCATCGGCGACTCCACCTTCTTTCATGCCGGAATCCCGCCGCTCATTGACGCCGTGGCGCAGAACGCCCGCTTCGTACTGGTGATCCTCGACAATTCCACCACGGCCATGACCGGCAACCAGCCGACTCCGGCTCTGGGTGTGGGGGCCGGGGATGCGCCCACCACGGCCGTTAACCTGGCCGCGCTGGTTGACGCCTGCGGCGTTGGTTTCCGCCGCACCGGAGACCCGGCCGACCTTCCCGCGTTCATCGACCTCCTGAAGGAGGCGCTGGCATTCAGCAGGAGCACCGGGCCCGCGGTGGTCATCGCGCGCCATCCCTGCCTCCTGGATCGGCGCCAAAAAATCCAGCCTCCCAAAAAGAAGATTACGGTCACCGCTGAATGCAACGGATGCAAGGCATGCGTCACGACCTTCGAATGCCCGGCCCTGGTCTTTGACGACAAAACGGGCCGCGTTTCCATCGACCGCCTCATCTGCGCGGACTGCGGTGTCTGTGTCCACGTCTGTCCGAGGAACGCCATCAGCGAGATTACAGAAGAGGAGAAAAGGCCATGAAATCCGGCGAACCGGTGAAGAAGCAACAGATTATCATCAGCGGCGTCGGCGGACAGGGGGTCCTGTTCGTGACCCGGCTCCTGGCCGAGGTCGCAATCCGGAACGGGCTCGAAGTCATGTCTTCAGAGACCCACGGCATGGCCCAGAGGGGAGGGATCGTAGTGTCCCACCTGAAGGTTGGCGGATTCGCCGGGCCGCTGGTGCGCGCGGGCAGGGCCGACGTTATGCTTGCCTTAAAGGAAGAGAACCTTTCCCTGCACCGTCCCTTTCTCCGCGACAAGGGGTGGGCAGCGGTCAACGCCCCCTCTCCGCCGGGAAACGGCAACGGGATATGCGTCCATGCCCTCAACGCCGACCGCCTGGCAAAGGAATCGGGGCTGCCGCGGGGAGTGAACTTGATCATGCTGGGATTCCTCCTCGCGGAAAGCTCGCCGTTCCCCTTTTTCTGCGGCCCCGGCCAGGTGCGGAGCGTCCTGGAGAGCGGCACGGGAAAAACGGCGTCCGACTCCCTGCGGGCGATGGAACTGGGGCTTATCCACGGGAAACAACACTACGAGGAAATGGGATGATGCTGCATCGCTACCCGCCGCACTTCGAAACCACTGATGAACTGATCGAACTCCAGACGCGGGGCCTCCGCTGGACGGTCTCCCATACCTGGAACAACTCACCTTTTTACCGGAAACGCTTTGAAGAAATGGGAATAACGCCTGAGAAGGTGAGGACGCTGGACGACCTGGCGAAGCTCCCCTTCACCACCGCCGACGACCTGCGCGCCGGCTACCCGTTTCCCCTGCTGTCGAGCGATCAGGCGGACATCGTCCGCATCCATTCGTCGTCGGGAACGACCGGAAAGCGCAAGATCCTCAGCTATACCCAAAAGGACATCGACGACTGGCTCTCCATGTTCGGCAGGTGCTACGAGATGGCTGGTGTCACCAGGGAGGACCGGGTGCAGATATGCGTGGGGTACGGGCTGTGGACTGCCGGCATCGGGTTCCAGCTGGGCTGCGAGCGGATCGGAGCGCTGGCGATCCCCACCGGTCCCGGCAACCTGGAGATGCAGGCCGCCTTCCTGGTGGACATGAAGACGACGGTCCTCTGCTGCACTGCCTCCATGGGCCTCCTTCTGGCTGAGGAGGCGCACCGCAGGGGGCTGAGGGACCGGATCGGGCTGCGCAAGGTCATCCTCGGCGCGGAGCGGACCAGCGACGCCATGATCGAGGCTATCCGCGCCAACCTGGGAGTGGAGGAGGTGTACGACATCCCCGGCCTCACCGAACTCTATGGACCGGGCGTCGGCCTCTCCTGCCGCTGGAACACCGGCATCCACTACTGGGCCGACTATTACATCCTGGAGGTCCTCGACCCCGAAACCCTGCAACCGGTGGCGCCGGGCGAGATCGGCGAGATGGTCTTCACCACCCTTCGCAAGGAGGGGGCGCCGCTCATCCGCTACCGTTCCCGCGACCTGACACGTCTGATTCCCGGCGAATGCCCCTGTGGCTGCATCCTGCCGCGCCACGACAAGATCCTGGGCCGTTCCGACGACGTGGTCATTTTCCGGGGGGTCAACATCTACCCGGGACAGATTGACGAAATCCTCTCCGCCATTCCCGGGCTGGGTAGCGAATACCAGGTGGTTCTGGACCGTCACGACGACGGCAAGGATTACATGGTGGTCAGGGTGGAGCGGGCCGCGGACGGCAACGGGGGAGAGAACGAACGGATCGGCAAAGCCGTCAGCTCGGCCATCAAGCATGCGATGCTGGTTTCCTGCACTCCCGAGGTCGTGCCCCACGGCACCCTGCCCCGGTCGGAACGCAAGACTCAGCGCATGTTCGACAACCGGAAGTTCTGAACGGGCTTCGACTCCGCTTAACGAACAATATGGAAAACGGGAATATTTCCGGAACGCCCACCCTTTTACTCACCACGCAAATTTATCATTGAAAAGCATCTGGCCACAGAGTTCCCGGAGGAAATTCGAATATAGACACGGTTTTTCGATCTCAGCAGTAGAGTGATTGCAACCTAACGAATTTCCGTCGTATTTTTTCGTTTTCTCTGAAAACTCTGTGTTTGCCGCCGTTTCCTGAATTATTCCCGTCTACCCCATGTTCTTGACTATGTAGTTCGCCAGTTCCCCAAGACAATTCACGTAGCTGCCGTATTCGTTGTCATACCAGCCGAACAGTTTCGCATGCGTGACGGGGATCTGCACCTCGGCGTCCGACGGGAGTCCCAGGCTCGCAAGGCTTTCCTCCGGCAGGTTGATGAAACCTGTCCGGGTATGGCTTTCATGGCCTTCGATGACCACCGCGGCGGGTACGCCGATGAGGTCCGAAGAGACGTTCTGACGGTCGCTGTATACTAGCAGCCCCTTCTGGGAACCCTCCGAGGCTTTCCTGTAGATATCATTGAGAAGCAGGTGGTTTATCACCGGCTCTCCGGCGTCATTCAGGGGAGTATGGAAGGTCAGGTTGAGGATGATTAGCGACACCGTATTGGTGGGTATGCGGACCGAGTCGGCCATAAAGCCAACCCTTTGAATCTCCGGAAGCACCTTTTCCAGGGCCTTAGCGGACCCGGTGGTGGAGAGAATGATGTTGTTCATCACCGAGCGGTTCTTGCGCAAGTCGGTGGCGCCGGTCTTGGGAACCGAGTCGAGAACATTCTGGGTATTGGTGGCCGCATGGATGGTGGACATGGACGCGGTGAGGATATGGGATGTCTCCTTGCTCTCCAGAAGGGGCTTTATCATATGGGCCAGACCGGTTGTGGTGCAGGACGCCGCTGAGACAATGTTGTGCCGGGAAGGGTCGAAGGCGGTGTGGTTGATGCCCTGAACCACCAGGATGCTGTCATCGGGTAGTGACTTGGTCTTGTCCTTGATCTTGAAGGGCGCGGATGCCAGCACCTTCTCAGCCCCGCCTTCCAGATGGCCGCGGATGCTTCCGGTCTTGTGGTCCGCCGGCAGGGTGGGATCAAGGAACTGGCCGGTGGTCTCAACCACCAGACGCACCCCCTCCCCGCGCCAGGCAATATCCTTGGGGTTGCGGGCTTCCCGTAGAATTTTCACGGAGATGCCGTTGATCTCCAGTTCCGCCTTATCGGCGTCCACTACCCTGATGTCGCATCTTCCGCCGTATCCTTTCAGAAATTTGCCCAACGGTCCGTAGGTTGAATCGGTTTCGATTACCTGGATAAGATCGTCCAGACTCCTGCCGACCTCCCTTCCGGTGTTGACGATGATCCTGTTGAAATACTTTGTGTGCAGATGGTTCCATAAGGTCAGTTTGCCGATTCGGCCCAGTCCGTTAATACCCAGAGGATGTGATGTTTTGTCGCCTGCACTCATTAGTGCCCTCCTTATGTCATGATTCCGGTTCTGCCCGAGCGCCTTCAGTAGCTCTCTGTATAGCCAACCGGGTAGTTTCCACGATAGATGTTGCCAAGCCTGCCGTCGATTGCAATCTCGTCTCCAAGGGACAATTCCACCTCACTGATGAAACACTTTTTTTCCGTCTCCGCCACCTGCAGGACCTTGCAGTTGACGATGCATATCTTGCCCAGGCGGGCCGCGGTTACCGCCGCGTGGGAAGTGGCCCCTCCCCTGGCCGTGAGGAGTCCGTCGCACTCGAAGATCATGTCGATATCGTCGGGTACGGTGTCGGGTCGAACCAGTATCTTCTTCTTGCCGGGGAACGCGGTGGATGCGTTGGCCAGGTCTTCCCGGTCGAAAACGAGGACACCGTTCATGGCGCCTCCGCCTATGCCGATGCCTGAGCCGAGGAATTGCATGGATTTCTGGTCCGCTGCGAAAACACACAGTTTTTCCGGCTCGCTTGTGGTGTAATCCCGTGTCTGTAGTATATAGAAATCCTCCTTGCTTGGTGATTCGAAGGTAAACTCCAGTTCCTGGTGATTGTAGCCGAAGGATTCCACAAGCAGCTTCGAGCGATAAAGAAGCTCTTTGTATACGTCCGGGAAATCCTTTTCAAGGGATATGCGGATGTTGCCCGGTATATTCTTGCGCTGTTTTTCCGAAATGGGAAGTGTATGCACCAGGCCGGAAACCACGTCTTCTCCCTGGCTGAAAAGGGTGAAGTCTCCATAAAGGCTTACTCCCGGCTTGTCCTCCAGTGGGTCGCGGGTGAATACCACCCCGGTGCCGGAATCGGCGCCCAGATTGCCCAACACCATCTGCTGCACGATGACCGCGGTTCCCCACTCTTCGGCGATCTGCAGGTGACGGCGGTAGGTCCTGGCCCGCTCGGTATACCAGGAATCCATGGTTGAGAGGATAGCCTGCATGATCTGGCGGAAAGGGTCCTGCTCAACGGGAACGTGGTGGTCCTTCAGCAGGTCCCTGTAGGAAAACGTGAGCTCCCGCATCTGCAGGTCAGAAAACTGCACCTTGCGGGCCACCTGATGCAACTGCTTGAAATGGGACATGCGCCGGTCGAACTCGTCACGGGGGATCCCGTGGGCCATCCCCCATCCCTGGAGAAATCGACGGTAGCAATCCCAGGCGGTCCAGCCCATGTCCGGCTTGCGGCTCAACCCCTCGGCCACCCGGTCGTTCATCCCCACATTCAGATAGGTGTCCATGGCGCCCGGCATGGAAATGGCGGTGCCTGATCTCACGGAGAAGAGGAGCGGACGTTCAGGATCCCCCAGCCTCTTTCCGGTGATGCCCTCCAGTTCGGATAGTTTCTGCTTCACCAGTTCTTCAATCTCGGCCGTCAGCTCCGGATGGCGCTGGATGGCGCGGCGATGACGGAACAGCTCGGTGGTGAGCACGAAGCCCGGGGGTATGGGAAAATCCTGTGCATACAACTGTTTCAGGAAATAGGCCTTCGCTCCGAGGAATATCTGGTTGTCCATCTCTGAAGTTGCCCGGTAGATGGGACTTATGATCAGGTCCGGGTCAAAGCTCATGATGTTGCGCAACACTTCGGGCGTAAGGCTCTCCACCATGGTGCGGAGGGTGTTCAGAACGTCGGATATGAAATTGTCCAGCTGCTGGACCAGGAAGGCCGAAGACAGCACCTCCCGGTAGAATTTTTCCGAGATCCTGTGCACCTCCTGCACGTCGATCTCTCCGGCCGGATGGTTCTGGCGGATCTGCTGGTTAGCCACTGTTTTCAAGGGATTATCAAAATTTCGCAGGAAGTATTCGTGAATGATTTCACGGATATTCTGGGCCATGAACTGAAAGAGGTTCACATACTGGTCAAGGGTAAAGCTGGCGGAGGTCAGGCTGTACTGGAACATCTTGAGGTTGGAATCCAGCCCCTGGTTGGTGATGCCGTCCAAGAGGAGGCCGTGGCGGAACAGCTCCATAATCCTGGCGATCTTTCTCAGAGACTTGGCGGTGATGTAGTTCATGTTGATCTGGCCGATGAGCTGCGTCATCAGGGCCACCGCCAGCCGCTCCAGGCGGAAGGTCAGGCCCAGGGCCTCGAACTTGGCCTCGTGGTACTTTCCGTACATGGACGGAATTCCGGCCGCGATATGCCTCTTGTGGTAGATATCCTCGCAAGGCTCTGATTTCTCGGGGTCAAGGATAATTTCCCTCAACCGCTCCATGAAGTAGTACACGCGTCTCAGGGCCGCCTCGGCGTTTCTACCCTCAAGCTGGCCGCGAAACTCCTCTATTTCATCATCCGGAAATATATGGAGCTGCTTCATCACCGGAATGATCTGGTGATAATCCAGGGTATATTTGGTTTTAAGAAGCTTGTAGATATCCAGAAGGCCCCTGAAACGGATCTGGTCCCGCTTGGGATATCCTTTCAGCTGTTTCGCCGGATTAAGGTTTTCCTTCTCCAGAAGCTCCTCCGGCTCTAGACCATGCGCCTCGCAAAGAGAGACCACAATGCCGTGCACAGGTTCGAACCATTCACCCGAATTATTGAGGGAACAAAAGACATCCTGGGGGATTATGTCCCTGAGGGGCTCCGCGATGCCGTTGTGCCAGTAGCGGATAATCCTCCTGGCAAGCTCGATGTGGGTGTTGTTGCTCTCGGTATGCAGCTGCTTACGCAGAAAATGGATGAGACGGTCCTGGCGGAAAGAAACCTCGTCCATCCGCGTGGTGATGTCCCTCAACTCTCCCTCCGCGCCTATCTCGTTGAAGTAGACGGGGAAGATGCGCGCCAGTTGTTTCACCATCTTGTAAATGGGCGCAATGTCCGAATTCAGCAACCTGGTGATATCCCTCTGAAACAGATCCGTATCCGAAATGAAGATGCCACGGACACGCAGATTGACGATGAGGGCCGAGTGAAGCTTGAGCATTCTTCCGGGGCTGCATTCGATAAGCTCCATCCAGACACGGATGTTCTTGATATGGTTCTTGTCAATGCAGACCTGCCAGTCCGGGCTGATCCCGAAGACATTTCCCGGCACAAAACCAAAACAGATCAGGCGATCGACGAAACGGTTTATAATGGCCTGATTTCCCAGGTCGATGACTTCCCTGCCCAGAGTGAGGATGCAATCCAGAAGAGTTCCCATGTGGCCGGACTTCTGGGCTTCAAAGAGGTGAAAAATCCTCTCCAGGAAGGTTATCATCTCCTTTTCGCCACAGGCGCTCTTGACAATGCGGAGCATCCGGTTCAGGTCCCATAGCAGGTGATCCTTCAGGTGGGCCATTCCGGGAAGACTCAACAGGTAAAAAAGGTAATAGATTCGATCGAGAGCAGGCTCCTCTTCGTCCATGCAGCTTCGGAAACGGTTGGCTATCCCGGAAAAATCGGGTATCCGCCGCAGTTCCTCCCAACTCCCCGCATCCGCCAGTTGTCTTCGCAATTCCTCGAAGAAAGGCTTGCCCACATAGGCTGCCCGGCCGCTCATGTCTGAACGGAACAGGGATTTTTTGTTAGCCAGCCAGGATTCGATGGAAGAGCTCTTTTCCCAGAAATCCATGTTGCGGGCCAGTGCCTGACGAAGCATGCCGAGGGCCTTCTCCCTGTAGTGCGCATCTTCCGCCAGATGCCTTATGCGCTCTTTCATGAAACCGGAGGCACGCACCATGACATGTTCGCTGATGGGAAAAACCTCCCCGAGAAGATCAATCACCCTGTCCAGGATTTCCCGGGAAACATTCTTCTGCTTGTGCAGGGAATCGGCGAACTCCAGGAGGGTTTGCAGTGTTCGCTCCTGCTGCTGGTCGGGCAAGGGAAGTCGAAGCAGGGCGCCAAACATCTCCAGAATCACTAGAAGCGCCCTTTCATGGTCCGGGAGAGATATGTAGAACCAGAGATCGTCCAGGGCAAGCTTGCGCAAAAGATCCACCACCAGTTCAGGATTGATATACGGGTGGTGGTATTCAGACAGGAGTTCCTCGGCCCTTTTGTGTATACCGAAGTGTGAACGGGAAAGGGAACAAAACCACTGATGCTCCGCGGGGATATCTATCTTGCCGCGGGTGGCGGCCAGGTTTACTTCCAGGGCCTTGGAAACGAACTTTTTCATCACGGAACCTGCAACTGTATCTATTTTATATATTTGGGGTAATATCCGGGACCGGTATGTGGAAATTCTAGATAGTGGCCCTCCGGAAACTCCGGATGAGCCACTTCTGGTTTCCAATCCAGGAACGAAGAATTTTTCGTCTTGGCGAGGAAATCGGGGGATTGCGCGGCGTACGCTGGCACGCAGCGCAAGCAAACACGAGATTGACACCGCCAGGGCAAAAAAGAACCGTTTTTGGATGGAAACTAGATACGGTCAAAACGGAGATGAGTGGAAGCAGCGCGCTTATGGAAAAAATGTAGCATATCCCGTGTTGCAAGCAAATATTTATTTTCCCTAAACTTTGCTTGCCACGGGATTTAATAACCTGAGCGCTGGCGAATTCATGCGGATATCGTCACCATTACCCGAACAGGCGATCTCTCCCCATGAGCAAACAGCCCGGACTATTGTGTTGACACGATGTTACAAAACAATGTATATGGAAGTAAATTGCAGGATATTTTTTATATAATTCAATACATTTATAGATATTACACAATTCACCAATCCTATAAATCAGTAGTAATTTCAGATAATTAAAATCTTGAAATCAAATCCCGGCATTATTCAGGCGGATGATTACGCGAAGCGAACGAGGAAAAAAATTTTTCAGGAGGTGGGCAGCATGGCGGGAAAAATTCGGCAGATGATTGATTCCATCATTAACCAGAGAGCAAAAGACAACCCCATGTTGGAGCGCGTCATAAAAACAAAACTGATCCTAAAGGGTATCAACCCCGCTAAATTCAACGCACAGTCCGACGATGATCCCGTGGTCATTGGAAAACTGGAAAAAATGATGCGGGAACTCAAGTAATTCAATTGATTGCGCTACAATCAGGAGGAGAATATTGATGAAAATTAAAACCGCTTTATCTACAAAAGAAACTGTCGAAGAAATGGCAAGCGACATCGCCGGACAGCTCGAATTCTTCGATGCTGAAATGGTGCTTTTTTTCGCTTCGACCAAGTACGAACCGGAAAAGGTCAGCAAGAAGATGCAGGACACCTTTCCCATGTCACGCGTCTTCGGCTGCACAACTGCTGGTGAAATCGGCTGCGGTAAAATGCTCGACGGTTCAGCCGTTGCAATGGCATTTACAGGAGAAGCCATAAAGGACGCGAAGATTGAAGTCGTTGAGGACCCCCGCGATGAAACAGCCATCCGCGCCGCCTTCGCCTCCTTTGAGTCATACTTCAAGGTACCGATGGCGGAGATGGACCCTTCAAAATACGTTGGGATAATCCTCGTTGACGGCCTTAGCGGAGCGGAAGAAGGACTGATGGAAACCATTGGCGATATGACAAACGTCACCTTCATCGGCGGTTCCGCCGGCGACGACCTCAAATTTACCACCACCCATCTTTTCGCGAATGGAAAGACATACTCGAAAGGCGTCATTCTCGCCCTGCTGCAACCCGGAGTGGATTTCACCTTTATCAAGACACAGAGCTTCCAGAGCCTGGACAAGACACTGGAGGTTACAAAGGCTGATGAAGAAAAACGCGAGGTCATAGAATTCAACGGCAAACCGGCAGCGGTCGCATATGCCGAGGCCGTGGGAACCACCGTCGAGGAAGCTCCGAAATTTTTTATGCACAACCCGATTGGCCTGGTAATCGAGGACGAACCCTATGTCAGGAGTCCGCAACAGTTCAAGGGAAACGATATGGTTTTCTACTGCGGGGTCATGGAAGGCATGGAGCTGTCCCTTCTGGAATCCACGGACATCATTGGTGATACGAAGCAGGCAATTGACCAAGCGCGCCAGGAGTTGGGGGGGCTGTCTGCATTAATAAACTTCAATTGCATCCTGAGAACCCTGGAGCTGAAACAGAAAGACCTGACCCGGCAATACGGAGAATTATTCTCCGGAATCCAGACCATCGGCTTCAGCACCTATGGAGAGCAGTACATAGGACATATCAACCAGACCGCCACAATGCTGGCCTTCAAATAGTTTCCATCAGGAAACTCCGGATGGAAACAGAATGACACTCGCTGCAAGTGCACTTGCGCGCTAAGAATCAGGCTCCACGGGAACCATTCCCGCCGGGAATGGTTCCCGTGGAGCTTTCGCCGGGGGTCAACCCTACTGGAAACCATAGCAGATTCACCCCGTTATTCACTATTGCCGCGCGGAATGTTTTTCCGTTTTTCGTGAGGGTACTGCAATGCCTGTCCAAGTTGAAGAAAGCATCGTGCCGGGGAAAGGTGATTCCGGCCTGAAAGGCAATCTTTCCCTGACCAACATCACGGATCTCCTGCAGTTTCTTTCTTCCAGCGCAAAGAGCGGGATGATTAAGCTGGTAAGGCACCCGGAAGGAACGCAAGGCAAGATATACTTTGTCGCGGGCGAGCTCGTTTCCGCGGATTCCGGCGACAAGACCGGGCTGGAAGGGCTTGCTGAACTGCTGGGCTGGGATCAGGGGACATTTCACTTTCTGCCCGATGTCGCGGCAACTAAGTCGACCATAGGGCTTTCGGTCCAGCACGCCATCATGGAAGCTGTCGTACTGCTTGACAAACAGTCAAAGGAATCCACCGCAACCCCCATTCGAGAAGTCGAAGAAAGGAGTCTTCATATGCAAAATGAAGGAAGGGGCTCAACAGAGGTCCTGAATGATTTGCTGGAAATTCCGGGCATTGACGCAGTCGTTGTCGTAGGACGCGACGGGTTCGTCATAGAATCGGCCGGAAGCAGCGCCAGGGTCAACATCGACGAACTGGGCGCATCTCTGGCCCACGCAATCAATGGTATTGAAGAAATGGGCTCGGAGTTGAACGTCAACATGTTCCAGGACATGTTTGTGGAATACGGCAGGGCGGTAATCATGTGCAAACCGGTAGGAGACGCGGTAGCGGCCGTCGTAACCCCTGACGCATCCAAACTCGGCATTATACGGCACAAGACCAAAAAGCTCTTTGAAGAACTTGCCCACTCATTCTAGGAGGGTTGCAATATGGCATTGAAACTAGATTTTACTATGGATGCCGAAACGAACAGGCAGTACCTGAACGGACATCCGGTGGTGATGCATTCTCACCATTACCTTGCATTGATTACGAAAATGGCAGGGGAACTGGGAGATATAGACGGTGTCGGAATCCTTTGCGACGTGGTAGAAGAGACCATGCGGGCCGTTTTCGACGATTACATCCAGAAAAACGGTCTGACATCCGCCCAGGACAGGTGCAACGTGGGAAGAGAATACTTTTCCGTATTCGGCCTCGGAAAAATGGTAATAACCGGTGACGAGCATGGTGGAGAGGTTCGCCTGGTCCGCTCCCACCTGGATGAAGGATGGGTCATGAAGTGGGGAAACTCCTCCGGACCGGTAAACCATTTCACCCGCGGATACGTGGCTGCGATGTTTGGAGCGGCGTTCAACAAGCCCCTCAAAAGCTATACTGTAACCGAGGCATCCAGTATTGCCGCCGGCGACGCCGAAGGCAAGTTTATCATAAAGGCGTCCTGAGAGAGGAGGAGTATATTCATGACCGTCATGCGTGACACCGTGGTGAAGTCCCTGGCAAAGATAACCGTACAGGGTGATGAGAACGGTTTGATACCGGAATACGAGGTACTGGTAAACCTGCTGCCCGTAAAACTCCTGAATACATTTTCCGAAAGGATCATGGCGGCGGCCCCTCCCGAAATGAAAGCGAAGGTGGAAGAGGGCTTGGTGAGAGCGGCCTATGAATGCGGTTACCATACGGGTTGCGGCATTATCACCTCCGATATATTCAACGATGTAGTTCTCCCGATGGTGACGGAAGGAGAAAAAGACATCCTTCGCGGCGCCTACGCGGCCTTTACCGCGTGGGGTTGGGCCAAATCGGGCATCGTGCAACTGAAAGAGGGAGAAAAGATGATAATCCGCGCCTACGACTACTATGAGGCCGACAGCGGCGGAGAAGGTCTAAGGGGATTCATGCTGCGCGGATTGAGCCAGGCTTTTTTTGATCTGGCCTATGCCGAACCATACCCGGACGGCATGGATACATATGTCTGCCATCAGACCAAGGGAATTGAAGTAGGCGACCCTTATGGCGAATTCATAGTCACGAAAAAATAATCAATACCGTTTCTGATTGGGGATGGGCGTATTCCGCCGTCATCCCCATTTTTCCCGAGAAAACCCTGGAGCTACCTGTGGGAGACGACTTAATTGAATTCATTGACGGTCAACCGTTTTACGATGCGCTGAAAAATGCCGTCGAGATCAGGTGGAGCGGAATCCTCCGCGCTGTAAAAGATTCGGAACAAGTCGGTGTGGTTGTAATGCGGGACGGGCATATCGCGTGGGCGGTAAGCAACGTCCAGACTGAAAAATTCGGCTCCTTTCTCGAGCGCATAGGCATGGTGCCCAAGGAAAAACTCGATGAAGTAATCAAAAAATACCGTTCCCTGGGTAAATCAAAGAAACTCGGGGCATTGCTGGAAGAAGCCGGATTAATCTCACATGCCACCCTCAGGGAATGTCTCAAGGCCCATGTACGCGCCGCACTCTTCTCGCTGATGCAGGATCCGGGAATTTCCCTGGAGGCCAGACATGGAGAGATGATAATCGACGCCAGTCTGGTATTTCTGCTGAGCGAGGTTCTGCCGGACTCAGAGGATGAGGGGCCAGGGGCATCCTCGGACGATGAAACGTCGTCTGAGGAGGATTCCGGACCGGATGACCGTAAAAGCAATGCACCTCGCGCCCTGACGGCCCTTTCCGCAATGCCGGGATATCAATACTCCTTCGTGGCCGAAATGTCCGGAGTGATTCATGCTCTTCATGTCGGGGACAGCGTGCAGGTGGATGCCGCCAGCATTGTCCATCAGATTCTCGAATGGCTGAGCATCGCTTGCCGTAATTCCCCGGAAATCAAGATGGGCAGGGTCCGCTTCACGTTCCTTGATTGTGACGAGGGATCCATTTACATCCGGATGATTGATGATGACAACAGATCTTTTCTCGTTGTGGCATGTGACAGGAACGCCAGGATGGGAGTTGTCATGCACAAGATATCCGAGACAGCCGAGACCATTGGCAAAGAAACAGAACAAAACTGATTGACCATTATTGAATGCATGTACCCTGTTAACGGATTGGGGAGACAAAATGGCGAACATTCTTTCCATAGTCAGTTCAAAGGGCGGAACCGGAAAAACCACGGTTGCCCTGAATCTTGCCGTCGCTCTCGCTGAGGGCGGAGACTCCACTCTGCTGGTCGATGTAGACCCGCTCGGGGCGGTCGGCTTTTCTCTTGCTCAAAGCGACACGGAATGGAAGGGACTGGCGGAGTACATAATGAAGCAGGGCGCGGTGGAAGAGGTTATCATGCGCACCAAGCTCCCGGGGTTTTCCATATTGCCGCGCGGCCGTTTGGATCCTCTGGATGTCTGCATCTACGAGGAATACCTTCATTCATCCCCCTCACTGGGGGAAATACTCGACGCTGTAAAGGATGATTACCGCTACATCATCATCGATACCCCCTCCGGACTTGGAATGGTTACACGGGCGGCCCTTTCCATCAGCGACTTTGTTCTGATTCCCCTTCAGGCGGAACCTCTGGCATTGCGCGCTATCTCACAGACACTACGGGTGCTCCAGCATGTGAAGGAAAACGAGAATCCCGGCCTGGAACTAATCGGTATCCTGGCCACCATGGTGCAACTGAACAAAGATGTTTCCTTCAACATCATGAACACCGTATGGGCATCCCTGAACAGAGTACTGGACACTTACATACCCCGCGCCGATGTCTTCGGCATTGCAAGTGAAAAAGGCCTCCCGATCGGCTTCCTGCCGGGCAAGTACCCCCCCGAGGCCATAAGGTTCGAGTTGCTGGCCACGGAAATCAAAGGCATCATCCAGGGACTGGGTGGTGCGACAGGAGAAGTTGATGAAAGACCGCAGCGTGAACTCATATGATCTTAAACATGCGCAGGAAATACTGAATAAACTTGCCACTGCGCCGGCGTCTTCCCGGGAAACACCGGTTTCTCGGGATACACCGGGCTTTTTGAGGTTATCGACGGATTCCCTGCCGCGAACTTCCCCGCTGACAAAGACATCTGAGGCGGATGTTCCCCGGGACACTTCCGACCCTCACATGGAGATGAAGCCGCAAAAGTTTACCAACTGGGAAGGGTGTCTTGCATGGTGCCTTGGCCTTACGCGCGCGGAAGCGGCGTTTGTCGTCGATTCCCAGGGGTTTATTATCGCATCCAGGGGGAGGGTGCCTGGATATGGATTCGAAGGAACCGGGGCCGAGATGGTCTGTTCCGTCGAACAACTGGAGAGAATAGCCCCGGATGCGGGAAAACTTCTCTGGGTAGACCTTGATTACGACAAGAAAAGGATCGCGGGGCTCATAACCCCTGAGCACAACGCGCAGTATTACGTAATTGGTCTCATCGCCCCCGAGCCGGCATACCACTCCGTAAAGCAATTCATAACCGCTCAGATAGTTGAAAACCTCCCGAATCTTGATTAACGAGAACCGGACTGCTCCCTCACCGAAGGGAGTGGTCCGAAGCACATAACACTCCTGTCGTCCTGGTCCCCCCTTTCCCCTTTCCCCTTGTCACCAACCAAGGACTTCCACCTGAACCTATATTCGGTAGTTGAAGTCATCCTTGGTTCACTCCGGATTCCCTTCTTCCGCTGCTCCAGGATCATTTCGCAACAGCCGATGAACTCCCCCCCCGGGTTCGGACAACTCCGACCACCGTTTTCAGGATCAATCCTTTGCCAAAAACAACTTGCGATGCGGTAACCTCGAGGTACTGGCTCAGTGGAAATTAATTCTAAATCTCCGCGAATTTCTACGCGAGAAAGACTGTTTTGCATTATATAAATAAATAATAACGGTTCACAATTGCTTAGTATATACGGCATAGTGCGGTACTTAAAACTGTTTGAAATAGTATATTTCAGTTTTATTATCTAACTTATGTCTATCATGAAAAGGGATTAGAAATATACTGCTTGTTGTACTGATAATTTTCAGTACACTATAACAGTAGATAGCGTTAGAGCCTGATGCAGTTAAGTTTCCATTCTGATCTTCTCACATTCACAATCAAACATCAGGCACTTCATCTGCGCGTTCCTGTTGAGGCAAATGGGGGAGGAAATCAAAATGAGTTACTATGCGCACGTCAGAATATGGGAGCCGCTACAGAGATCATCCAGAGCTACCAGGTACGAAATTCCATTGGCTTCGGCCCTTATATCACACGGGCTGGGAGAAATTTCCGGATCAAGCACTGTCATGAACAGTGAAATGGAGATTGAATACATTGACGTCGAATTGATTCTGACGGATACGGAAAGATCTCTCGAAATAGTCAAAAACGTTCTGGAAGATGCTGGAATAGCCGCGGGATCCGAGATACATTTCACTCGAAACAATCGCCCGGAAGTAATGCACATAGGCAGGAATGAAGGGTTGGCCATATATCTGGACGGAATCGGCCTGACGGACGAGACATACGATACCTGTTCATGCGATGGATTGGCGTTTCTGATCTCCAAGGCGCTTTCTTCGGTTGATGGAGAAATAAGAGGTTCCTGGGTAGGCCGCTTGGAAACCTGCATATACATTTACGGTCCAAACGCCGAGACCATGTTTTCCACCATCTTTCCGATCCTTGAAACATATCCTCTCTGCCAGAACGCACGCATAGTAATCCGCCACGGAAATCCCAGGTTGAACCCCAGAACCGTGCGACTTCCGTTTCAAAAAGATGTCGTGAAACAAAGGCAGGTGTTCTGGGGCAACGGGCAAGGAACGGGATAAGGAGTTCCGACTTCGCCTTCCCCGGCCAATAGAACTCCGACCGGAAGAGGTACCCGCTGTCGATATTTTTTGCGCTGCACCAGCATTGCCTAAATCAGGCTGAATGGTATACTTCCCCTCAATATTCGCGAACAAACCGCCATCTCGGGAGGGCCTGGAATGAACCGCAATGGAACTCCGTACACATCCGGACGCTTTTCCGTAAAACAAGGTGAGGAGGAGTCTTTCATATCAGCTGTCGAAGCAGTTGCGGACTGGACCATGGTACACTTCCAGGCGGCTCAGGAAGTGACTCTGCTGCGTGATTCCTCAAAAAAGTGCGGATTCATGACCATTATTCACTGGGATAATGAAGAGGCCATCGAGACCTGGCGCTCAGATCCGGAATTCGGATATTACATGAGCCGGATTAGCGCCCATTGTGATTCCGTCGAGGTGTTTACCCTCCAGCGCGTGAAGCATTTCTCAAGACAGTAAATACTCATTTCCGTCAACCGCATCAACAAGCGGCGGCATCAATTCCGCCATCTCCTTCATCAGACTCCGCATTTCTCCTTCACCGCTGTTAAGATGTTTTTTGTTCAAATTCCAGCCATATGCTGCTATACAAGAAACGGCGAATTAGCTTGCTGTAACCAGGATATCTCTTCAGCAAATCCAGCGCCTTCCCCTCAACCGGAGCATCAATGGACTCAGTTCAGCCTGAAACCAGACCTTCCTTGCCTGATTATGAAACTCCCTCCAGAATCATCCGTGAGTTCAACATTGCCCGCAGGCACGTCTCTTCATATCCCAAAGGACATCCGCAAGTCACCGGTTCCTGCGAGAGAGTGGCTTCCCTGTTCAGCGAACTCTTCAACTATCGGGACGAGCTAACGATGGGAATAGCGAAGGATTCCCTTATCATCGATGGAATTTCATTCAATACCATCTCCCCGTTTGCCTTGCATTTCGCGCGATCCATTTTCCATCACCGGATTGCCGTAGTAACCTTCAAAAAGGGATTGAGCGTTGATGAAATAGAAAAGTTCAACCACATCCTGGCTGAGAAAAGGGAAGTCATCGCACTAAAGGGCGGAATTGAAAGGGTATTTCAGGAAGCGGGATTGACCAACCTGAAGGTAAAGGAAATCAGTTACGATGGCATCAAAGTCATAGAGCATACTTCCGGAAAACCGGAATCGGTTGAAGACTCCACAACTTCGCTGTGGGAAATGCTTGTAAAGGAACTCATGCAGTGCGATCTCCATTATTCCATCATACCCCCCGACCAAGAGTTTCTTGCGGAACTCCTTCAAAATCAATCGTCTGAAAATCAATTCCTGGGCATGGAACGCCTTGCCGCTTTCATGCAGAAAAACTCGGCAGTACAACCCCTGTCTTTTCAGGAGGCGGATACTTTCCGCTGGATACTGGAGTTCGTCGGCAGACTCAAGCCTGCCCTGAGGGGGCATTTCATAGCCAGTGTCCTCGGAATTCTGGAAAACGATGAAGAAGCCGCGCGTAACATTCTCTCCGGCCTTCCGCCTGAATTCGTCCGTGATTCGTCGAAATCACTCAATAATAATTCCAATGCCCCCTCCTTTCTGTTAATTAACGCACTGGAAAACCTCTACGGATTCTCGATTTCCGAAAATGATGACAACATATGTCCGGATTTAAACGATAACGTGTCCCGCGAAGAACTGCTATCAAGAATTTCCGTCATCTTTCGGGAAACAAGGGAAGAAGAATTCGTTCCGACGGATTATCTTGAGAAGCTCAAGACATTGATCAATTACCGGGAGATTCCCGGCCCAAAGGAAAGCGACATACTTGAATTAACCCGGACACTTTCCAGTGAAAGCTTCGAAACGGAAATCAGTGGCATCATTCTGGACAGCATCCAGTTCGCGGCTGACGAACACATGGGAATTCTAACGACCAACCTCTTGGAACTTCGCAGTTTTTTTCTAGAGGTCGGAGACTTTCGGTCACTGGAAGACATGTATTACAGATTGACCAGATCCGGTTTTGACTCAACCAATGCGTTTCCTTCGCTAAAGGACAAGATTGTTGTCACTTTCGAACGTGAAGACTTTACCGGAGAGACTCTTAATGGCCTGAAGCTGTGGGGCAAGGCCAAATTCCACGAGATAGGCTCATTGATCCAGAAAGTTGGTAAGCCTTTCATAGATCCCATGCTGGACAGGCTGGCTGAAGAGGAAAACATCACCATCCGAAGATTCTTCCTGGAACACTTACGGAAAATGGCGCCTATGGCCAGGGAATCTGTGCTGGCCAGATTGGAGGACAAGCGTTGGTACTTCGTCAGAAATCTGCTCATCATCCTGAACCATTCAATGGATCCGGAACTGAATGAGCATCTTCGTCAGATGGCCGGCCATCCTCATCCAAAAGTTCGGCAAAAGGTAACGAAAATACTCTTAACTACCGGAGATCCTGAAGGAGACAGGCTTCTGCTGAATGATCTGACCAGCGATAACCATGCATTCAGGTTGCACGCAATACAGCAGGCCAAGAGAAGCTCGCATCCGGATGTTGCTGCCGCGTTGATGGACATCCTGCAAAGGAAGGGATTTTCTCCTGAAGCAATGGCGGAAAAAAAGGCCTCAATACGCGCCCTTGCGGATTTGGGGGACGCAAGGGCCATCCCCGTTCTGGAAAGGTTTATCAAAAAGTGGTTCCTTTTCCGCCATGCCCAGGCTATGGAGCTGAAAAAGGAGATAATACGGACACTTGACAGATACAGGGAAAAAGGCGCCGTTGAACTTTTGGAACGGATTAAGAAATCAATGAATACCTCACTATCGGCGCTGGCGTCTGAACAGCTTTCGAGCATAAAGGAGCCGGAATGACCAACGAACATTTGGATGATGTCCGAAACTTTATTCGCCATGTGGTATCCGCTATGTCCGGCGCCTTGCTTTACTCTCCTGAACACCCCCAGGTCCGTCGGTTGACGGAAGACGCCTTCTCCAATCTGCGCAAGACCTTTGAAAGCCGGGACAAAGTCTCGCTCTTACTGATTGATAATGAACTGGTGTACGACAACACACCTGTTGAAGGCGGCATGTTCGCGGGCAAACTGGCGCGCGCCTTCTCAGTAAATGGTATCGGACACATCGAGATATTACGGCAGATTCAATTTGATGAGCTGAAGTCGCTGATAACCGGCCTGGCGCAACAGCTTGACGACGGCAAGAACATCCGTTCATCGCCAAACATCCGGCTTGGAAAGCTGGACATTAAACAGAAAAAAACGGCCACAGGCAAAATGGATACGGACTCCGCCCACGGACATATTCCGCTCAAGGACATTCCGTTTTTTGAACAGCAACTATTTCTGGAGATTTGCGAGAATGTGCGCGGTAACAAAAGGATTGACATGTCCGGCGTCAACATGGTGGTCCGGTCGTGCATACATTCGTTCAAGCAGACATCCAGCTCATTTCCAGGCCTTGCTCCTTTACACGCACTGGATGATTATACCTTTACCCATTCAACCAATGTGTGCATACTAAACCTTTCCCAGGCCATGTCACTGGGACTGGAAGGCCGACTTCTTCACGAGATCGGCGTAGCCGGCATGTTGCACGACATAGGCAAACTGTTCATACCTGAAGAAATTCTCGCCAAACCCGGAAAACTGACCGAGAGCGAAATGGATCTCATAAAACAGCACCCCGTGAGAGGAGCTCACTATATTCTTGATATTCCCAACGTTTCCAGGCTTTCAGTGGTTTGCTGCTACGAACATCACATGAAGTATGACGGCACGGGATATCCAAGAGCTCGGGAAGGCTGGAAACAGAATGTCAGCAGCCAGATCACCGCCATTTCCGACTATTTTGACGCTCTCAGAACAAGGCGGGTCTATCGCGACGCACTGGACGCGACAACCGTCGGCGCAATGGTGCTGGAAAACAGCGGAACTTTCTTCAACCCGGTTCTGGTGCGAAATTTTCTGCGTATCCTTGTAAGTCGGCAGGCAGAGGCGTCTCCCGTAGAAAAGGATAAGAGAGAAAACCAGACTCCTCCGGCGACATTTCTCGAGACCAGTCCGGTCACACCCGTCGATCCATCCTGAAGAAACTGTTGCCTTTATCCCCATCGATGATATAATTCGCGCATTTTGCGGAGGCAACCAATGACCACTACCATGCAACCTGATTTCTCTTCATTTCACTCCAGGCTTTCTCCCATTGCTCTTTCCTGCTTCAACGAACTGCTGGACAATGCCCGCGACCTGATGCGGCGCAACGGACCACAAAAGATATACGAAACGCCGCTCGCGGCTATGGTGGAAAAGTGCGGCGCTGAAGACAAGGACGCCATCGCGCAATCAATCAAGGATATCATCGAGTGCAGGGTTCAGATACAAAAGGGCGAATTTTTATTGTTTTGCACCTTTTTTTCATCTGTCTGCATAGAAAAAGGGATGATAAAGTACGGCCTGCATCAGGAACTGCAGGATGCACTCCAATAGACAGACCTTTTTCGTTTCATCTCCTTTCATCCTTGATTCGGCGGTTGGAGGCATCCAGAGTGAAGAAAGGATGACCTTAACCGCCGAATCCGGATTTATTCAACCTGGGGCGAGGAAATGAGAGGAGCGTTCAGCAATCGTTGACTCAGGATCAGCAGGCACCCTGAGAACAGAGGCCAACTGTGACATAACTGCCACATCCAGCTCTCTACCCCACCTTGAACTTCTCGACACAGGAAGATATCCCTTTTGACTTCCCATCCTTTGAATTCTTCTTTTTCTCCCGGACGGTGCGACCGGAGACACCGTCTATCAGTCTCCCCTCTTTGACGGCTATCTTTTTGGATGATAAAGTATCCAGGCAACAATCCAACAATCCCTGGGACCTGAACATGAAAATATCAGCTGGATTTCTGTATATTACCGTGCTTTTTCTCACCACGGCAATCGTCAGCTCAACCCTTTTTTCCATTTCCCAGATGAAAGAAGAGGCGTTGCGCCAGGCAGCCGTGGCCCAGGAAAGCCATCTCAAGACCTTTTGGGAACTGATGAAGTCAAAGGGGGGAGAATTCAGCGTCTCGGACGGAAAACTTCTGGCCGGAAAGTATGAAATCAACGGCAATTACGAATTGCCGGACAAGATTAAGGAGATATTCGGCGGCACAGCCACTATTTTCATGGGCAGGGTCCGTGTGTCCACCAACGTACTCATGGCTGACGGAAGCCGTGCAGTCGGAACAATTCTGGAAGGCCCTGCCCATGACGCGATCTTCAACAAAGGCAGACATTACCGGGGTGAAGCATTGATTCTCGGCGTTCCCTACTTCACCGCCTATGATCCCATAAGAAACTCAAGGGGCGAGGTCATCGGCGCACTGTATGTGGGCGTAAAGAAAAGCGATTATTTTTCCACATATGACCGCCTCAAGATCAACCAGATCATCCTGGATATCGTTCTGATAGCTTTCTTCGCCATACTCACCCTGATGCTGATTCAAATCCGCAAAAAAACCGAGATGTCTTTGCTGGAAAGCGAACAGCGCCTGAAGTCGATTCTTTACGGTTCACCAATCCCCCAGTTCGTGATTGACCGTAATCACAGGGTTTTATACTGGAATCAGGCCCTTGAGAAATGCACGGGTCTCTCTTCCCTGGAGATGGTAGGCACGATAGACCACTGGAAGGCCTTTTATTCCAGGAGTCATCCCTGTCTCGCGGATCTGCTGGTGGACGGCAATCTGGAAGCGCTTGACAAATGGTACCCCGGCAAGAATAGCCGTTCCGCTTTGCTGGAAGGGGCCTTTGAAGTGACTGACTTTTTCCCGTCTCTTGGCAAAGGTGGAAAATGGCTGTATGCGACGGCAGCCATGGTGCGCAACTCAGCCAATGAAGTAATCGGCGCGGTAGAGACGCTGGAAGATGTAACCGCGAGGAAGGACGCGGAAGAGTCTCTCCGTAGAAGCGAAGAAATGTTCCGGAACATGACCGCTTCGGCCATGAGCGGCATCATCATGATTGACCATGAAGCAAGGATTACCTTCTGGAACGCCGCGGCCGAGCGTATCTTCGGCTGGTCGCAGTCAGAAGTCATGGGAGAGGACGTCCACCGACTGCTGGCGCCGAACTGCTACCGGGAAATGTCGGAAGCGGCTTTTCCCCGTTTCCGTGAGACCGGCGAGGGCGCGGTCGTAGGCAAGAACCTTGAATTGATGGCGCTTCGCAAAGACGGAGAAGAGTTTCCCATCGATCTGGCCTTATCCTCCATACACCTCCGGGACCAATGGCATGCCATCGGAATCATCAACGATATTTCCGACCGTAAGCAGGCGGAGGACGAATTGCAGGAGCAGGTGCACTTTCTGCAGGAGCTCATTGATTCCATTCCTAATCCCATCTTTTTCAAGAACACGTCGGGCGCTTATCTGGGATGCAACAAATCGTTCGAGGCGTTTCTGGGACTGAGAAAACAGGATATTATCGGTAAAACGGCATATGACATAAACCCAGGAGAAGTCACCGACGACAACCACGCCGTTGATACGGTTCTATATTCATCAGGGGGCGCCCAGGTTTACGAGTCCTCAATGCTGAGCAGCGCCGGAATTATGCAGGATGTCATTTTCAATAAGGCGGTTTTTACCAGAAAAGATGGGACACCTGGTGGAATCGTGGGTGTGATAATCGATATTTCGGAACGTAAACGTATGGAAAACGCCTTGCGGGAAAGCGAGGAAAGGTTCCGGCGTACGTTTGACCAATCCCCCATCGGCGCCGCCATTCTCTCTCTTGACTACCTGTTCCTTAGAGTAAACGCGGAGTGGTGCCGCATAACGGGATACTCTGAACAGGAGCTTCTTGCTCTTCGTCTCCCGGACATCTCGCATCCAGACGATCTGGGCACAGATCTTTTCATGAAGGGCAGACTTATTGACGGTGAGATCGATACATTTCAGATGGACAATAGATATGTCCGCAAGGATGGAAGAACCATCTGGGCAAGACTGTCAGTCTGCCTGATCAAGGATGGCGCAGGAAGTCCCATTTACTTTCTTCCAATGATGGAAGACATAACCGAACGAAAAAAACTTGAGGAGGAGGTATTAAAGAATCAGAAACTGGAGTCACTTGGCGTACTTGCCGGAGGAATTGCCCATGATTTCAACAACCTGCTTACCGGTATTCTGGGAAACATCTCGTTGGCCAAGATGTATTCGGAACCGGAAGGCAGGACATTCCAGAGGCTGGATGAAGCTGAAAAGGCATCGGAGCGGGCGAGGGATCTGACATACCAGCTCCTCACCTTTTCCAAGGGCGGAATACCGGTAAAGACAGTTTGCGATATATCTGAAATTGTCATTGAAGCGGCTACCTTCGCGCTCACCGGCTCCAATGTGAGTTGCGCATACAAAATATCCGAAGACCTACCGCCGGTTGAGGTGGACGAAGGGCAAATAAGCCAGGTGATTCACAATCTTGTCATCAATGCGGTACAGGCCATGCCCGATGGTGGAGATATTCGCGTTTCCGTAACAAATTCAAGTGATGCAAACATGGAAATGCAGCGAGAAGGACGATGGATAAAAGTATCCATCGCCGACCAGGGGGAGGGAATCAAGGAGGAACTCCTGCAAAGGATATTCGACCCTTATTTTACGACAAAACAGAAGGGAAGCGGCCTGGGTCTTGCAACGGTATATTCCATTGTCAGAAACCATGGCGGCTATATCGATGTGGAATCAAAGGTTGGTGAAGGAACCGCATTCCACATCTATCTGCCGGCTTCGGAAGCAGAGCCGCCAGCGGAAAAGATCATTACGCGGGGACCCGCTGCGGGGTGCGGCAGGGTGCTTGTAATGGATGATGAAGAGATCGTGCGGGAGGTCGCGTATGAACTTCTGAGCGCCCTCGGATATTCAGTGGAGGTCTGCAGTGACGGAGTTCAGATGCTGAGCCTCTATCTGCAGGCTAAAGAAACGGGAAGACCGTTCGACGTCGTCATCATGGATCTGACCATTCCGGGGGCAATGGGAGGCAAGGAAGCCATGAGCTCCCTGCTGGAAATGGACCCGGATGCAAAGGGGGTAGTATCCAGTGGATACAACAACGATCCAATCCTCGCTTCATACCGTCAGTTCGGTTTCGTGGGGGTTGTGCCGAAACCCTTTACCGTAAATGAACTGGCCGAAGTCCTGTATTCAGTATTGAACGACGATGGCGGAATCGCAAAAGAGCGGCATCACACGGAATGACCTGCGCAAAAGCGCCAATGTGGTTTCAGAAAGCGTCATCTGAAAACATGGAAACAAGTTACCCCGGCAGCCCGCCGAGGCGCCGCTCAAAAAACCTCGTCAGACTTTCAAGGTGAACCTTTTCTTCAGCGGCCAGCAGATTGAATATGGATCTGACCTTTTCGTCTTCAAACCGCTCCCGCATATGGCTGAACCGGTCATATGCGCGGCTTTCAAGGGAAATCGCCAGCTCCAGGATATCCTTAATATCCCTTTTTTCAGCCCAGGAAAGGGCCTCAGCCAAACGCATCCCCCCTTCCATAAACTGCTCTTCCGGTAAAAGAGGCAATATTCTCGAAGGGAAATCCGCCCCTGGCTCTTTTCCCACAGATTCACCGTATAGCTTGACAAGAGCCTTTCCATGCTGGTGCTCGGCGGTCGCCAGGGTCCTGAAGAGCATAGCCGCTTCATCTGGGTCACGGTTGGCGGCGATTTCCAGAAAAAACAGCCTTGTTCCTTCTTCCATCAACCAGGCAAGGGCGAGAATCTCCT
>Ga0265295_1002694_pt1 | contig 27355 bp, 30 predicted proteins | sample Munlansysbiofilm_FD_192503 | JGI IMG/M metagenome (GOLD analysis project Ga0265295, IMG submission 192503) | Leachate microbial communities from a municipal landfill in Southern Ontario, Canada - Methane capture system biofilm | ecosystem: Engineered > Solid waste > Landfill > Unclassified ... | reverse complement strand
GCATCAATAATTTTCGTGCCGGTATATAAGGGTGTATCAACCGGGGCTCTTTCGACGACACCCGGCGCAATTTTTTCCACATGACGGAATTCAGAGGGAATAATCGAGCTGTTGCTGTCCAAAGGACGCCCCAAACTGTCAACCACTCTGCCCAAAAAAGACATCCCAACCGGAATGCTGAGCCGCCTGTTGGTCGCTTGAGCCAAATCCCCTCCGCGAATACCGGAATCGGGACCGAGCAAAATAACGTCCACATGGTTGCGGTCCAAATTCAAGACCATGCCCTGCACGCCATTCGGGAAGGTCACCAATTCTTCCAAACGAACCATCGGCAGCCCGGAAAGCGTGGCAATCCCGTTACCGATATGCTGAACGGTACCGACACTCTTAATCGAAACGCGGTGCTTGTGCTTGCGACTAAGTGTCCGCAGTTCCTTGATTAAATAATCAGTTTTCAGACTTTCAGGCTTGGGCGTTATGCGGTCAATCGTGGTCTGTTTTACCTGCTCAATAAAAGCTTGCTGATCAAGCGCTAAAGGGTCATTGGAAGCCAAGCGATCTTTGAGTTCAGCTAAATGGGGTTGAGCAGCCAGGTCTAAATCAGTCATGTTCCGGAACCGCCAGTGTCTCTAATTTTTGGCTAATTTCTTCGCTCAATGAATCCAAATGGGATCCAATCGAATTGTCCAAAATGATGTCACCAATTCTCGCTTTGATACCGGCAACCAATTTTATGTCGATAGTAACATTAATTTCAACTTCTCTGTCTGCCAATGCGTTGAAGGTATTGAGCAATTTATTGTATTGTTCGATTGTCAATTCGCGAGGTGTACTAATTTCAACCATCGGGAAGCGGTCAACCACTGACTCACGTAATCTTTGCACAGCCCGCATGTCGGTCTTACCCATATTCCAAATTGAGCGCGTCAAATCCTCCACCAAAGCGTCATGAACTTTAGGCGGAGTAACTTCTTGCAGTGTGTCGTTTGAAATATGCAAAACAGTTTCAACCAAATCTGCCTGAGAACGTTTGATATCAACCGCCTGCTCCTTACGGGCTTCGCTGACAGCGTTCATCATCATCGCGTTGGCTACTTCTTGAGTGGCTTCGAGCAAATCGCGTTGATGAATCTGACTGTTTTCATAAGCCTCGTCAGTGAGTTTTTCCATTTCCTCATCGAGCTTCATCAGACGTTCGTCAATCTCTGCCAGTCTTACTTCGGCAGCTTCGCTATCTTCAATCAAAGAAGCCCTCAATGTCGCTTTTTCGACTGCGCGCTCTTCCGCCCGTTTGGTCATCGGCTTAAAAACCAGGTAGTAAAGCACTGCCGTCAATATCAAAAAGTTGACGATTTCCCAAATTATGGTGCTGATGTCAATATCAAGCATAGTCTGCCTCTTTTAAGGTAGCAAGCTGAGCAATGGATTCGCAAACAAAAGAATGAGAACGACCAGCAAAACGTAAATTGACGCCGTTTCAAGCAAAGCCAGCGAGATGATCATTGATGTCCGCAACTGAGGGGCTGCATCAGGTTGGCGAGCCATACCCTCAATCGCCTTAATCGCCGCATGACCCTCCACCCAGGTGGGAACCATGGTACCGATAACGATACCGAGAACTGACACGATAGTTGTTACAACAATAATCAAAACATTAGGATCTAAATTAGCCATTAGCATTTTCCTTTCTAAACCTGTTATTAAATACTTCTTTGATACTTTTACGTTTTTTACCTTCCGCCTTCATCTTCATATCTTCCTCGTTAATTTCAACTGCAGAAGAGATAAACAGAGCAGCCAGTGTCGTCAGAACGTAAGCTTGTAATACACCGGAAATCATCGAAATGGTAGACATCGCGATGGGTAAAATCATAGGGATAATCGAAAAAACGATTGCGACAATTAAATCACCGCTCAGAACATTGCCAAACAAACGCATCGCCAGCGAAAGCGTCCGGCTAACCTGTCCAATCAGCTCGATTGGCAATAAAAAAATCGGACTGGCAAATTCTTTCCAATACTTCCAAAAACCTTTTTTTCTCATACCATAGACGTGCACCGAGAAAACAATGATTAGTGCCAGGGCAATAGTTGTGTTTAAGTCAGCCGTCGGTGATTTCATGCCTGGAATCAATGAAGCCATATTGGCCATAAGGGTAAAGACCAGCAAACTTCCCAAAAGTGGAATATAAGGATGCAAATCATCCACATCCATGGCATCATCCAGGATGCTGATAATCGATTCCAGGATAAATTCCAAAAAATTCGGTTTTATTACTTTTAATAGTAAAACCAGCAGAATAATCCCAGCCATAATCAGCCAGGTGTAAACCACCGTATCTCTAATCGGCATTATCCCAAATAGGGTAAAGACAATCGGGTGTTCAATTACGTCCAAAATCTGTCTCCTTTAGTCTTTCCTCTTGTTTTTTTAATTTTGAATTGAATGCCAAAACCTGAATCCAGGTTACGAGCGTGATCGTAATCGCCAATGCTACTGCAGCAAGCGGTTCAGTACGCAAGGCGAGGTATATAAGCAAGGCGATAACGATCAAAAATCCAAACCGTTGTAAGATGAGTTTTCCGACTTTTGGCTTTTCATCTGCTTGGGGAGGCTTGATGCTCTCAACATTCTTCTTAAGCAAATTGAAAGAAAGCAGTGAAACAGCTACACCAACCAAAACCCAAAATACTATCCAAAGCAGGTTTACATCATTCTTCATCATCGTAATTTCGCCAAACTTTCTTTATTCCTTTTTTTTCGTCCGATTCCAATTCTTTTCTCATTAAATAAAACTCATATTGCACATACTTTATAACAGCGGCAATTGCTGCTATTAAGCCGATAACCAGCAAGATAATTGTCCATCTCACACCACTATCCAGTCTGCGGTCAAGCATAAAACCCAGAAAAGGCCCGGCAAACAAGGGAAGGGCAATTTCCCAGCCAATCGTAGTAGCACGCAAATCCTGTCCGCTAAACAGGCGCCGTTTCCTGCGCGAGCGATCGTCCGCTTTTCCAAGTAGCTTGTCCTCGAGATATTCGGGACCTTTCTTTTCAGTCAAAGCAGCCTCTTAGTGTGTTGTTAAAATGCTCACCAAATCATCTTTTAGAGTGAGAATCCCACCCCGAACCTGAACAATGATTTCGTCGCCAACCTGACGATATTTCAGCTCGCCATCTGCGGTTGCCGTCACCAAAGGCGCATGCCCGGGGTGCAGCCCCAGCCAAGAGCCATCCGCCAGCCAAACTTGCATGGCGCTAATTCCTTCCACATTCAATCCACCGGAGCCCAAACTCAGCACTTCGAGTTTCAGTCTTTTATCATCGGCCTGGCTCATCAGCCCTTTCTCCTTCACCCAAGTCTTTAACTTTCATCGCAGCTGCTTTTTTCAAAACGTCATCAATTGTTCCGGCCATATAAAAGGCTTGTTCGGGTAATTCGTCATACTTACCGGATAATATTTCTTTAAAACCGCGGATCGTTTCTTCCAAAGGCACAAAAATACCGGGTTGCCCTGAAAAAGTTTCGGCAACAATAAAAGGTTGCGACAAAAACCGCTGGATTCGACGGGCACGAATCACCGTCTGTTGGTCAGAGAGGGAAAGCTCTTCCATGCCCAAAATCGCAATCAAATCTTGCATTTCTTCATAGCGCGCCAATGTTGCCCGAACCTGCATAGCAACTTCGGTATGCTCGGCCCCGACAATTTCGGGCGCAAGCAGGTTTGATGTGCTCTGCAATGGATCAATTGCCGGATAAATACCCATCGAGACCAAACGTCTCGAAAGCACCGTGGTCGCATCCAAATGCGAAAAAGTTGCCGCCACTGCCGGATCGGTTACGTCATCAGCCGGAATATAAACCGCCTGAACCGAAGTAATGCTGCCACTACTGGTTGAGGTGATTCGTTCTTGCAAAGAGCCCATTTCTGAATCAAGCGTTGGTTGATAGCCCATTTCGGAAGGCAGGCGACCCAAAAGTGCCGAGACCTCAGAACCGGCTTGAATGAAACGATAAATGTTATCGATAAAAATCAATACCGGGCGGTTTTCTTCGTCACGGAAGTATTCTGCCATCGTCAATGCGGTGTAAGGCACTCTCAAACGCGCTCCGGGCGGCTCATTCATCTGCCCAAAAGTTAAGATCGTAGAATCAATCAAACCGGAAGCGTTCATATCCAGCAACATATCATTACCTTCGCGACTGCGCTCTCCCACACCGGCGAAAACGACAATACCGGAGCTCTTGGTGATCGTGTTGTTCATCAATTCGAGCATCAAAACCGTTTTACCAACTCCGGCACCGCCAAACAAGCCAACTTTGCCGCCCCTCGGATAAGGAGTCAGCAAGTCAATCGCCTTGATGCCGGTTACGATCATATCGTGGGAAACAATTTGCTCACTGATTGCAGGTGCTTTTTTGTGAATTAGGGAGGTTTGGTCAATCTCAATTGGGCCTTTGCCATCAATTGGTTGACCCAAAACATTAAACAAGCGCCCCAAAGTTTGGCGGCCTACCGGCACTTCGATCGGTTTTTTGAGATCAACGACCTCCATCCCACGGCGCAGCCCAGCGGTTGGGCCCATCGCAATCGCGCGGACAGTTTTGGTGCCGACATGTTCTTGGATTTCAAGAATTAATTCTTCGCCCTCTTGTAATTTTACAGATAAGGCGTTATGAATTGATGGTAAATTGCCAGACGCAAATTCAACGTCAACAACAACTCCTACGAGTCTAATAATAGTTCCGTTATTTCTGTTTCCGTCTTGGGCAAATTCCACTATGCTGTTATCCTTGAATTAAATTTGACACTGCTCTCGCATGCCTCAGGCTATTATGCCAGATAAATCGGATGTTGTCAAAAACAAATGGCGACAAGATTCGATATTAATACAATTCTTATTGTTTATTATGAACAAACTCTGCTTTCAAAGCTAAGCTATCTACCCATAATTTGAGATGAATGAATAATCTTTCGATTGCAATTGGCGCTATGCCTTCCCCGTTTTTACTTAAAATCCTTTATAATTCAAGCCCATTAGAAACAGGAGTAAACTCATGAAAATTTCGCTAACCGGTATCAAGCCGACCGGAAACATCCACATCGGCAACTATTTTGGCGCAATCAAGCCCGCCCTGGCACTGACCGAATCTTATTTCGGACTCTATTTTGTCGCCGACTTGCATGCGCTCAACAGCAACCCCAGCCCAAAAGAATTGCAACAATTGATTTACGAAGTCGCTGCTTCCTGGATTTCTTTTGGACTCGATACCGAAAAAGCAATTTTCTTCCGCCAGTCAGATATTCACGAAATTCCGGAGTTGACCACCATCCTCTCCGCCGTCACGCCTAAGGGCTTGATGAATCGTGCCCATGCCTATAAAGCCATTCTCGATAAAAACCAGGAAGGCAATCACGACCCTGATTACGGGGTCAATATGGGGCTCTACACCTATCCCATTCTGATGGCGGCCGATATCCTCTTATATAACTCGGACGTAGTACCGGTTGGCATGGATCAAAAACAACATGTCGAAATCACCCGCGATATTGCCGATAACCTCAACCGCATTTACGGCAAAACGCTGAAAGTCCCCGAAGGCATCATTGCAGAAGACGTTCAGTCTATCCCCGGTATCGACGGGCGCAAAATGAGCAAAAGTTACGGCAACACCCTGCCAATTTTTGCCGATGAAAAAGCCCTGCGCAAACAAGTGATGCGCATTGTGACCGACAGCACTCCGCCCGAAGAGCCAAAAAACCCCGACACCTGCAACCTCTTCCAAATTTTTAAACACTTTGGAACAGCCGAACGCGTTGAAGAAGTCCGCCAGGCATATTTGAACGGCGGTATGGGCTATGGAACGCTCAAACAAGAGCTTTTCGAAAGCATGCTAAAAACTTTCCAGCCTGCCCGCGAACGCTTTAACTATTTGATGGAAAACAAAACTGAGCTTGACCAAATTCTCGATCAAGGTGCTGAAAAAGCGCGCGAATTAGCTCGTCCGGTACTTGCCCGCGTTCGAAAAGCAGTTGGACTCGATAAATAATGACAATTCAAAACCCAGAAGCAAGCGACTTGATAACCGAGTCGCGTGAACGTGCCAAATTGAGCTCAGGGGCAATTAATTTTGCTTTGCTTGCCAACATCCTCTTAGCCATTCTAAAAACGACCGTCGGAATAATTAGCAAATCTGCCGCCTTGCTCGCCGACGGCATTAACTCAACATCGGATATCGTCTACAATATCGCTGTCTTTTTCTTTGTACGCTCTGCTCAAGAACCTGCCGACGACGAGCACCCATACGGGCACACTCAGTATGAAAGCATTGGCGCTCTGGTTGTCAGTGCCTTCATTATCACTGCTGCTTTTACAATTTTTTGGAATGCAATTTCAACTTTAATTGACTATTTTCAAAACCCCGGAGATTTCAGCCCAATCAATCCGATTGCCCTCTATGTCGCCCTCTTTACAATCTTGCTCAAGACAGTGCTTTACTTTTACACCAAGAAAATCGGCATTAAAACCGATAATCCAACTGTAATCGCCATGACCTTAGATCATCGTAACGATATTTTTTCAGCCTTAGCCGTGGTTGCCGGCACCCTGGCAAGTCAATTTGGTTATTATTGGGCAGACCCACTTGCCGGTGCGATTGTGTCGATTATCTTCCTCGTTTCAGGGATTCAAATCCTGCGCGATTCCACGGACATCCTGATGGATACTGTCCCTGGGAAAGCCCTCGATGCCCGAATTCGCAATACTCTCTCAGATATTCCGGGACTGAAGAAAATCGATAACATTCAGGCACATCGTTTTGGCCAATATTTGGTAATCAACATTACGATATCCGTCGATGGCGAAATCACCGTTCGACAGGGGCACGAAACCGCTAATGAAGTTGAAAAACGCATCCTCGAAAACCTCGAATTCGTCCGCGCAGTCCACGTTCACTACCATCCAAAAACGGAATAATTAGATTACAGCCTGCTAATATAGAAATCTTATAATCTATTTTGCTTTTGCAACCCGAACAATTAAATCCGTGCCATATTCAAATTTATTAGGATAAATAGTAAGATCGCCGTTTTCCTGTTCGAATTTTACCGGGACCCTATTGTCAAGCCATTCCATAGATGTGATTTTCTGGTCTAATCCGGCAAAGCAAACTTTATTTTTATCATCGTTTGGCATAGCTACGTTTGCATCTCCACCGGAGCATACCCCGAAAATAAAAACAAACATTTCCCCATCATCATTGATAAAACAAAAATCGTCACTTCTACTGTTTTTATAAAATCGGGTCTTATCTACGGCTTCTCCATAGAAATTATGCCAGGTACCAAAGGAATCAAGAACCGCTCTATCAATCAACCTTAATGATCCATCACCTTTAGGAGAAACATTGAGTAGAAAATTAGCACCATACTTAAGGGAGGTCAGATAACTTCCCAACAAGTTAGCCATGCTTTTTGAGTTGATATCATTTTTTGCATACCCCCAGTGACTTTGAATGACTTCGCACATTTCTCCGGCAATTTTCGTGCCGTGCGCATCACTTATCGACTTCTCGGGTCGGCCTCGTTCAAAAGTTACACAATCAATATCTTTATGTAAGAGATCACCACGAGCATCAAGTCCTGAATTATTTGTAATGATTGTATTGGGCTGATATTTTCGAATCATGGAATATAACTTATCAAGCTCCCATACATCCCCTTTCTCTCTCCATGTACCATCAAACCAAAATCCAGCTACATCCCCATAATTTTTGCAAAGAACTTCAACCGATGCTCGCAAATACTGCAAATATTCGCTCATATTCATCTCGCCCCGACCGGTATACCAATCAAACATCGTATGATAAAAAAACGGTTTAACATTATGCATCGCGCAGGCATCCACAAATTCATAAACCAAATCTCTTTTACAGGCACTGTGTGGGGCGTCATATGTGTTTATTCCTTTAGTATCATATAAAGAAAATCCATCATGATGCCTTGTGGTTAAGACAAAATATTTTGCACCAGCATTCTTTGCTTCTGAAATGATTTTATTCGCGTCAAACTTTTCTGCGCTAAATCGCTTAGGGAGTGCTTCATATTCGGATTTATCTAAACGCAAGTCGTTTAATGCCCATTCGCCTTTTCCGAGCAGCGAGTAAAGGCCATAATGTGCGAACAAGCCAAATTTTAGCTCCGTAAAATTGCTAATTCGTTTTTCTTTATCATTCATACCGTCATCCTCAAATTAATAAATATTTGCGTATTGGTCGCTTCGCATATTTCAGCGTTGCTAAATAATTATAGCGGTTTCCGTCAAGAAAAGCCGAAAGAGCCTGCCCCTTTCCTTTGCACATAGCTTCAGGACAGATCTAATGCGAGTAAGTTTACAGATTTCAGTTTAAAGATTACAATTTGCATTAGATAGAATTCACGTGTAAACAGTTAACTGATGCCTGTTTCCCGAATCCTGTTATCATTAATACATAATCCACAAATAGCCAACGATAAAAGGAGATGATGATGAAGAACTTCGAGTTTTACAATCCCACAAGAATTATTTTCGGTAAAGGCAAAATCGCCAGTTTAAGCAAGCAGATTCCCAGAAAGAAACGCATTTTGATGCTCTATGGCGGTGGTTCAATCAAGCAAAACGGCGTTTATGAGCAGGTCATCGAAGCGCTAAATAAGCATGAGGTTTTTGAATTCGGCGGTATCGAGTCAAACCCAGATTATGCCACCCTGATGGAAGCTGTCCAGCTGGTCAGAAAAGAAGAAATAGATTTTCTGTTAGCAGTTGGCGGCGGTTCGGTCATCGACGGCGCAAAATTTATCTCGGTCGCTTCTCGCTATAATGGCAAAGACCCCTGGGATATCCTCGCCAACGGATTGGGACCCAACCTCAAAAGAGCCATCCCAATTGGCGCTGTCTTGACATTGCCCGCAACCGGCAGCGAGATGAACAGTAACAGTGTTGTCTCAAACCGTCGGCTTGGCAAAAAATTCTCCTTTGCCAGTGACCAGGTCTTCCCCAAGTTTTCTATTCTGGACCCAACCGTCACTTTTTCGCTCCCCCAAAAACAAATCCGCAACGGTTTGGTGGATGCCTATGTCCACGTTTTGGAACAATACCTAACCTTCCCCACCGGTTCAGCCGTTCAGGATCGTCAGGCAGAAGCACTGCTTTTGGCAATTCACGAAATTGCACCCACTGCCATGGAATCTGATCCTCCGGACTATAATGCCCGGGCAAACTTCATGTGGGTCTGCACCAACGCCCTCAACCATCTGATTGGCGTCGGCGTTCCGCAAGACTGGAGCACACATGGGATTGGTCACACCCTGACCGCCCTTTTTGATTTAGCCCATGCCGAATCGCTGGCGGTGGTTTTGCCTTGGTTGCTTCGTTATAAACTCGAGCAAAAAGCTGAAAAATTGCTCCAATATGGCGAACGTGTTTTGGAAGTGAGTGGCGGCACAGAAGAAGAACGCCTCCACCGCACAATCGAAGCCTTGAGTGATTTTTTCCATTCCCTTGGTATGCCCACTACGCTGACGGCTTACAATCTCAACCCCAATTTGGTCGCCCATGAGGTTCAGGAACAACTGGTTGCCGAAGGTTTCTTGCGTGGCGAACACCGCGACATCACCCCTGAAGATGTGGCTGAAATTTTGAGAATGAGCAAATAATTTTTTCGTAAGAGAAGTCAAAAGATTCGTAGGGCGTGGTTGAAGATGTTTAGACCTTGAGAAATTTAAGGCAAAATCCCATCTTCAACCCGCCATTTCGAGTAAAACAAATTTGTAGGGCAAGATTGAAAATGTTCTAACCTTGATATCATTCTGCGTTATCCCATTTTCAATACCACTCACTTCGTTCGGGTACGATGTCCGCCATTTCGAATCAAAGAATTTGTTGGACATGATTGAAAGGGTTTTAATCTTCAAGGCAAATAAGCCTTGTCCCCTTTCAATACCACTCACTTCATTCGGGTACGATGCTCACCGTCTTGAATCAAAAGTTTTGTAGGGCGCGGTTGAAAGGGTTTTAATCATCGAGGCAAATATGCCATGTACCCTTTCAATACCACTCACTTCGTTCGGGTACGATGCCTGCCATCTCAAGCCTAAGGATTTCGCGTCATCCTCCAATCGCCCTGGCAATCAAGTCCCGTACCTCTTGCGCAAGCTCTTCACTCCACTCTCTAATTGCATAAGAAGTGGGCCAGAGCGCCCCGTCATCCAACTTTGCCAAATCGCTAAAGCCTAATGTGCAATAACGCGAGCCAAATTTCTCAGAGCCTTGGAAAAAGAACAAAACCTTGTCATCTTTGGTCCATGCCGGCATTCCATACCAAGTTCGACAGCCTAAAGCCGGAAAGCTATCCTTGACCATCGCATAGATTGAACTGACAATTATCCTATCTTCCGGGATTAATTCTCCAATTTTCTCCAAAACCGCTTGTTCATTCGCTTCTTTGTTCTTCGCTTGTTTCAATTCCTTAGCGCGTTCCTTCATTGCCCCTTTTTCAAAATCTGAAAAGCCATTATCTTTTTCTGAATTTATTTTTTTCATGCTGATATCCTCAAACCAGCCAACTACGGCTGCTTGCTTCTTATTTTTGTCCAAAATCGGCTGGATATCAAGATTCTGTCAAATATTTATTGGAACGGAAACAATCAATTTAGCTCTTAAATAAATTTGCTATCAGTGCGCTTGCGAATTTTAGAAGCATCAAGAAATAATAGAACCAATTGAATAAGAAAAAATACTCTTTTGCATAATGCTTCTTATAAAACAAATAATAAGAACGGTGCCATTCAAATATGCTTTTCCAGGGTTTTACGCCCGAGCCGCCTTTGCCGCCATAGTGGATAATTCGGCTAATCGGCAGATAAACCACCTTCCAGCCAAGTTTTCCGGCTCGGATGCAATAATCGCTGTCTTCCTGATAAGCAAAAAAGGTCTCGTCCAAATCCCCCACCGCTTGCCAAGTCTCCCGCCGAATAAACATGCAAGAACCCGAAACGGCTTTGACCTCGGTTATTTCATCTTCCGGCAACCAGGACATTAAATAACCGTTCATACGCTTGTTGTTCGGGAAGAGTTTTCCCAGACCGGTGAAATAGCCAAAGACCTCCAGAGGGCGGGGCTCTCCCCTTCGGGACTGCTTCTGAAAACTACCGTCTGCGTTCAAGACCTTCGGAATGCAAATTCCCACATCAGGATGCGCTTTCAGATAATCGAGCTGAGGGTTAAAACAATCTTCAATTAGATTCGTATCCGGATTGAGCAAGAGCAAAAACTCACCCTTCGCCAAATGCAGCATTTGATTGTTTGGTTTGGTGAAACCCAAATTATCTTGATTGCGAATTAGCTGAACCTCGGGATATTCCTCTTCAAGCATTTGCAAGCTGCCATCGGTCGAGTTGTTATCGGCGACGATAATTTCATACTCACCCTTTGGCGGAAAAGTGCGAATCGAGTCCAGGCAATCCCGAAGATAGCTTTTTGAATTATAGGTCAGGATACAAATCGACAGTTCAGTCATTTTCATTCACCTCAACATCAGCCGCAACCTGTTCTTTTACATTCATCATTTGAAAATTTATGGCATGGGTCAGGTGTGCACTCCAAAAAATAATGAAGCCGGTTAGGTAAAGCCAGGTCATCAAGTAAATAATTGAAGATAGCGAGCCATAAACAACTTCATAATTCGCAAATCCGGCTGAAATCGCCCAGCCAAGCCCACGCGTTGCCAGCTCCCATAAAGCTGCTGCTACCAGAGCACCTATCAGCTTTGCCCGGAAAAGTACGTGGGCATGAAGTGGGGCCCAACTATAGACCGCAAAAAAGAACAAGAATTTAATCAAAAAAGGCAATAACCAGCGTGCCCAGGCATATAGTGTTGTTTGCGTAAAAACAACTCCCCCAATTACGATTTTATCCAAATCAAAAAAACCCTTGATGGTATCAACAAACAGCGATCCAACGAAAAGCAGAATTAGCAACAAAACTATTCCAACTGCCATTGCCCTGTTTTCGATAAAGCCGGCCTTTTGTCCCTGGGGAAAAGCCCGGTTGACATTGCGAATCAGTTTATCAAAAACATTACTGGAGGACCAAATCAATGTAATCAATGCTATAACGGTCATCGTTCCCCGCTGTTCAAGCACGCCACTGATTAAATTGTTGATAAATTCCGCCGAAACGGGAACAAGCTCGTGGAGAGCTTGTAATACAATTTCTTGAACCACATCAACGGCGACAAAGTTCGATCCGATTGAAATAATCGCGATCAATACCGGAAAAATTGAGAAAAGTGCATAATATGAAAGCCCGGCTGCCGCTTCGGGACCGCGCATCAAGGTAAAATTTGTGGATGCATGGCGAATAACACCAAGGCTTCCCCCACTAATCTTGTTTACCCGATGATAAAGCCGTCTCAACCGTTCGTGAAAACTGTTTGCGTCCTTTTTCAGCTCAACTTCAGGTTTTTGCTCATTTTCTTCTGATGCACCCATAGGCTGATTATAAGCGATGAAAAGCGCTTAGAGCCAAATTGCGCCCCCTCGTTTTAGGCTGGGGAAGCGCAGCTCACCGATTTCAACTTCAAGCTCTTCTCCACTAAAGAGGTTCTTCAATTTCTCAGCCTGGGTTGGGTTAACCAAATCATTCTTCAAAACAAAGCCTTCCTTTTGATCGATTTTGCTTGCGCTCAGAATGATTCGTTTGCCATGCAATTGACGTTGGTAGATAAGCAAATCTTCGTCCCAAAACAAGACCTGAAAACTCCCCTGCGCCAGTAGCTCACTATTTTTGCGTAGTCCAATCAACTTTTGGTAAAAAGCCAGCAAATCGCCATCCCATCGGCTTTCATCCCAGGGGAAACAATTGCGTTGCGCGAAACCCTCTTCGTCTGCTAAACCTATTTCATCACCATAATAAATACAAGGAATGCCAGGAAAAGTAAATTGAACCATGACTGCCAGCCGAATCAGATCTTCATCTCCCTTTAATCTCGTTCGCAAGCGCTCCGTATCGTGACTGTCGAGCAGGTTAAACTGTTGTAAGGCGATCGTCCAGGGGATTGCCGCCAAATTCTCCTGCCAACTTCTCACCAGCTCGTCGCTGCCTAACGGTTTTTCAGAATCTAAAACGGTCTTATTTCCCAAGGCATGAATCTGAAAACCACCCAGCCAATTGAGCAAAGGATCGCTAAAGCCGCTGTAATTCATCACGCCATCCCAGGCATCGCCTTGCAGTTGCCCGGTTGCCTGGAAGAAATTTTCGCCCATCAGATAACTTTGGGGATTGGTGGCTTTTACCGTCTTGCGAATGGCCGGTAAAACTTCGCCATCCAATTGTTGCTCGTCCAAGCGCCCCAGCATGTTACCAACATCCACCCGCCAACCGTCAATGTTAAAAGGAGGCAAGAGCCAGCTTGCAAAAACACTCTTTTCATCCTCATACATTTCGCTTCGCAGCTTGGGATCGCTGTAATTCAATTTAGGCAAACTGCCAAAACCCATCCAGGAAACGTAATTGTCCGCCTCGTCAAAGAAATAAGAAGCCCGCTTTGGACTGGTCGGCTCCTGCTTAGCTTCAAGAAACCAAGGATGCCCTACTCCGCTGTGATTGGGAACAATATCTAAAATGAGCTTCATATCAAGCTCATCCAAAGCCTGACGAAGAGAAATAAGCGCCTCGTTTCCACCCAAAGTTTGGTCAACCTGGCGAAAATCGACAACGTCATAGCGATGGTTGGTATAAGCGCTGAAGATTGGGTTGAGGTAAAGCGCATTTACTCCCAGATGTGTTAAATAATCAAGGTGCTGCTCAATGCCCTTCAGGTCACCGCCATAAAAAGGAATCTTTTTCCGGCTCGCTTCCCCCGGCACTCCCCAGGGATAAGTTTTTCGGAGAACTCCACCGGAGCCCTCAATTTCACCGTTCGGGTCATTAGTCGGATCGCCATTTGCAAAGCGGTCCGGGAAAATTTGATAAAAAACCGAGTTTGCCAACCAGCCAATCTCTTCTGTGTTTGCCAAAAGCAGAAAATCAAAAGGCGCGACAGGCATATAGCGGCTCGCGCCCAAAGCGTTCAACCACCAAATCCGCCCCTCAGTTTGAATCGCAAAACGATAGGGAACACGTGGCTCGTTTACCAATAACTCCCCTTCCCAAATGTTCATTGTGCCTTGTTTTTTGAGAATGCGCATATTCGCTAATTGCTGTTCGCCATTAGGGATTGTCCGCAAAACAACCTGGTCGGGCTTGCCGACAGCCGGCAGCTCTAAGCGGATTTTGACAATCTCGCCCAGTCTTGGGCGGGGATTAGAAACATGGTCTGTCGTTCCGGTATGCAGAGCATGCCTAATCCATTCCGGGACTTCTTCAGAAAATTGGGGTGTTTGCAAAATTTGAGACACAGTGGTATTAAACCAATTAAACTCAGCTGTGCTTACTTTTCGATTGGAATCATCAAGAAGTAAGCACAATTTTGTCAATTCTTATTCTTCATCCGTGAATTTTGTCCGGTATTCTGTCGGAACCGGCATAAGCCCATCCCAAACCACCTGACGGAATTCATCCGGTGAAGTGTTGCCTTCTGAATTAATCAATAAGACTTGCGAGTCCTCATTCAGACCCATCTCTTCACGCAATTGTCGGGCACCTTCATAATTCATCGTATACATCAAAGCACCCAAGGAAACCGCACCGGATTCTCCCGAAACGATAAAAGGGTCACCGCTGAGGGGTGTGGAATAAACCCGCATCCCCTTGGCTGCCACATAATCCGGGCAGATTGCAAAATAATCAGCACAATTATAGAGCGTTTCCCAAGCAAGCGGATTTGGATCGCCGCAAGCCAAGCCGGCCATGATTGTGTCCAATTCGCCCTTGACACTATGCGGTTTTCCATCACCTATGCGCAAGGATTCGTAAAGACAAGCCGCTTTAGTCGGCTCGACAACCATCGAAAGCGGAACGTTATCATCAAAAAGCATGGAATAATAACCAATCGCCGCCGCAGCCAGCGAACCAACGCCAGCCTGTACTAAAACATGCGTTGGTCGGCTCAAGCCCATCCCCGTAAATTGCTCTTGCGTTTCAACAAACATGGTGGCATAACCCTGCATAATCCATTTCGGGACATCTTCATAACCCTCCCAGGATGTATCAGAGATAATCTCCCAGCCATTATTCTTTGCGTCAATGGTCGCCTGACGAACTGCATCGTCATAATTGCCATCAACCACAACCACTTGCCCGCCCTGTTTTTCAATTCCGCGAATGCGGTCTTTGGTTGTCAGCGAATGGACGTAGATAATTGCCGGAAAACCCATCATGTGCGCCGCCCAGGCGACACCTGTACCGTGATTACCATCGGTTGCGGTTGCGAAAACCGGATGACCGAGCTTTTCACGATTCGCACCATTTAATTGAAGCAAATCCTTAAGTGAGACGCTTTCGTCAAAACCACCCCGTTCCAACAATCTGCGATAGATTGCGTAAGTACCGCCTAAAACTTTGAAAGACGGCAAGGAAAGTCGGTTGGATTCATCTTTCACATAAATTCCGCCCAAACCCAAGCGTTTGGCAAGTAAGGGCAGACTTTTCAATGGGCTCATACGATAGCCGGGAATTGAACTATGTACTTTCCGCACTTTCTGACCCAGACCAGGGGGGAAGAGCTCCGCCGCAAGTTCAGATTTAGGATTTTGTAAGGCGTGCTCATTAGCCAGCCATTGAATAGGAACTTCTGTCATAACTACCTCAATTAATTCACATTTTCGTATGATAATCTTATCACAAAGAGGTTGAGCTGTGAACAAATTTCCTGTCTCCTTCCATCTGCAATGCTATAATCTACCCATGAAAACAGAAATTATCAAAGCTTATTACAAAGAACGCGGTCTTGCCTGGGCAGACCAAAAAAGCGCCCTGCTCTTCTTCCTCTCCGAAGTTGGCGAGCTCGCCGAAGCCTGCCTGGTCATCGAACCGATTGAATTCAGCCCGGAAGAAAAAGTCCTGCTGCAAAACTTTTCAGATTTAGGACTGCAAGCCGACGAAATTGTCTCCCGAAAAGAGGGTTGGATTCGCAATAATGACCGCTTGCGCAAAGAAAACATCGCTCACGAAGCGGCTGATTGCAATATGATGCTCTCGGTATTTATGGAAGGCCATAATGGGCAGTCTCCTGACGAAGCGCTATTAGAAAAAATGGATGCAAAGTTAGGGTTTTCGCTACTTGAGAAATTTCCGGATCTCAAGGCTTGATATGCAAGCCGGTAAAAAAGAGGCTTAACTTACAATAACTCGCGATAAATTGCCAAGGCTCGTTCGGAATAGCAACAGAAAATCACTTTTTCAATGCTCTCCAACGAGTCTTCCATGCTCTTTACGCTTTCGATGGCAACTGCAGCGGCTTCTTCCAGCGGATAGCCATAAATACCGCTGCTAATTGAAGGAAAGGCTATTGACTTCAAACCATGCTCTTCCGCCAGCGTCAGACTATTCCGATAACAGGCCCCGAGCAATTCCGCTTCGCCGTTTCCGCCGCCATGCCAAACCGGTCCGACTGTATGAATCACATAGCGGGCGGGCAAATTATATCCTTCGGTGATTTTTGCTTCACCGGTTTCGCAACCATTCAATTTCCTACAGGCTTCCAACAACTGTGGACCGGCAGCCTTGTGAATTGCCCCATCAACTCCTCCTCCGCCCAAAAGCAAGCGATTTGCTGCATTCACAATTGCATCGACATCTAAAGTGGTGATGTCCGCCAACACGGCAATTAATTCAGCCATATCAACCTTCTCTTAAAATCATTACAAATTGCTTTCGAGAGGTTGGAAACCTTCGCCAAGCGCCTCATTGGCATGACCAACCACCATAAAGGCATCTGGGTCAGTATCATGAACAAGCGTTTTCAGGCGCACAACTTCTCCGGGAGTCACAACGCAATAGAGAATTGGTTTGTCATCATTGGTATAACTGCCTTTTGCCTGGATAATCGTCGCTCCTCTGCCCAGTTCATCGCTAATCGCGGAGGCAACTTCTTGCGTTTTGTTGGAAACAATCATCGCCGAGCGAACTGAATTGGTACCCTGAGAAATCATATCAGCGGCAACCCCACTAAGATAAATCATAATTATGCCGTAAAGTGCCTTATCCCAAGTGAAAACGAAACCTGCCAAAATCACCGCTAAAGAATCGGTGAGCATATAGGACAGCGAAATCGACATGCCCAGGCGTTTATTCATGATTCGCCCTAAAATATCAGTACCGCCACTGGTGCCACGTCCCAAATAAACCAAACCCAAACCAATTCCAAGAAGCATTCCACCAAAAAGTGTTGCCAAAAGGATATCGTCTGTAAAAGGTTGTGCCTCAGACAATTCAAGCAAAAGGTCGGTAAAAACTGAATAGGAAACAACACAAAGAATTGTCCGAATTGCGAAACGAGGACCTCCCAAATAGCGCCATCCCATAACAAAGAGAGGGATGTTTGCAATGATGGTCATCAAGCCGATGGGCAAACCATAAACATAATAACCCAATTGAGCAAAACCACTGACACCACCACTGACTAATTCGTTAGGAACCAAAAAAAATGCCAAGGCAACCGCTTGGACAAAACCCCCGGCGATAATTAAAGCGAAGTCTTTCGCTGTTCGCCAGTTAAACTCCAATGCATTAAAAAAAGATTTAAATTTATTCATACCAAAACCTCCAAAACAAAAAACGGCAAGCTTGCCGTCAATGGATTATAGCCTATCCCACCCCGTTTGGGGTGAGAAAATCAGCTTCTATTATTCAGTAGGTATTTTTACTTTTTCATAACGATATTTAAGCGTACAATTCCTTTTATTGTAGGATCATAAATTAATGTAAACAAAGTTTTCCAAGCACTCCAATTCTCATTATTGTCTTGAACACGAACTCGAAGATAATGAGGTTTTTTCATAGGAACCGCTGACGGATCGAACCACCGTCCAGGGGTAAAGTTTGAACTGGTGCCCTTCGGATCCGTACCCCAATAGAATTGATATTGATTTGAAACCGGTAATCCAGTGCCCGTATCCGTTGAACCCTCCCAAACAAAATATGCATTATTACACCAAGGTTGAGGTACGCTGTCATAAGCTTTACAACCCACTTTAACCAATAGAGGTGTTGTCGGTGCTACCGTGTCAACCTTAAAACTAACAACTTTCGGCTCTTCCCAATTTCCAGCGTGATCGACACTTCTATAGAAGATATTCACATTCCTACTTCCATTAATAGAGATTGGTGCCAGATAAGGATTCCAAACACCATCAAGGTCTCTATAATAGATCCCCCTAACTCCTGAGGCATCGTCCGTTGCAGTAAGTTCAACTTTGACTGCCGTTTTGTACCAACCTTCATAGCCTATCGTTCCAATTAATTTTGCTTCAGTAATTGGTGATGCAATATCACTGAAATCACCCGGTTGAGCCAGCACTGCGACTTTGCCTTCAGCAACGTTAGAATCCATATTCAGTCTTACTCCACCATAAGTCTCATCATGTCCACCGGAATATTGCAGAATTCGTTGATAATCCGTCCATAAACCATCGGATAAATATCTCAAGCCCCAAACCGTTTCGTTGGGGCGGAATCCAGGCGCCGAATACCATTCCGCAATCCAGACTACAGCCGGCATTTTAGATATGGTATGCATTTGGTTGTCTTTTAATCCGCTTGAGGTGGCATAGAGGCCCGACATGATTCCGAGTTGAGCAAGCCTCGTCGTCCAGCCGTTCACATAAGCCCGCGCTGCCGCCGAACAGCTTGCGCTATAGCTGAAATGCTCCAAATCTAAATAGATAATTCCACCTTTACCGTTTGCATAAGTTAGCCCAAGCTCTTTCATTTTTGCCTGAGCTTGGTTTGCGTTATCAACCCCATACTGATAAGCCTGATTAACATTAATAGGGAAGGGATTCTTATAATTACCACAGGGTTTAGGAGCTTGATGACCAACCCATGTGGGAATAAGCTTCCAGCCTTGTTTCGCTATTGCTTTGACATAGTCGGCATCGAGTGCTGTGTTAGTGCAAAAACGCGAAATTCCGCCAATATACAAATTTACCACCCGATAAGGGCTTTTCTCATACCAAGTGTTCAACTTACTCAAACTTGGCACTGTGCAAATATCAAAGGCATGCCCCTTAAATTTTTGAACAATTTGTTGAGCTTGAATAGCATTTTCCGGGAGATTAGCCGCCGCAACTTCGAACTCGCTTTGAACTGTCTGCTTAAGAACTGTTGCGCCACCCGGAAGCTTTAGCGTCTGCCAATTGCTCAGACCGTCCAGGCTGTAGACAATTTCAAAACTGCTCTGACAAGTGATCAATTCCTTGCCATCTTCCATGCCTGAGCTCTCACAATTGCCATCGCTCATTTCGAGCCAAAGCGCGACACCATTAGGGCTTTGAATTTCACTGATTTGTTGTTGCAAATCCGGTTTCTCAATTGCAGCAAATTCCGCCTTGTCAAGGTCGAACTGGGTTGCCACCTCTCCGAGTTGCGTAGTCTGAATTAGATATTCTGACGAAAAACCACCCTCTGGTGCAATTTTCACAGGGATGAGTGCAGTTTTACTCTGACTCAAAATCGGCAAGTCTACTTCAATTTCAATACTGGTGCTGAAGCTCAACATGCCCGCATCAAAAAGCTCCCAACTCAAACCGCCATCAAGCGTGCGATAAAACGATTGCTTGTTTTCGGGATTTTTCATAAAGCCAAGTTTGGAATCAAGGAAAACAAATTCTTCCGCAACCGGCACTTCTTGAACTTCCCAATTTTTACCCCCATCTTTGGTGATAAAAAGTGTGCCCATGCTGAAATTACTACTCGTGGCTTGCTTTACCAAGATGTAGCCACTGTTTTCATCCAACCATTGCATTTGGATGCTCCCAATCGGATCAGGATAGAGTGATCCAATTAAGCTCAAAAGATTCCCTTCAATTTTTTCCCAACGCTGCCCCTTAGATAGCGTTTTGAAAATTTCGAGTGCCTTAATTGTCTCGGTTTGGGTCAAATAAAGCGCGAAGCCCAGATCTGAACGAGGGAATGATGCAAGCAAATACGGTTCAATCAGCGCTGTCTTTGGGCTAATATCCCGCCATTCCTCACCTGCATTTTGCGTGTAATAAAGCTCTTCTTCCGATTTCAGCCAAAGCTCATTGGCGTTAACCACGCCGAAATCGAGTTCGTTGATATTCAACTGATTCTCAATACTAATTGTCTCATCAACAGCTCTCACCTCGGATATTGGGAGAAAACCGGCAATAAGGCAGAGCACAACTGTCGTTAAAATAATCTTGTTTTTCATAGGTACCTCAGTAATCGCTGTTGCAATTCTTATACCCAGGCAAACACAGCTGGCAGTTACCTGTTTCCTGCTTTCCTGTTACCTGCTTTCCTATTACCGGTTTTTCCCTGCTCCCCGTTTTCCCTTGACAACGAACATTTGTTCTGATAAGATTAGAACAATCTGGAGAAAGCGATAACTATGGCACGAAAAAGCAAAGGACTAAGCGAGCGCCACAAGAATATTCTTTCCTGCATTCAACAATGGCAGGAGGAAAAAGGCTATCCCCCTTCCATCCGTGAAATCGGCTTGGAGACAAATATCAGCTCGACTTCTGTCGTCAACTACTACCTCAACCAGCTCGAAGAAATGGGTTACATTCAGCGCGAGAGTAATGTTTCGCGCGGCATCAACCTGCTCAAAGACCAGAGCGGAGAGCTTTTTCAAAACATCAAAAACGGCATTTCACAATTTGTCGAACAATTGGTTAGCATTCCTCTCGTTGGTAACATTATCGCCGGTGAGCCAATGCCCATCCCGGCTTCAGATTTCGCCTACTATGACCCCGAATCTGGGGTTGACATCGCCCTTAGTTTGCTCCCCAAAAGCGATACGCTCGACGACCTTTATGCCTTGAGAGTTCAGGGAGATTCGATGATTGACGCAATGGTCAACGATGGCGATATCGTAGTGATGAAGCGCACAAACCAAGCGCGCAATGGCGAAATGGTTGCTATCTGGCTCAACGACCGCGACGAAACAACACTTAAATATTTCTATGCCGAAAACGGACGCATCCGCCTGCAACCGGCTAATCCGTTTATGCAGGCTATCATCATTAACGACCCAAAAACCGTTGAAGTGCAAGGTAAAGTTGTTCTGGTCATCCGCCAATTAGACCAGTAGAACCAATTTATATGAGGGGTACTCAGCTTTTTTATTAAAGCAATGATAAAAATTGGCAATACCCACTACTTTTAGTCCCTGACCCTTCCTCAATCGGGTAAAATAGCGCAATGCAAACAATCCAATCAAAAGATAAAACCCCAATCGCCTATGAGGTCGTTGGCAAAGGCCCCCTGTTAATTATCGTAAGCGGTGCGCTCAACACCCACAATTTTGGCGTACCGAGCGAAATGACCCCCTACCTGCAAGACAATTTCACCGTCCTAAATTATGATCGACGCGGTCGCGGGCAAAGTGGCAACACCCTGCCTTACAGCATCGACAAGGAACTCCAGGATATCGAAGCCCTGATTGACCAGCATGGCGGAAAAGCCTTCATCTTCGGTCATTCTGCCGGAGGGGCACTCGCACTTTTTGCCGCTGAAAAACTCCCGGAAAAGATCGAAAAAGTAGCCGTCTACGAACCGCCAATGTCCGGAAATTGGTTTATGCGTTTAGGCACGAACCTCATGATAAACCAAATGAGCAAACAAGTTTCTAAGGGCAAAAACCTGAAAGTAGTCAACACCTTTATGCGTTTCGTCGGTATGGACGATCAGCTCATCGCCGACACGCTGGCAGGCGAACATGGCCAAACCATAATCGACATGGCTGAAACAATTACTTACGAAGCAAAAATTCAGGATGCCTCTAAAGACTTCATCCAAGAAAAAGCCCAAAATATCAGCCAACCGACGCTACTGGTCTCCGGAACAAATAGTTTCAAAACTGCCCCAAAAATCATGGCAGACTACGCTTCCGTTATAGCCAATGCTCAAACCTGTGTCTTGGACGGGCAAACCCACACCGTTGACCCGAAACTCATCGCCCCAATCTTGAAAGATTTTTATCTCGGCGAGTAGCATTTTCAGATTTGTATTTAAACAAAATACCGCCCTTGCAGGCGGTATTATTTTGCTTATTAGCTTCGCTTGAAAACTAAATAATGCTGATGTTTTTGCTAATCAAATTTGTCGTTTTTGTGTGTTTTCTCTATAATTTAGGGTTTCAATATAATGGTCTCATAGCAATATCGGCAGCTGACCAATTTTCTGAGTTATAAATTCTTAATTGAAATTCAATTTCCTCAATTTGACTAATTCCAAGCTCTTCCAAAGTGGAATCAGAACAAGACATCGAACTAAACGAAGATTTTCCGAGCAACACTGGGTTTTCCTGTTATACTTTGTTTCATAAATACTTTCTTTCTATGTTGAAAATGTGGTGAACGTATGGAACAGGCAAGTCAAGAAAAAAGACTTATGACTGAAATAATTAAATACGGTAAATATGCTCTTGAAATGGAAATGAAACGGGAAGAATCGCTAATTGCGCAAGCTAATCAAATGGCAACAGCCTTTTCGTTTAGTACAGCTGCGCTCTATATACTTTTCCAAATTGGATTAGAATATTACCCGTCCCTTTCAAGCACCTTTTTAGTTATTGCCATTGCTCCTATTACGTATTTTTTATTGTTGAGTTTGCTTTTTGCCTTTTTAGCTTCATGGCGTTGGAACCAAGGGTCATTTCATACTGCCGGCGATTTCTTTAACTATGTTATGCAGCATGAAAAACAATTTATTGAAGAAGATTATGCCTTTTTGACTGAATGGAAAGCCGCTCTTACAGAAAAGCATAGTAGAATATATACCTTAAACAATCGTCGTGGAGTATTCATTCGCATATCTATGTGGCTGTTTATAGTTGTGCTAGTGTTAGTCTTTATTTTTGGAACAATCGCCTTACTAAAGATTGGAGGAATCATTTAAGCATGAATACTGAAAAAAAACCTGGTGCTCGAACTGCAAGTGGGCAAGACGAAAAGAAAGAGGATAGCGAACCTATATTGCCAAAGATTGAGGCTAAACCTACTCTCGGGCTTAAACCGACAACTTATTTTGCAAAAAATTCCGGCGATGAGGACACAAAGGAAAAAAACACAAGCAAAGATGAGAATTGAGTTTGCTCACCGCACACTTGTTCAGCGGCTTTTCGCCCCTGCCGTCATTCCTATTAATTTAAACTTCTATATTTCTTTCAACAATATAATTTCTTAATTCATTAGCATTTTCTGATTTGAATTTAAACAAAATACCGCCCTTGCAGGCGGTATTATTTTGCTTATTAGCTTCGCTTGAAAACTATGCAAGCACGACTTCGGCGCCGGCTTCTTTCAATTTGGCGAGGGCGTCATTGGCGACGTCTTTGCCAACAGCTTCCAAAACTTTGACGTCGGCGGTTTCGGCCATATTTTTGGCATCAACCAAACCAAGGCTGGTCAGGGCGCGGATGACTTTAATAACTTCGATTTTCTTTGCGCCTGCACTCTTCAGGACGACATCGAATTCGGTTTTTTCTTCAACTTCTTCAGCGGGTGCAGCGGCAGGACCGGCAGCCATTGCAGCGACGGGAGCGGCAGCGGAGACGCCCCATTTTTCTTCCAAAAGTTTGACGAGGTCAGCAGCTTCCAACACGGAAAGAGCACTCAGTTGTTCAACGATTTTTTCTAAATCAGCCATTATTTCTCCTAAATTATCTTTTTTATATTTTATTTTTCTCGATTTTAATCGAGTCTATTAAGCAGCTTCCGCTTGCTTTTCTGAATTTGCTTTAATTACTGCAGCTAAACCACGTGCGGGTTCGGCCAAAGTACGGACCAATTGACTGGCAGGAGCCAGAATGGTGCCCAACAACATTGAACGCATAACCGGTAAGGTTGGCAGATCAGCCAGGGCTTTAACCTGTCGTGCATCCAGCAAACTATTGTCCAAATAACCACCGCTAATTGCAAATGTGTCACTACCTTTGGTAATTTCTGTCAGTGCCTTTGCGGCAGCTGGTGCGTCTTCGAAAGCGAAGACAACAACATTATTACCTTCCCAGGTTTTGGATTCAAATGGTAAACCTTTTTCTTCCAAAACTCGGGTGAACAGGCGATTTTTGACAACATGCAATTCGCTGTCTGATTCGCGCAATCTTGTGCGAGCAGCGTTAACACCCTTCATGGTCATTTTATTGTAGCTCAGGTAGTAAACTGCTTTGCTTTTATCAAGCCATTCACGATACTGTTCTACAATCGCTTCTTTTTCACTTTTTGTAAATGCCAATGTACTCTATCTCCTTCCAATAAAAAATCTCTTTCCGTTTTTTCCCGACGAAAAGAGATTCAATTAGTAGACTTGAGTCTTTCTAAATCTCCACCTCGGCGGGCTACATTAAGCCGTAAACGGCACCAGCTTTCTTAAGCAGAATGTGCATTTTGCACTATTCAATTATTCAACCCGGCAAGTATATCACATTTCCTGCCGGTGAAAACGCTGGAATGGATTTAAGATTAAATCCATTCCATTTGCTATCAAACTAAACTTGAGCGGTCTCCATAGTCATTGCAGCGTTGACATCAACCTTCACAGCCACACCCATGGTTGAAGCGAGGGTAACTCTCTTGATATAAGAGCCTTTCGCACCACTTGGACGTGAACGACGAATAGCAATGGTCAAAGCAGCCATATTCTCATAAAGGGAATCGACGTCAAACGAAACTTTTCCCAATGGAACGTGAATGTTTGCGCTCTTATCGAGGCGATATTCAACACGACCTGCTTTGGCAACTTCGATTGCATGGGCAATATCTTCAGACTGAACAACGGTACCGGCTTTGGGGCTTGGCATCAAGTTGCGGGGACCCAAAACACGACCCAAACGGCCAACCTTGCCCATCATGTCCATTGTACCGACGGCAACGTCGAAATCGGTGTAACCGCCCTGAATGCGAGCTATATCTTCGTCAGTCTCAGCCACAAAATCAGCTCCGGCTGCACGAGCGGCAGCTGCTGCTTCGCCCTGGGCAAAGACTAAAACCCGAATGGCTTTACCCAAGCCCTTTGGCAAAACGCAGACATCACGAATCTGCTGATCAGCCTGGCGAGGATCCAAACCGGTGCGGAAGTGGATTTCAACTGTTTCATCAAATTTGGCAAATGCCAGTTCTTTGACCAATTCTAAGGCTTCACGAGGGCTGTATACCTTTTCGGAATCAACCTTCTTGCTTGCGTTTTCGAAATTTTTACCTTTTTTAGACATAACGACTCCTTTGTGGTTCCTGCGGGCGTCTCAACCCTCCCACTTTGCTAATTTCCTGTTTACTTTTCAACGGTGATGCCCATGTTGCGGGCAGTGCCTTCCAACTGGCGGATGGCAGCATCAATATCATTGGCGTTCATATCTTTGAACTTGATATCAGCAATTTCTTTCAACTGAGCGCGAGTAACCTTGCCGACTTTTTCGGTTTTGGGGTTAGCAGAAGCCTTCTCAATTCCGGCAGCTTTCTTAATTAAGATAGCGGCGGGAGGCGATTTCAGTTCAAATTTGAACGAGCCATCCGCAAAGATGGTGATTTCGGCAGGAATAATTTCGCCCATCCGATTAGAGGTGCGAGCGTTATAGTCCTTGCAGAAAGCCATGATGTTGACACCATGGGGAGCCAGAGCCGGACCAATCGGGGGGGCGGGGTTCGCCTTACCGGCCTGGATTTGAAGTTTTACAATTGCTTTTACTTTCTTTGCCACAGATAAATCTCCTTGGTGGTGCTAACGGGCTGTGTATGCCCTCCCACAAATTTCCGGATTGCTCCGGTTTATGCTTTTTCTACCTGCAAGAAATCTAATTCCACAGGAGTTTCACGCCCAAAGAAGTTCACCATAACGCGAATCTTTGAGCGATCCATATAAATTTCATCAACTATACCGCGAAAGTCATTGAAGGGACCATCCACGATACGAACGCGGTCACCGGCTTTATAAGTAACCTTGTAAGTCGGTGCTTCGTTTTCCATTCGGCGCAAAATGCTTTGCACTTCTTCAGGTCGAAGTGGAGTCGGGTCATCGCCCATACCGACAAAGCCGGTAACTCCGGGAGTGTTACGAACCACAAACCAAGAATCCTCTTCCAAAATCATGTTTACCAAAACATAACCGGGGAAGACATAGCGTTCAACGGTACGCCGTTTGCCATCACGAACCTCAATTTCTTCTTGTGTTGGAATAACAACATCGAAGATTTTGTCCTTCATCGTCATGGTTTCAATCCGTTGTTCAAGATTCTTGCGAACTTTGTTTTCATAACCCGAATAGCAGTGAATCACAAACCATTGACGATTGTCATCAGCTTGCGCTTCTTCTGCTGCACCGGAATCTAAAGCACTATCAGCCGAATTATTTTCAATTCGCTGAAGTTCTTCTGATTCAGGCAGGTCATTCTTAAAAAGATCAGCCATTATCTGCTCTTTTCTAAACGCTATCCAACCAATAAACCAACCAGGCGGGACGCAAGGAAGTCAAAGACACCAAGAATCGCACCCATAAGGGCCGTAATGATTAACACAATCCGGGTCAAGGAAATAACTTCATCCTTGGCAGGCCAGGTGACTTTACGAAGCTCACCAACGGTTTGGCGCCACCAGTTCTTGATCCTCTGGAAGAAGTTTGGTTTTTTTTCTTTCTCTGCCATACTATTTGCTCCTGACTGACGCTACAACGCCGCAGGATTTACGGCGTTGGCAAATTCAACAGGTCAGGTAGGAATCGAACCCACAGCCTCCGCTTTTGGAGAGCGGCGCTCTGCCAGTTGAGCTACTGACCTAAAAGCATCCCATACAGGATGCTATTTTACCTCACGGTGCAACTTGTGTGCGCGGCAACGAGGGCAATATTTCTGCAATTCCATGCGACCGGGGTCATTTCTGCGGTTTTTCACGGAAGTGTAATTACGTTCTTTACATTCTGTGCAAGCCAGATGAATGACTGGTCTGATATCTTTTTTCTTTGATGCCATTTTAGTGTAACATGGCTGCCTAAATTAGGCAGCCATGATTCCTTCCTGAATTTCTAATCAGCCTACGCAATAATCTTCGTGATCTTACCAGCGCCGACAGTCAAACCACCTTCGCGAATAGCGAATGAGGAACCGTCTTCAAGAGCGACTTTTTGGATCAGTTTGACGCGCAAACCGTCAACATTATCACCGGGCAAAACCATCTCAACGCCTTCGGGCAG
>Ga0265295_1002693_pt1 | contig 27356 bp, 22 predicted proteins | sample Munlansysbiofilm_FD_192503 | JGI IMG/M metagenome (GOLD analysis project Ga0265295, IMG submission 192503) | Leachate microbial communities from a municipal landfill in Southern Ontario, Canada - Methane capture system biofilm | ecosystem: Engineered > Solid waste > Landfill > Unclassified ... | reverse complement strand
TGTTATAGGCTTATTGGGCGCTATTATCGGCGGAGTTATCACTAGTTTAATTGGTTGGGGCAGTATCAATGTGTTTACATGGCAAGGCACATTATTTTCAGTTCTTGGTGCCGTTATTTTGCTTACTATTATCAATCTTGTCAATAGAAGAAGTCGTCTATTCTAGAATGTTTTCTATACAGGAGGAAATCAATAAAATTTATAAAAAGAAACAGTTACAGCAATGACCAACATTTCATGTGGGACTAATGCGTCTGTAAATGGTCGTTTGTACGCCCAAACAGCCGTAACGCTCGACGCAAATATAGTTGTAAAACATTAATTAATAAAGGAAATTTTAAAAAATGAAAAATAATTACAAAAAATTCTTTCCGTTTCTAGCTTTACTATTAGGAGTCGCCGCGATGGTGATGGTCTTTTTGCCGATTATTCAGTTTCCTGATGGAGATGGGACATTCACGGGTGTTAAGGTTATTACAGGTAGTACCGTACTTGATCTTGGTGCAATTGTCACCGGTAAAATGCCGTTTAGCTTTCTTGCCTTGTTAGCATTTTCGTTACCATTAGCAGCTGGCATTGTCAGTGTTGCGATGCCTCGTGGATTCGTCGCAATGATCTTATTCATTGCTGCTACAATTTTAATTTTCTTACTCCCAGTTTACACTGTTATTAATGTAACCGGTTGGCTGCCAGATTCTGTACAAGAAATTGAATGGATTTTACTACCTGCTGGTATTGCTGCTGGTAGCCTAAGTGTTGTGGGCGCAATTGTTAGCGCTGCTGGGTTCGTCTCGAGTAAATAAAAACTAATATCTTATCATAGGCAAACTAGACCTAACCTCAAATTAAGAGTTAGGTCTTTTTAGTTGCTTACATGAGCAGAAAATATAAAATACCGATATATAGAAATTAGTACGTTTTATGGTTTGTGTTTTTTTAAAATATTCCTATAAGATGTTTATATATAAATAATAATCCATATTTATGGTCATATGAAAAAATTCAACTAATGATTTTTGGTTATCCACATGTTTAGTATAGACTTATGAGTAAACCAATGATTTAATAGTTTCAAAGAGTGCTAAGTACTAGAAAATGGTACCAATTAATTATGGTAGGCCTTTTTCTTTTCATGTAGCAATTTGCTTATTATAAGTTTTAAATTGCCAAATTAATCAAAGCAGTTAGAAATACATAAGCCAATCATATTTATTAGATATTTATTGCACATTTGTGTCTTCAACTAAATAAGCTGGACGGTCGAGAAGTTGATCACGCACATCATATTGAACTTTAAGAATAAATTTTAGGACAATGTTGATTAATAATGTTGCGGTCGTAATTGCGATATACACCCACACTAAAGGATAAGGACCAACGAAGGCAAAGACTATTTGAACGACGAGGGCAACAAACAAAAAGATTGAGATAATATTAGGGACAATTTCGTATATTCTTGAATATTGTTCAATTCCCGTCATTGCATATTTAAAAAGTTTTTTAAATGACCATTTAGTCTTACCAGCTTCACGTTCGTGATAAGTGTAGTCAATACACATACGTTTAAAGCCTATACTCGATGATATGCCTTTTGAATATCTTCTATTATCTTTGTAAGCAAGGAACGCTTTAATGACATCTCTATCTAACAAGGCAAAGTCTCTTGCGCTTGAAACAGTACTTTTATCACCTGTAAACCAGGTGTAAACTTTATAAAACATTTTAGCAAAAACTTTTTTTAAAAAAGCTTGGCCTTTGCGATCTTTATTACGTGCGAAAATGTACTTATAACCCTCTTCATAATATTTGAAGAAGTCGACCATAATTGATGGTGGATCTTGTAAATCAGCATCCATAAACAAACAAGCATCAACGTCCATTTTTTGACTCGCCTCTAGGCCTGCGAGCATCGAGGCTTCTTTACCAAAGTTTTTTGAAAACGAAATATATTTTACGCGTGAATCTTCACGGGCCTTTTCTTTAATAAGGTTTAACGTATTATCTTTTGAACCATCATCTACGAATAGCAGGGTGAAATCGTAATTTGGTAGTTTCACTAAAACTTTAGATATTTCTTCGTACAACTTAAAAATCATTTCTTCTTCGTTGTAACATGGGATAATTAAATTTATTTTCTTATTCATATTGCCACCTTTTCCTATTGAAATCATATCATTTTACAAGAATTAAGTAAATTTTTTGTGTATTCATTATATAATTACAACATGGACAATTGGTATAAAAAAAATATTGAACATTTAAGTAATATGAATTTTTTAAAACACATAAAAAGAGTGTTGCCTTTTCTTTTGGCGTTTATAATACCCCTATTGCTATCAATCACCTTATTTAAGGCAAATGGCTATTATCCTTTTGATAATAATGGGCATAGCCTGGCGATGATAGATATGCAGGGTCAATATATTCCTTTTTTTCGCTATTACAAACAAATACTCAACGGTGAAAATGACGTTTTTTACACACTTGGAAAAGTAATGGGTGGCGATATGCTGTCAATTTTCCTCTATTATCTTGCCTCCCCTTTCAATTTGATTGTAGCCTTTTTCCCTAGTAGCGAACTACCAGCCGCTCTTCTTTGGATTGTTGTACTAAAAATAGCTTCGGCAGGACTTACAGCTTATATTGCCCTTAATAGTATTAACAAAAACGGCTATGTTAATTTAATCTTCGCACTTGCTTATGCACTAATTGCCTATAATTTCATATATTACTCAAATATCATGTGGCTTGATGGTGTTTTAGCGCTTCCTTTAGTCGCGCTTGGAATTAAGAAAATTCTTGAAAAGAAGACTATGCTTCTTTATATTTTCGCCCTAACATATGTTCTGATGACTTCCTGGTATATAGGCATTATGGTGTGTATTTTTTCTGTCTTATTTTTCCTTGCCGAATATTTTGCTAAAGATGGTAGCCAACGCAAAAATTATAAAATCATCATTAATTTTACGCTTGCTTCTTTAGTAGCCGGAATTGCTTCATTTGCCTTCTGGGGTACCGCAATTATAAATATTATGGGCACTAAGGGTGCATCAAGTTTTTCGAACCTATCGACAGCATTTAGAGTGTTCTATGAGTCGATTAAAATAGAACGTGGCTTTGTTTTTGGCGGCTATGCGGGGATGAGTGACATTACTGGCCAAGCAGTAGCCTTTTATGTTGGTGCTATTCCGATGATTCTTACTCTCCTGTTTTTCACAAATAAAAACTTTACAATTAAACGAAAACTTCTTGTCGGACTTTTATTTGCAATTTACCTTTTAGCTTTCTTTAATAAGGGGCTTGATAATTTATTTCACGGAGGTCCAGCGCCAAATTGGTTTCCTGGGCGTTATACTTTTGTGTTTGGGTTTCTCCTTGTCCTTTATGGGGCGGAAACATTTAAAAACATCGAAAAATTACCCTGGACTAGTTTCTTACTGCCGATAACTATATATATTGTTTTTCTTACAAAGATAAGTAATGAGGGCTATGATTTTAATAAGGACGGAATTACCTATTTTATTATTAGTATCCTTTTCCTTCTAGGCGTCTACATTTTAAAACTCATAAGTGCTATCAATGAGAAAAATGAAAAAAATCATCTTCGTACATTCGTTAAACTAACAACACCGCTCATTACTCTCATGTTACTTGGTGTCAGCGTTAGTAGTGTTTACAGTAACGCTAATATCGTTCTTAAATCATTTGACCAAACTTTAAGTCACGAAACGATGGAAGTTTACCGGCAAGACGAAAAACTCGCTGATGCGATTGCTTATGTAAAAAATAACGATGATGGGCTATATCGCCTTGAAAAGTCATTTATACGCAAGGGAACATACAATAACGCCAATAATGATGCGCTTTATTATGGCTATAACGGCCTATCGCATTATTCTTCGAGTGAGAAGCAGTCAACGATGAATTACTTAAAAAAAATCGGCTATCATTATAATGGCTTTAATTTAAACTACGCCAATGGTTCAACTTTAGCGATGAACTCCTATTTAGGTGTCAAGTATTTGCTTGATAAAGGACAAAATTCAAATTTTGATTTTGTCAGCAAACTAACAAACTTACATTACGCTAATGATGAAGGAGTTAGTATTTATGAAAATGACTACGCTCTACCGTTTTTATTTGCAATGGACTCAACAAGTTCAGAATATGTAGGTGAAGGTAAATATTTAGCAGATGATAGTATTTATTGGTTTGATATGTTTGAATATCAAAATAACATTTTTAAAACTCTTGCTCATAATGTCGTTGATGAATTTGGTGTCCAAAAGGATATATTTAAAAAGGCCACATATACGACAACACTTACAGACGCTCAAGCGCTCGCGCAAGATTATGAATATAAAACAGAACGAAATGGCGCGATTGGTTTTGAAGTTACTTTCGATCAAGATAGTAACTACTATTACTATATTCATACAAAAAACACGAGTAATTTGCGCTTATATGAAAACGGTATTCCTAAGACATATTTTTCCTATCACGGATATCAAATTAATGGTCTAAAAAAACGAGCAACTAATGCTCGCCTTGCTGTCGTAGTTGATGAACCTAAGGACGATGTTTATATTAAAGAGGCGATATATTATGAAGATCTTTCTGTTCTTCAAGAGTATATAGAAGCGATTAAAAGTAGTGCCGATGTTAACATTTCACAAGCAAGAACTTCAAAATATGAGGCAGTTATGACAACTAATAAGGCTAGTCAAATGATGGTCATGACATTACCTTACGATCAAAATATTAAAGTAATAATTGACGGTAAAGCGGTTAAAACAATGACACGTTTAAATATTTTTACCTCATTTGTGATCCCCACAGTGGGCGAACATAAAATAACGATCGAATATCGTCAACAATCATTTACGCTTGGAATCCCACTTGCAGTCCTAACAATTGGCACTACAATTACTCTATATATATTTAAAAAACGTAAACAAAAAGAAATATCAAATTAACTAAAGTTTTTCGGTTCAAATTTAGAAGCACGCGAATTGCTTTCTAATATTTTTGGTGCTTCATAAATTAAATATATAATAATAAATAAATTTATCATCGCCGCTAAGCGGACACTATCTTGACCAAGAAAGGTAAGTATATATCCGCCCATTAAGAAATGGGTATAAGCAAGGACGGAGGAAAAAGACATTAAGAGTCCTAACCAGTATTTTCTTCGGTAAATAAGTACATAAATCAACACAAAGACATCAGCCATATAAAAGTATCGCTCATGCATGTGGGGTAAAAAGAAAGGTGAAATAAGAGAAAATATAACGGCGACAAAGATAATGTTTTTAGAAGTCGCAGCTATTTTATGATGGAATAAAACGAGTAAGGTGATGCCAATTGCAATAAAGGCCCCAAGTATACCAAACCCTTTGTTAATGCCATTTTTTAATCCCGCAAACTCGAAGAAGGCATATATTGATCCAGATCCGTAGTTTGCACTTTTATATAGACCCGTCACTTGCAACTTATACATATCAAAGGGCATTGCAAATGGAGCGCCTGCAATATAACTAGGGAGAAAAGTTACAAAAACTGCTAGTAACATAACAAGAAAATAACGCAGTTTAAATTTCTTGTTTAGCCACATAAAAATGAGAACAGGTAAAAAGAAGCTCGTTTGTAACTTTATTGCAATCGCTAAACCTAGTAGGATCATCGCCCAAAAGTGCTTATCTTTAACTAGAAAATACAAGGTCCAAACAACAAGTGCGACATACATCTGGTCGGCTTGTCCCCACAGGGCAGAATTTAATATGCTCGTTGGAAAGAAAATTAAGACAGCAAAACTAATGAGTGAAAAATACCAATCTTTATTAAAAAGTCTGATTAACATCACGGCCCCAAAGGCAAGAACGTAGTCAAATAAAATACTCGACAACTTAATCGCGACAATACCATCAAGTGGTAAATATGAAAGAAGGGCCAAAATATTAATATAGGCAACAGGATAATCACCAGGCTTAGATATAAGTGAAGAGTCCCACGGATAAGTTTGAAGTGCTTTAAATCCGCCATGAGCTTTTAAAAAGTTAAACCATGGTAAAAGTGCTCCATTCATATCTCCGCTTAAATAATCAAGAAAGGCAATACGCATGAGAAAAGAGACAATAAAGAGGACAGCGAAAACGAGCCAAACATAGTGCTTTCTAAAAAACTTCATAAAGGCCTCATAAATATAATCAAAAAAGTTGTCTATTTTACTAATGATATTATGTAAACTTGTTTTTAGTTGTTTCATCGTCGTTCCCCTAATGTTGATTAAGTAAATTTTATCATAATATAAAGCCCTATTAAACTTTGTAAGTGAAAAGGTTTGTAATAGTAACTAAAAGTTCGCTTATTCCCTCACTTCTTGTTGATATATCTTTTTTTGGGCTAAGTGATATTAATTTTTATGTGATAAGTCAATTTTACGAATGGCCATAAAATAGTCTCCATAATTAATAGATATGAGATCTATTATAAAAATATTACTATTATGTTTGCGTATTTTTGTACACTTAATTATGATTAAGGTAGTAGAAATATTATAAAACATAAATCTATCGTTGTCGTTCTAACAAATTTATAAGTGAGGAAAACATATGAGATTTGTTTTAAGACTACTAATGACGCTACTTGGAATAGTTGCTTTTTTTGCAATGCTAGGCTCAGGAGCTATTTATGCCTACGGCCAATATGGAGCCCCACTAGTTCAAGAGCAAATTCAAAAAATGGAAGACAAAATTGAAAGTGACCTCGAGAGTGAATATCCTGGTGCTGATGTGACTGTTGATATTAAAGAAGTGTTTTATAAGCAAGATGCTGGATCAGTGTACGTCGCCTTTGAAATTAACGCGATTGCTGAACTAGCAAACGTCGAAGTTGAAAATACAACAAGATTTGTTGTCGTTAATGTCGTAAGCGTTGTTATGGGAAGCGAAGATTACGATAGCTATGAACAAGTCGAGTGGGACGATATGAAGGCTGAGTTTGCTGGGGCACCTGCAATTCTCTTTAATAGTGCACAAGCTAAACAAACTGGTATGACTGCCTTGATAGTTTCAGCGGTCGTATTCGTTGGAAGCATTATCGTTAAAGCCGTTTTCCTAAGAAGAAAAATTGCCTAAGAACGAAGATTAAATTAGGTATAGTTTAAAAAAACTCAGAAAGACATATCAAATTCGATATGTCTTTTATTTTTATGTGTATTTCCCTTGGGATTTTTAATCACCTGGTCTTATTTATAAATAGATTCACTTGTAATAGTGAGTCTTTTTTGTCATAAAAACAAAATAAAGAAAAAGAAGAGAGTAAATTAAAATTTATATTATAAAGTACATTCACCTACATTTGGTTGTTTCAGGTATATTTTTACCGATATTATCAAAATATTTCATTTTATGCATTGTAATAAAAAAATATAGGACTATAATGGGTTTATACATGAACTACAATTCATGTTTACTATTAAATGAAAGAAGGACTAGTTATGATGAAAAGAATAGGTGACTTACATGTTGGTGATAATGCATCGTTTGTGAAAAAAATCACCGACAACGACATTCAGTTATTTGCCCAAGTATCAGGTGATTTTAATCCCGTACACTTAGACGAAAACTATGCCGCGAAGACAATGTTTAAAGGACGTATTGCGCATGGTGGACTTATTTCCTCTTTATTTTCGACTGTTCTAGGAACGCAACTTCCTGGAGAAGGCACAATATATTTAGATCAAAACTCCCGTTTTATTCGTCCCGTCTATTTAGATGACACAATTACCGCTAGTGTGGAAGTGTCAGAAATTGATGAAGTAAAAGGTCAAGTCAAATTAATTACAACTGCGACCAATCAAAAAGGAAAAGCAGTCGTCGTAGGCTACGCGGTTGTGATGCCCCCAAGATGAAGCACGAACTACTAATCAAAATGCTTGAGTCATATGCAAGCACTGTTGTCAAAAGTCGCGCGCATACTATTGATGAGGAAGAACGCTTTCCCCTTGAAACCGTTAAAGAACTAGGTCGTTATGGCTTATTGGGGCTACCTTTCCCAACGAAATGGGGTGGAGTCGGCGCGGATACAAAAGCTTATATCGACGCTGTTCGTATTTTATCCAAATACTGCGCAACGACAGGTGTAATCGTCTCTGCTCATACTTCACTTTGTAGTCATCCGATTTTTGCTTTTGGAACAGAAAGTCAAAAAGAAAAGTATTTGCCGAAATTAAATTCGGGACAATTCCTTGGCGCCTTTGGCCTCACCGAAGCTGGTGCAGGCACTGACGCTTCACAACAGCAAACAAAAGCCATTGACCGTGGCGATTATTATGAAATCACTGGTAATAAAATTTTTATTACAAATGCTGGTTATGCCGATGTTTATATAATTTTTGCTGTCACTGATCAAAGTTTAGGTTTAAAAGGAATTTCAGCATTTATCGTTGAAAAAGATTCAGATGGTTTTACTGTTGGTCCGAAAGAAAAGAAGATGGGCATCCGCGGTTCTTCAACGTGTGAACTCGTCTTACAAAAAGTTAAGGTGCCTAAAACTCAACTTCTAGGCAAAGTAGGTGAAGGCTTTAAAATTGCAATGGCAACGCTAGATGGCGGACGTATTGGTATCGCCGCACAAGCACTAGGAATAGCCGAAGGAGCGTTTGAGCGAACTGTTGAATACATTAAGAAACGCACACAATTTGGTCGCCCAATTTCTGCCTTTCAATATACTCAATTTATGGTCGCGGAAATGAAGACCAAAATTGAAGCTGGGCGCCTACTCTTATACAAAGCCGTTAGTGATAAAGATGAAGGCCGCTCCTACACAGAGTCAGCAGCAATGGCTAAACTTTACTGTTCACGCATCGCGGTTGAAGTGGCTGATCAATGTATACAATTACTCGGTGGTTACGGCTATATTCGTGACTATGAAATAGAACGCTATTTACGTGATGCTAAAATTACAGAAATATATGAAGGCACTTCCGAAGTACAACGCATGGTTATTGCCGGAAAGGTGTTGAAATAATGAATATTATTGTATTAGTAAAACAAGTACCAGATACGACAGCAATTAAGATTGATAAAGAAACAAGCACGCTCATTCGTGTTGGTGTCCCTAATATTATTAATCCTGACGATCTTGCTGCAGTTGAAGAGGCTTTAAAGTTAAAAGAGCGCTACGGCGGCAAAGTAACGACCATTACAATGGGCCCACCGCAAGCAGAGGCAATGCTAAGAGAGTTATACGCGCTTGGAGTGGACGATGCCTACCTATTAACAGATCGGCGCTTTGCAGGCTCTGATACATGGGCAACGTCACGTATTTTATCAGCTCTAATTGAGGAGCTACAATTTGATTTAATTATTGCGGGCTATCAAGCCATTGATGGTGATACTGCTCAAGTTGGACCACAAGTCGCAGAGTTTTTAGACATCCCTCAAGTCACGCATTTACATCAAATTGTCGGTTTAGATAAGCATGAACTTGTTGTTGTCAAACAAACTGACTATGAATTAGAAACACTCGCAGTCACGCTACCTGCGCTAATAACAGTGCGTAGAGAAATGAATGAACCGCGCTTTATGAATGCTTTTGATTTATGGAACTGTTTTGATAAAGAGTTACACCTCAAAACATTCGATGATTTAAAGCTAGAGCTCCAACATATAGGTTTAGCAGGTTCGCCGACAAGAGTGAAAAAGACATATACAAGACCAGTTATGACAAAAGCCGCTAAAGAAGTAATGGAACCAGAAGCGGCCGCCAAAAAAATAGTCGATTTACTATATCCATATATGGAGGTGAAAAATCATGGCTAAGCTAGGTGTGTTTATCGAACATAAACACGGTAGAGTTTTACCAGTCGGCCTTGAACTTTTAAGCGAGGTTAACAAGCAATTAGGAACACGTGAAGTTGAAGTTGTGGCTCTAATTGTCACTAATCATATCGAGACTGAAGAGTTAACTAAAATTAAAACTTGTGGTGTAAACCGCATAATTATTGTCGAAGACGAGTGTTTTGCTAATTACGATACTCATTACTATAGTGAAGCCCTAGGCGAAATATTAAAGGAAGAAGACTTTGATGTTTTCTTAATAGGTTCGACTTTAGTTGGTCGCGACTTAGCACCAAGATTATCCGCTAAGGTCCATACGGGCCTTACAGCAGATGCGACAATTCTTGAATTTGCTGGTGAAGATAGCCTTGAATTACAAGCGACTAGACCAGCGTTAGGTGGAAATATTATGGCAACAATCGTTTGCCCTAATCACCGTCCGCAAATGGCAACAATTCGCCCAGGTGTCTTTTCTATTTATGTAAATAAGCGAAAAGGTACCGTTATTGAGCACAAAAAGCCAACCAAACTATCACCTTCCAAAGTCCGTTCTATTTCAACGACAACTTTAGAACGCTCAAGTGTTGATATAAGCAAGGCAAAGATGATTGTTGCTGGTGGAAGAGGTGTTGCGACAATGTTTGAAGATTTACAAAGTGTCGCTAATTTAATTGATGGCGAAGTCGCAGCTTCAAGAGCTGTCATTGATGCTGGTATTCAAGCGCGGGAACGGCTTGTTGGTCAAACAGGCACGACGGTTAAACCAACAGTTTATTTAGCCCTAGGTATAAGTGGAGCAATTCAACACATTAGTGGCATGGATAAGTCCGAACTCATTATTGCGGTTAATACTGATCCAAGCGCGAACATATTTAACATTGCTGATGTTTCAATAATTTGTGACGCAACAAAGGTAATTCCTTATTTAGAGCAATACTTACAAGATATAAGAAATGTAGTTTAATTAGTTGTTAACCTTAAGTAGCAATAACCTTAGCCCTACAAGTAAAAATTAGGGCTAGGTGTTTTTTGTATGGAAAAACAAATAAATCATTCACTAAAAGGAAATGTTTTTTAAAAGGCGCCTTCAAACTTAAATTTTTCTTATAAACATAAAGTTTAATAAGCGTTTAGTTATCAAATAACAAAGTCCTAAGTTACAATAAAAGTGGTTAATAACGATGAATAATATTTACAACAAAAACATGAAAAAGGCAGTAAAACTTGCGCTTAAATGTGCAAGGAAAGGTGGAGGCAAGCCCTTTGTTCCTTTTTACTTTGTCGCAGGTAGTAAAGCCGCCAATGCTAAATCTTATTTTTTTATAGGCGAAGATTATAATAATGCTAACTTTCTTGATTTAGAAAATGGTAGATATGACCTGTATCTTCCTTATGAACCTTCAAGTGGTCTTTTTTTGCATCAACTACTTAAAACTATTAACATTGCTAAAATTATAATCGGCGTCGATAACCTAGAAATGCCAGGTGTCTTTGAAAGTGAAACTAAAACCTTCAATATTGAGATTATTCGCGGTGTTGCAAATTATGAAACCAAACAACTTAATGAAGTGTTCATTTGTAATTTCACACACAATAAACCTTACATTGTTTTAAGTTTTGGCATGTCGCTTGATGGAAAAATCGCGACTAAAACAGGCGATTCTCGCTATATTTCTTCCCCAGAGTCGCGCGTACTTGTCCATAAGTTACGTGACCGTTATGACGCTATTCTTGTTGGGATTAACACAATTAGAGTTGATCACCCGCGTCTTACGGCTAGGCTTAAAAATAAGAAGGCGCTAGATCCTATTCGTATCGTCTTAGATTCTCATTTATCTATAGATTTAGAAGAACCCGTTATTCATCTCTCAAGTGCCAAAACACTTATTGTCACGCTTAAAAATAGTAATAATGCGAAGAAACAAGCACTAGAACAAATAGGGGTTGAAGTAATCGAAGTTGAGGAGCAAGATGGAAAAGTGTCACTTGATGAAGCGCTGACAGAGTTATATAAACGTGGCATTAATTCAATTTTTGTTGAGGGCGGTTCAACCGTTCACTTTAGTTTTATTAGCCAACAATTATTTAATAAGATTTACGCCTACATTTCTCCGCTTATTATTGGTGGCGTTTCCGCCCCTTCTGCGGTTGGAGGCGAAGGCTTTGATTATTTAAAAGATGCCGCCCAACTTGAATTTACTAGTTATAAACGATTAGGGAAAGACTTAGTTGTTATGCTTAGCCAAGCAAGAAAGGATTAATTGTATGATTAATTATGTGACAGTCGAAGAAGGTCTACGCCAACTTAAAAGTGGGACAGGGCTATCCTTAGTTGATGACGGCGAAGCCCAAGAACTCGTGCACAAAATTTATTTTTGTGAAAGTATTAGCAAAGAAACGGCCGAAAAACTAGATAGTAATGAGGAGGCTTTAATTGCTTTTGATTATGAGCTTTTTGGTTTAGTGTCAGGGCAGATGAAAAATGTTTACATGGAATACGATGTCAATTATATCGCGGCCAAAACAGTAAATAATTCATCACTATTTTCGTTAATTCAACACTTTAAAAAAGACATTAACCATAAAGATAGACTTTCGTTTGGGCACGGATTTAAACTAATTCCGACGAGACTTGGTGGTGTTTTAAAACGGGCCGCAACCGAGGAAGCTGTTGTCGACTTAGCAAAAATTGCCAAAGTGTTGCCCATTGGTATTATTATTCCAAAGATGAGCAACAATAGAGTTATAAACGTAGCAGATTTACAAAAGAGCGAACAACATTTTAATGTATTAAAAATTGCCGACATAATTAAATATCGCCGGCAAAATGAATCATTAGTAACCCTTGTTTCGCGGGCAAAAATGCCGACAAAATACGGTGATTTTGAAATGGTTGGCTTTGTTAATCAATTAAATGGCGAACACCACGTTGCCCTTGTAAAAGGTGATGTAACGACTGAAGAACCAGTCTATGTGCGTGTTCACTCGGAATGTTTAACGGGCGATTCTTTTGGTTCGATGCGTTGTGATTGTGGTCAACAATTACATACAGCAATGCGAAGAATAGAGAAAAAGGGTCGTGGTATTTTACTTTATATGCGGCAAGAAGGACGTGGGATTGGTCTTATTAATAAAATTAGAGCTTATGCCCTGCAAGATCAAGGTTTAGACACGGTTGAGGCTAACATTGCTCTAGGTTTTCCCGATGATCTTCGTGACTACGGTATAGGTGCGCAAATATTACAGCAACTTGGTGTAAAAAGTATTAATCTGATGACTAATAATCCAGCAAAAATTGCTGGTCTTTCTGGGTACGGTATTAAAATTAATGAACGTGTCAAAATTCAATTAAATCACAACGAACGTAACGAGTTTTACATGCGCACTAAAAAGGATAAAATGGGTCATGTTCTCGACTTTCCTAAACATAAAAAATAAGGCCGTTTTGCTATTTGTTTTCTCAGTGACAAAATTATCTTTACAAATATAACTTTCTGATTTTTTGTCTTTCTTTTTAATAGCGATAACTATTCATCGTTCCATTATACTTAGCATATGCGCAAATCGTGTTAAATGCCTATCAAGAGGACAAATAACAAAAATACAAATGGTGACAAGGAGAAGAAGGATGAAAAAATATATAGTAGCAATATTGCTCATATTAGGCGGATTTACTTGTTTTTTTACGTATATGCTAATAGGCTCATATATTGATGAAGGAGGAGTGTTAGTCGAACCATTTTTTCTTATTCCCCTTGGATATGTCTTATTATTGTCTGGTCTTATCATCCTCGTTGTTTTAGTGTTAATAAGGTGTAAAATAAAGAAGAGGGTATAAATTATGGAAAACAAAACAAATAAAATTAGTCCACCAAACAATTCTTCTAATATGAAAAATCCTAATAAAGGAATAAAAGGTAGCAACCGACAATATTCGCAAGTTCAAGGAAACCGTGGCGCACAAGTAAATCGCAACAAGAACGGTAAATAAGCGTGTTTTCGATATATTTATTGAGTATCATTTTATGAACATCCTTATCATAGGCGTAACTGGATTATTAGGTAGTGAAGCCGCTGAACAATTACGGCTGAAGGGCCATAAAATTCGCGGTTTAGCCTTACCGCCACTCCCGAAAGGCTTAAATCTTTCGCCGGAAATCGAAGTCTTTTTTGGTAATTATATTACTGGTGATGATGAGTTATTTAATAAGATATTTACTGGCATTGATGCCTTTGTTTTCGCCGCGGGTATCGATGAACGTATTGAAGTTCCTGCTCCGGCTTTAGAAGTATTTAATAAGTATAATGTTGATCCTTTAAAGCGACTTTTTCACTTTGCTAAAGCCCACGGAGTTAAACATAGTGTTATTTTAGGTTCATACTTTACACATTTTGTGAAAACGCGACCTGAATTACATTTAACCAAGCATCATCCTTATATTCAAAGTCGCGAGTTACAAAAAGAACTCGCCCTTAGCCAAGCTAGTGACAATTTTAGTGTTGCTATATTAGAATTACCTTACATTTTTGGAACCCAGCCAGGCCGTAAACCTGTTTGGGTTTTCCTCGTAAAAATGTTAAAAAAGATGAAAGGTGCAACTTTCTTTCCACGTGGAGGAACTGCAATCGTAACTGTGCGCCAAGTCGGCCAAGCTATTTGTGGGGCTCTTACACAAACTAGTGGTGGCGTTGCTTATCCTATTGGTTATTACAATTTAACCTGGCGAGAATTATTTACACTCTTTCATAAATATATGGGTGTTCCTAAAAAACCAATTATTACAATTCCAAATTGGCTCTTTAAGATTGCTGCGATTAACATCAAAAACAAACAAAGAAAAACCGGTTTTGAGGGTGGACTAGATTTACCTGAATTTACAAAGATGCAATGTTCCAAGCAATTTATTGCACCAAGCCTTGCGGCGATTCCTCTTGGTGTCAGTGAAGATAATTTAGAGCAGGCTATCGCCTCTTCCGTCCAGCAAAGTATGAATGCGATGAATAAAAGTAATGATTATATAGAAATGAAAATTTAGTTTAGTTGTTTTATAAATATTAGCCCGTTTACTACGGGTTTTTTTGTTTGTAAAATATGACATCCCTCTATTTATCGTTAGTTATCTAACATTTTTTTGTAAAGTGCTAATTTTAAAATATATAAGTCAAATAAGTTTTCTCTATTTAGTTATGAGTCTTATAGTGAGGTAATAAAAAAAAAAAAATAAAACGTATTTGATGATTATTAATAGCGTTATTTTGCTAGCTAAATTTACTTATTATGCGAAAACAAAGTTATCATTATATTTGGCCTACGGCGATAAGTTACTACTTTTAGGTGTTGTAGAGATCACGGCACTAAATAGAAATCTTTCTTTTTTAAACAAAACTAATCGAATTAAGAATCTTTTCTTTGTTTTTTCCAGGTTCTTGATTGCATGACTTTTTTAAATAGTAAAAAAACTGTTTCTATCCATCAATTGAACGATAATATTTTATTAATTTCTACTTAATTTGTTAAAGGCTTTCAGTAAGGTTCATAGAAGTGCTAAAATTAATAGGAATTTGAAAGTAGAGCAACTTATGTATATATCAAAGTTAACAATTAAAGAAACACAACATGCGATAAAAATCGTCAAAGATAATTTTGAAAAGCGCCTAAGTGAACGCCTCAATCTATCACGTGTCTCCGCTCCGATTGTTGTGAGTAGTGATGGAGCGATTAATGATGATCTTGGTGTCAAAAATAGTGCGCTTAAATTTAAAATTGATTCATTAGGCTATGACGTTGAAATTGTTCAATCACTCGCAAAATGGAAGCGAATTGCCCTCAAAAACTATGGCTATGATGTCTACGAGGGTATATATACAGATATGAATGCGATTAGAACTAAAGACATCTTAGATAATACTCATTCCCTCTATGTTGATCAATGGGATTGGGAACTAGTTATAAATGAAAGTGATCGTAACATTAACTTTTTAGAAAATATTGTCCGCACAATTGTGCAAGTTTTAAAAGAGACAAAAGATATCGTTCGTAAAACTTATCCTATGCTGGATGATGATATAACTGAAGAAGTGTTTTTTATTGATGCTGAACAGTTAGATAACATGTATCCAAATTTAACGATGCGTGAAAAAGAGCACCACATCACTAAACTGCATAAAACCGTTTTTATTAAAAAAATTGGCCAAGTTTTTACAAATGGCAAGCAACATGATTTACGAGCACCTGATTATGATGATTGGAGTTTAAATGGCGATATCCTAATTTGGAGCAACGTTTTAAACGAAGCAGTTGAACTCTCATCAATGGGCATTCGTGTTGATGGTGCCTCTTTACTTAGCCAATTACAACAGAGCAATCGCCTTGATTTAATTGATCACCCTTATCACCAAATGGTCTTAAATGGAGAGCTACCTCTCACAATAGGCGGAGGAATTGGGCAATCCCGCATTTGTATGATTGTCTTAGAAAAGTTGCACATCGCCGAAGTCCAAGCCTCACTTTGGAATGCAGCCGATCATAATTATTTCAAAAAACAAAAAATAAACATCCTATAAATGGGTTGCACTTTATAAGAGCATTTTTTGCCAATAAAAACTTGCTTTAATGTAATATTAAACTATATGAAAAAAACAATTAAAATTATAGCAATTTTTTCTTTAAGTCTATTCTTAGCGCTTGTTCAAGTTCTAAGTATGTTACTATTATTTTCCCTTGCTAAAGTCGACGCGAACACAAGTGGCTATGACTGGAATGAAGACACGACTTTTAGTATTAATGAACACACAAAAACAGTGAAATTTAGCGATGAAATTGATATTTTGTTTTTAACGGACCTTCATTATTTTGGCTATTTTGATGAGATAACTTCAAAAAATGTTAGGGCCATCGTCACTAAATCCCAACCTGATTTTATCGTTTTAGATGGCGATAACACTTTTACAACTTTTAACCGGCGAGCATTAAATAATCTTATTAAGGTCATGGATTCTTTTGCCCTTCCTTGGACCTTAGTGTTTGGTAATCATGATGACTTTGGTCGTTATACAAAAAACTATATGGTCAGACAATTAATGAACTCAACTTATGGTGTTTTTACCTATGGACCTAACGGTTTTAAAGGGGCGGGTAATCAAATTATCAACTTAGAATCTGGAGGAAATATAATTCATTCTCTTATTTTACTAGATACAGTAAGGAATGGACGCGTTTCTCCGCCAATTACTAACAAGCAAATTGCTTGGTATGAATGGGCAATTGCTGGTTTAGAAGCGACTGACCCGCTTATTTTCCACACCTCGTTAGTGACTCACGTTGCTTTACCAGAAATGGTCACCGCGATTAAAGAAGGTGTAACGCTCGACGGTCGGCCAGGCGAGAAGGTTTCATTAATGCCAAACAATGGTTTATACGACAAAATTATTGATTTAGATTCCACTAAATTTCTTTTCCATGGGCACGATCACTATAACAATAATATAACTTTATATAATGGAATTTATTTTACATATGTCATGCAAGCGGGAGCCTTAACATATGGCTATAGCACTAAAGGTGGCACACTTTTTAAAATGAACGCAGAGGGCCAAACCTCTCTTGAACTTGTTATCATTTAGTCTTGTTAAATTGTTTCAATCTTTCTAAAATCGCGGATTTGACAAATAAATAACAATATTCACTTTATATACAAGTATATAAGTTTTTTTTGGTGTATAATTTCTTTTAGCACATAAAAGAGGCCGCATATGATTAATTTTTTAAAACGATATATAGGAACCAAAAAGTTTTATCAAGAACTTTTAATTGTGGCTCTCCCAATTGCCCTCCATCAGTTGCTATCAGCTCTAATTAACTTTTTAGATTCGGCAATGATTGGCCAGTGGGGACTAGAAAAAATTGGAAGTAGCGAAATACTTACTTCCGCGGTTATGATCGCGAATCGCTATTTTTCATCTTTTCAATTTATCGCTATCATGCTTGCGATTACATGTACGATTTTTATTTCTCAATACTTAGGAGCTAAGCGTCGCGATAAAATAAGACAAGTATTTGGCTTCTCACTCATTTTGGTGGGCATCCTATCGCTAATTGTCTTTGCTTTTGGGGCGATTTATTCGCGCGAAATTATTACCTTTTTTGCCACGACATTTGCTGATGGCCAGGCAATGATTGATTATGGTTCGCAATACCTTTTTATCATTTCTTTTACATTTATTCCCATGGCCTTTTCGATTCCTATTGGCTTTGCTTTACGCGCTGTTAAACGCACAACCGTCCCGCTTGTTGCAACGGGTATTTCTGCTGTTAGTAATGTTTTGCTTAATATATTATTTATTTATACGCTTGATATGGGTATTGTCGGAGCGGCAGTTGCGACATTAATTGCCCGTTTTATTGAACTCGGCATTATGTTATTCCATTATTTCAAAGTTAAACCAGAATTTTATGGTTCATTTAAACAACTATTTAGCATCGACTTCACGCTTGCTAAAAACGTGCTAGTCAAAGGCTTTCCAATGTTATTAGCCCAAGTTATTACCGAGGGGATAAATGTCTTCATGTTTTTTGCATATGCCCGCATTGAAGCAGGAAATGCAGGTAATATAGCCGCTATTAATCTTTCCGTCCGTATTGTTGATATAGTCGTGGCACTTGTCGGGGGGATGGGATCGGCAGCATCAATTCTAGTTGGGATGCGACTTGGGGCAGGCAAAGTTGAAGAAGCTAAGACTAATGCTCGATGGCAGATAGGGTACATAACTTTCTTCTCGTTTTTTTCAACGGTTGCGATGATTGCATTAATTCCACTTGTTATTCGCGTTTACCAATTTGAAGCCACGACAAGTAGTTTACTAACAACAATTATGATTATTCACGCCCTTAGTTTACCTTTTGTTTTCTATTCAAGTAATGTTATCTTTATCACTCGTACTGGGGGATATACGAAAGCTCCTTTATGGATTACAAATGCTCCATATTTACTTTTAAAAATACCCTTTGTTGTTCTTTTTGTCTTTATTAGTCGTTCACTTTTTGATCAAGCAACAGGCTTACATTCACTTATGGAGGCTATAGGACTAACAGGTTCACTCGTAGTATTCATCTTTTTAATTGATCGTCTCATTGAACTAGTAAGAGCTGCGATTGCTTTATGGATTTATCATCACGCGATTTGGTGGAATAATTTAGAAATCGGTGATGAAGATGAAGTTCTCTTTGTCGAAGAAGTTGCATAAAATGATTTTATACTCATTATTCTTGCTTTCATTTTGTACAATTAGCGATGACTTTGATATACTCAAGAGGGCTTTTTAATGAAAAAACTGACGCGTGTACAAAAATACTTAAATAAGTTTAAAAATGTTGAAGGTAAAACCTTCATTGTTACTGGCGCAAATAGCGGACTTGGCTATAGTGCAAGCAAACATTTTTTACATTTAGGCGCTCGTGTTATTATGGCTTGTCGCAATTTAGTTAAGGCAGAGGAAGCCCGACAAAAATTGTTAGGTTTATATCCTGATGCTGAAATTATAGTTTTGCCCTATGATCAAGCAAATTTTGAAAGCATCGATAGTTTTGTTGAAATCATCGGTGAACATTATGCTGATTTTGCCGGAATTATTCTTAATGCTGGTATATATCACCCTAAAGAAGGACTTGTTACTACTCAAGGTTTCCCCTTGACAGTAGGGACAAATTATATTGGTGTGTATTATTTGCTAAAAAAACTAAGTGAAGCAGGGATGTGGCAAAAACAACATGAACGTCGACTTGTTTTTGTCGGCTCGCTCTCATGGTACCGTGTGCATATTCGCCAAATGGAAACCCTACTTACGACATTTAATGGCAGCCCAACTGCTCGCTACTGTCGTTCAAAAACAGCCTTAGGTAGCCTTAGTTACCATTTAGCGCAACATGAAGAGGATAGTTTCTTCGCTGTTCCCCCGCACGTTAAAATTCTCATTATGCATCCAGGTGTGAGTTCGACTAATATCGTCGGTTCAAAATCTAGTTCATTTCCTAAATGGTTTACAAAAATGGCAAATAACGCACTTTCCTTATTCGTGCATAGTCCAGATGTAGCCTCACTTAGTATTATTAAACTAGCACTAAGTGCACAAGTGAATGAAAACAAGGTAGCTGTCCCTCGCGGTTTATTCCATATCTCAGGTTATCCAAAGCTTATGAACTATCCTAAAAATTTACAAGAAAACATTCAACCATTACTGGCAATGACGGAAGAAGTCATAGCCACGGCAATAAAGGAGTCCAAAAATGTTAGAAGTTAGAAACGTGACGCTCCAATTCGGCGGGCGTGTATTATTCAAAAATGTTAATGTCTCATTTAGTCCTGGTAACTGCTACGGCATCATTGGCGCTAATGGCGCAGGTAAATCAACTTTCCTTCGCATTCTTTCCGGTGACTTAGAACCTAATAAAGGTGAAGTGGCACACGGTCCAAAAGAGCGTATGTCAGTGCTCAAACAAAACCAAAACGCCTTCGACCATTTAACGGTTTTAAATACTGTTTTAGAAGGTCATGCACGTCTTATGGAAGTAGCAAGAGAAAAAGATGCACTTTATATGAAGGAAGATTTCTCGGAAGCTGACGGCTTCCGTGCCGGCGAACTTGAAGAAGAATTTGCGGAAATGGACGGCTATCAAGCAGAAAGCGATGCGGAATCTTTACTTAACTCTTTAGGAATTAGAGGTGAAAAACAACACTTACTAATGGCAGACCTTGATAGTAAAGACAAAGTTAAAGTCTTACTAGCGCAAGCCTTATTTGGTAATCCTGACATCCTTGTCCTTGATGAACCAACTAATAACCTTGATGCTGTTGCCACAAGATGGTTAGAAAATTTCTTATACAATTTTGAAAATACCGTCATTATTGTTTCTCACGACCGTCACTTTCTTAATAAAGTTTGTACGCGTATTCTTGACGTTGATTTTGGTAAAATTACAACATTTGTTGGTAACTACGATTTCTGGTATGAAACAAGCCAATTAATTGCTCGTCAACAAAAAGATGGCAACGCTAAAAAGGAAGCACGAGCGAAAGAATTAGAAGAGTTTATTGCTCGATTCTCCGCTAATGCTAGTAAATCGCGACAAGCAACTTCCCGTAAAAAAGAGCTAGAAAAAATCACACTTGATGATTTAGTTGCTTCCAGTCGCCGTTATCCCTTCATTGATTTTAAATTTGAAAAAGATTTAGGCCAAGACGTTCTCTTTGTTGAAAACCTCGGCAAAAAGGGTCTATTTAAGGATTTAAGTTTCTCCTTAATGCGCGGGGACAAGGTAGCCTTCATTTCTCCTAACAGCCAAGTAGTTACCACATTGTTTGACGTTTTAATGGGCGACCAAGAAGCGGATCAAGGTAATTTTAAATTTGGCGTTACAGTTAAGGCTACATATTTACCGCAAGATCATAAGCGTTATTTTAAACAAAAAAACATTTCCCTTGTTGATTGGCTTCGCCCTTATTCAACTGACCAAAATGACTCTTATATTCGTGGTTGGTTGGGCAGAATGCTTTTCTCCGGTGAAGAAGCACTTAAAGAAGTCGGTGTTTTATCTGGAGGCGAGAAAGTTCGCGTGATGATGGCTAAAAATATGCTAACTGCTGGTAATGTCCTTATTATGGATGAACCGACCAACCACCTTGATTTAGAAGCTATTACAGCGTTAAATAAAGGTTTAATAAATTATAAAGGTGTCTTACTATTTACAACACACGACCACGAGTTACTGTCATCAGTGGCTAACCGTATTATTTATATTGATGGCGATACTATTATTGACCGTCGTATGAGCTATGAAGAATTCCTTGATGAAATGGAAAAATAGATTTTAGTTTGATGAAAATATAAAAGAGTGTACAAAACAAAATGTATACTCTTTTTTCATTTGCTGAATTTAGTAATTTTTATTAAAACGACTAATCCTTAATCATTCCTTGTTGCTTCTTGCTTTGATACATCTTTTGATCAGCTTCTTTTAAGGCATCTTGCACACTAAGAAGGTTTTCACGACTGACTATGCAAAAGCCATAGGCGATAGTAGGAAAAGTAGTATTTTTTTCACGAGTTTTAGCAAAATGATCATTCATCAAGTTGAGTCTTAATTCAAGTTTTTCCTTGTTGCAATCGTTACAAATTATACAAAATTCATCGCCACCTATACGATAATATTTTGTCGCATTGTCGAAAACACTTTTAATGACATTGGCGACATCAATAAGAACCTCATCTCCGTATCCATGCCCGCAACTATCATTAACATTTTTAAAGTTATTAATATCGATCATGATAATAGAATATGTTGTTTTGCTTTTTAATTTTAAGAGTTCTTTTTCAAATGCCGCCCGATTATATAATTTTGTTAAGGCATCAAAATTACCCTCGAAATCAAAAAGAAGAATGTAAAGAAGCAAAATCGAAATAGTTGCGACGTGCCAAGTAGAATTAATATATGGGAAGATTATTTGAATCATCGATCCTGCCAAAACAAAAGAAGCTAAATAAATAATTTTTGCCTTAATCGGGTAAAAGTCATTACGGCTTTTATACCAGACAACTAAAACGAACAATATCACATTTATAATATAGGTTATGACAAAGAGGAAAAAAAAGTTTCCCCTTATATAAACGTTATTTGCATCTACATAAAAAATCACATTTAAAAAGCCAGAAAGAAGTACGAGAATAATATTAAGGACTGAGGGAATATAGAACCAATATATCCTCTTTAGTGCTCGATAATCAAAAATACCAATGAGAATAATAGGTATTAATGGCGAAAGACTAAAACCGACAACATTAAATATTATCGAAATAAGGCGAGCATCTGGCCCCCCTAGGGCCGCCAAAATTGTCACAGCCTCTGATAAAATTACAACAATGACTAATATAATTGCATATAAAAATGCAAATTTACGCGAGTTTAGCATGATTTTATCAAAAAACAGTAAAACAAAAAGGAAGAGTAAACCGATGATGTCAAGTACAAGCATTGTAATTGCTGGTTCCAAAGTGAATTTCCTCCGACAAATCAAATGGTGATTAAAAGTTGTTTCAAAGAGAAAAGTGAAAAATAAAATTTTTGATTTTGAATATTTATATAACTTATTAATGACATTGTATCTTGTATTTAGTGAAATTAAAACCGAAAATATAGTGTAATATTGAGTCTGCAATAATTTTCCCGAGATTCTTTGAAATTATTAAGAATTCATTACTTCGACAAACAAACTCAAGAAATCTCATTTAAAGAGTTTTCTTTACCAAAACGGATATAAATTTTGCTACTATTCACATAATTCCAATTTAATGATATTATAATATGAGAAAAAAATGAACAACGTAAATATTTATAAAGAAACTCTATATAAAAGTTCCGTGGCTTTTGCTTATCATGAAGCTTTTTATGACGACAACGGAAACATGATTGATTACCGTTTTTTAGATATTAATGAAGCCTTTACCCTAGCAACTGGGCTGACACGTGAGCAAGTTATCGGAAAACTGTTTGTTAAAGAAGTTGCTCTCGACAAAAATGAAGCGCGAAAGTGGGTTAAAATCTATACTCCAGTTGTCGTTAATCGTGAAGAAAAGCTTATCGAAGCCTATAACTCTGAATTAAAGGCAAGTTTTATTACACAGGCCTTTTCACCACATGACCATCATTTTGTCACTATTTTCAACAACACTAATAATGAATACAAGATGGAAAAAATTGCCACATATTTTTTAGATCATGCGGGTAAGAAAATCGACTATCAGTTACTAACAAAAACTGGTTTGGAATTTTCTGGTGCTGACTACGCTATTTTTAATCTTTTTGATGAAAAAAACAACGCCTTTATAATCAAGGCTCTCATTGGTATTAAACAAAAACTCCCAAAAATCATCGAAATGATAGGCCGAAATCTAATCGGAACTATCCACGAACGATCTGATTTTTACAGCCAAGAAATGAATGAGTCTAATATTGTCGAATTTGATGATTTGTCACAAATAGTTGGTGTGAAAATAAACAAAACAATCTTAGAAAAGGTCCAAAAGGTTTTTAATATAGGTAAAACGGTAATTGCCGAAATACGTAGAGGCGATAAAATTTATGGAAATTTAACTTTAGTATTCAATAAAGATAACTCCTTTCAACACAGCACTTATTTCAACATTTACTTGAAACAATTAGGTGTATTTATCGATAAATGTCAGTTGGAACATAACCTTTCCCTTAAGGATTTAGAAGCACAAAATTTAGCAATAAGGATGAAGAAAGACATTTTGACAAATGCCTATAACCGTAATGCTATTACTACACTTCTAACAGATCGCATCATTGCCGCTAATAGTGCAAAAATTAAGTGTTATTTTATCTTGCTAGACATTGATAACTTTAAGAGCGTTAATGATAAATATGGTCACCAAATCGGCGATAAGGTCTTGCAGCTTTTTGTTGACCGCATTAATGCTGAGATTCGTAAAAACGACATGCTTATACGTTATGGTGGCGATGAATTTGTACTTTATTTAGAAAACATTCAAGATGATGAAGAAGCCGAAAGTTTCATTCATCGTTTATTTAAACTACTCGTCGTTCCATATATAGTCTCGTCCAAAGAGTTCCCTCTTCCTCTTAATATCGAACTAAGTTTAAGTGCAGGTGTCTCTCGTTTTCCTTTGAATAGCAAAAACGTCAAGGAACTTATTAGAAAAGCAGACTTCATGATGTACGAAGTTAAAAAATCCGGTAAAAACAATTTTGCCTTCTTCCCAATCGATAAAAAAATATAATCTTTTTTAATCATTTTAAATATGTGCTGTTATAAAGCCTACTTTTTTCATTTATTTTTAAGGAGAATAAGGTGGCTTTAATGTTGTTCAAGATAAGGGTCTTAGAAATATTTTTCTAGCAAAAACACCAAATAAATAATCTAATATATAAATAGGTCATTTTTTTCATAGAGTTAATGAACAGTCTATATTAAAATAAATTATAAGTGTAGGAGGAACAAGCGATGAACCGTGTTTCTAAATCATTATTTTTAAAGTACTTACGTTGCCCCCGTGCGGCCTATTTTGAGAGTCTCACCGCCAAACTTGTTCGTGACTATAAAAAGAATTTATCAAATGCGACAAACGAAGAACAAATCGAGTTATTAAAACAAGAGTTTAATCAAAAAGTTCTAAATTTTATTGCTGATTCTTTCTTTGAAGCAAATGAAGGTGAAGAAGTTGATGAAGAAGAACAACAATTATCGATGCTGCATCTTTTAAAAGAGGATAAGCTTCTCGCCTTAATGAACGATACGTATTTTCAAATTGAAGAGTTAAGTGCTAAAAGGGTTGCCAATGTGTTTGGTGGAACCTTAACGGCCGGTGTTCGCCACGAAGAACAAGTTTATGGACAAAAAATTATCAATTTATTTGCAGATGGCTTTAACTTTTTTACATTTACCGACGTGTTCCAAGAAGATGAACATTATCAACGCCTCATTGAAGCTAAAGCAACGACTTCTAGAAAGTTTATCGCCCTTGATTATAAATATAAAAAAGAAGAGTTTAAGTTTTTTGTCGAGACACCAGAAGGTAATCTCATGTTAAAAGAAGAAATTCCCGGCGAAGAACTGCATGATGCTTACTATAAAAAACGACTAAAACTCTTTGATCGAGTTGGTGATCACGGCCGTTATGTATATGACTTAGCCTGGCAACGATATATTTATGAAAACGGAAAAGACATTGGCACAAAAGAAGTTAAATACTATTTAGCTGTTCTTAATTCAAAATACGTTTATGACGGAAAAGTCGATGAAAACGGACGCCCTATTTATGATGAAAATCAATTAGTAACCCTTATTGACCTTACTAAAATTACTGAAGAATGGCTGCCAGAAATCGCCAAAGATTTTGCTTTAGTTAAAGAACGGATTTTAAATCCTATAGGTGATGAGGTTCCTCTAGACAAGAAGGTATGTTTATACGGCAAAGGCTACCGTGAATGTCCTTGGTTTAGTAAATGTAAAAGTGATAAACATGTGCCGGAAGTTAATTCTATTTATGTTTATTTTAACGGCCATAATGGTTTTAAAGTTCCAGACACTGACACTAAATATAATTTAGAAGAACTTGTCGAAATGGGGATTACTAATGCCTTAGATATAAATTATAGTTGGCTTTCAAAAACGCAGCAAATCCAGTATAAAGTGTTAGAAAGTGGACAAACTTTTATTGATAAAGACTTTATTACGCTTAAACTTCAAGACTTAAAATATCCGCTTTATCATCTTGATTTTGAAACGATGAATAACCCATTGCCGATGTTTAAAGGTGAAAGCCCCTATCAACAATCTGTCTTCCAATTCTCACTACACATTGAGCATGCCCCAGGTATTTGTGATAAAGAAAAAGATCAAATTGCTTATTTGGCAAAAGGAAGCATTGATGAAAGAGAAGCACTCGTTAAAGCGCTAGTAGACGCTATTCCTAACGACGGAAAAGGGCAAGTTGTCGCTTACAATCAAGGCTTTGAAAAGGGGCGGATGCGTGAATTAGGGCATATATTTCCGCGCTACAGCAAAGATCTCAATAGCATTATTGATCGCACTATCGACTTAATGCATTTTATTAAACCGAGTAAGGAAATAAGAGAAGCTTACACAGGGGCTGTCGGTGATAATCCAACCATAAGTTACTACCATGAACATTTACAAAGATCATATTCGATTAAGAAAGTGTTACCAATTTTTGTTCCGCACCTTGATTATGCCCTTTTACAAGAAGTACATAATGGCACTGATGCGCAGTTAGCTTACTTAAAATTACCACTTTTAAACGGCCAAGAGTTTGAAAAAACATACACAAATATGCTCGAATACTGCAAACAAGACACATGGGCGATGGTTGAGATTCTTGATGCTTTAAGAAAATTAGTCTCATAGTTGTTAAGTTAGGAAGAAAAAATTGCCATATAAGTGGTGAGAGAGTTTAGAAAAAACTGTGAATTTTCTTCTCAGCTAATTATTTGAATATAGACTAAATAGATTATTAGGAACGCCCTCTTGAAAATATCGGATAATAATTTAATCGACATGTTTCATGTGGTTCCAAGCTTGTTACAGCGCGGCAATTAATGCTTATAATTACAACGATTTTATCTATGTTTACATGCTTTTTATGCGCATTAATTTTGATACAAATAATTTATTGAATAATGGCACTCTAAAATTGTTAGTTTGTGTCTTATTATTTCTAAGTTGAGGATTCTACTTACTATTTATAAAGTATAAACGATAGTCTATACTCTATTTATGAAGCAAGGCAAAGTTAAAAACCCTAAAAGACTTTTACATTTTGATGTACTACGACTTATTTCGATGTCTTTTGTTGTTATTTTGCACGTTTTGCAACGTTATTATGAAATAGATTTTACGAGCACAATCGCTTTTAGTTTTCTCTATAGTGTGAGTTTAGGTCTCTTTTTCTTCAGTAGTG
>Ga0265295_1002691_pt1 | contig 27382 bp, 23 predicted proteins | sample Munlansysbiofilm_FD_192503 | JGI IMG/M metagenome (GOLD analysis project Ga0265295, IMG submission 192503) | Leachate microbial communities from a municipal landfill in Southern Ontario, Canada - Methane capture system biofilm | ecosystem: Engineered > Solid waste > Landfill > Unclassified ... | reverse complement strand
TCATACCAGCCAGGCTAAAATGGTTTAAGCGTAAGAGAAACTGACTTTGTATTTTTGAGAGAAATTTGAGTTGTGGGACGTTATCATCTAATACAATTTGCAAAAACTAATGGTTCACTGATTGAACCCTTTTGCAAAATTTAATGAACTTTTTTTGTTAAGAGCATTTTATGTTAGATAAACAAGGTTATGGTATAATCACAATTATTAAAAAAGCGATATCGAAAACGACAAAATGGAAATTATTGATTTCACTAGATCGGCCATAAATAGTAGTCTTAAACTGAATGGGCGATATTATCGACAAAATGGAATTCTTTGGATGAACTTCTCTGGTTCAGGCATAGAATATTTTTTTTATGGAACGTCATCTTCTATAAAAATTGTCTCAACCGCCTCAGAAGATGAAATCCATAGACCATACCTTATGTTTTTTGTTGATGAATCATCTCCAAAAAAGTGCGAAATATATCATTCAGAAATGGAAATCCTCTTAGTGGAAAATCTCTCTTTTCGACTGCACCATGTTAGAGTAATGAAAATTAGTGAGTGCTCATTTTCTCACGTTGGTTATCTTCACATTAAAACTGATGGCGTTTTTCTCGCATTTGAAGAAAAAGAGAAAATTAAAGTGGAAATTTACGGTGATTCAATAACTAATGGTTACGGAGTAGAAGCTACTAGTTCGGACAGCCCTTTTAAGACAAGCGAAGAGAACTTCGCACTTAGCTTTGCTTATCTTTTTAAAGAGAATCTTGATTTTGATATTCAAGTAGTGTCTGCCAGTGGTTTTCCTCTCTATCGTTCTATCTATAACGAAAATTCAATGATTAAGTCCATTCCCGAAATGTTTTCTTTAGCTTCCTTTGATTTTCAGACAAGTTTTGGCGAATCTCCGAAATGGGATAACCACCTATTTATACCAACTCTCGTCGTTGTTGCTCTTGGCACAAATGACGGAAGCGGGGGCGAGCGCAATTTCGATCAAACCGGTTTTAAAAAACAATTTCTGTCTTTTGTTAAAACACTATACAAAACCTATGGTTCCAAACTACACATCCTTGTCTTTGCGGCAATTTTGCCTTTGCCTCCTTTTATTAAACAAGCTTATCTTGAGGCCATAAAGGATGATAATTTAAATATCGATTTATTAGAAAGTAAAGCCACTAGTATTGGTGGCGTGATGCCTGTCGGTGGACATCCGAACAAACAGATGCACCGCTATGCAGCAAAAGAACTTGCGGATTATATTAAGAATAAATTACTTCTTGTTAAAGAATAAGGAAGCGGCTCCAAAAATTCCAGAATCATAGCCTAATTGGGCGGTTGTAATTTTTACTTTTGGGGTTCCTTTAAAGCCGTAATCTCTTTTTTCACAATAATCAATTAAGGGATCAAGAAGGTCTTTTCCTTGCTGAGCAATCCCTCCCGAAAGAACGACGGTCTCTGGCCGAAAAATATTACAGAAGTTAAGAACTCCTTCGCCTAGATACTTGATGTAGCTATCAATAATCTCTTCTGCATATTTGTCGCCTTTTAATTTTCCATTAAAAGGAGTAGCTCCATTAACTTCATTGATATTGTCGTGTACGAGTATCCACATGAGCGAATCTCGATTTTTTTCAAGCATTTCTTTGGTATCGCTAATTAAGGCAGTTGCCGAAGCATATGCTTCTAAGCAGCCTCGCCTTCCACAGGTACATAGTCGTCCATCAATCTCGATAACTGTATGACCTAGTTCTGCCCCCTTGCCCTCATTTCCTTCGTAAACTTGGCCATTAATGATAATTCCTCCACCTACTCCGGTACCGAGAGTGAGAAGAATAACCGAGGAAGCTTCTTTTCCTGCGCCAAAGATTGCTTCCCCTAATGCCGCAGCATTCGCGTCGTTGATGACTTTGACTTTTAAGTTGGTCGCCTTCTCCAGAATTTCTTTAAGAGGAACATTGCTCCAACTCAAATTGTTCGAATAATCAATGACCCCTTTTTCGCTATTAATCGCTCCAGGACATCCAACGCCAAGGCCGAGTATTTCTTTTTTTTGAATGTTATTTTCATTGATGAATGAAAGGATTTTTTTCCCCAATTTTTCGAGTGTTTCTTTTCCCGTTTCTTTGGCAATAATGGGTAGAGAAAAACGGGCTATAATTTGGCCATCTTCATTAATTGAAGCACCTTTAATTGAAGTGCCTCCAATATCCACACCAAGGGAAATCATTATTGCTTCTCCACTGTCATCATTAGGTATGTGCATTTCCCATTGATGCTGGCTTGTTGACCAGCGGGAATAAAAAAGGTGTTACCTTTAGAAAAAGGAATTTCATTAATTGTTCCACTTCCATCAGAAATCGTTATAGCAATAAATGATTCTTTTGTTGCGATGATTGGTAAGCCATCATTTTTGTTTTTATAAGTTGAAAAATAAGGGGAATAACCCAGTCTTCCTTCTTTTGTGATAATTGGGCAAAATTTATTAAAATCCATGACTTTTAAGGCTTTTTCGATATGAAGTTCGCGTGGTTTTCCGTCTTTTCCTATACGAGCATAGTCGTATAAACGATAGGTGAGATTAGAGTTTTGTTGTACTTCCAAAAGAGTGATTCCTTTTCCAATCGTGTGAGGAGTTCCGGAGGGGATAAAATAACATTCTCCCGGTTGAACCTTAATCGCATTAAGAACTTCAAGGAGAGTGTTGTTGGTTATTCTCTCGATGATTTCTTTCTTTGATACATCACGATTAAAACCAATGTAGAGCAGGGCATCTTTCTCGGCTTCGAGAATGTACCACATCTCGGTCTTTCCGTATGATTTTTCATTTTTTAATGCGTGGTCATCACACGGGTGAACCTGAATTGAGAGATTGTCTTTTGCATTGATGAGTTTGACGAGCATGGGAAAAAAAGGAAAAGAAGAGGCAAGGGAACCGATGTCCTCCTGACTAGCGACATCTTTCAATCGTTTCCCTTTATTAATTCCAGAATCAATGAGCGAAGGGCCCTCATCACGAAAAGAAAGTTCCCAGCATTCGGCTATGCGGTCAGCGTTAGTTTCTTTGCCCCAGGAGAAAAATTTAGTTCCTCCCCAGATATAGTCTTTTGTAGCGGGTTTTAGTTTTACTGTTTTCATTTAGTTTTCTCCCTAAAGTGAATCTATTTGGCAATTAGTGAAAATGGTTCATATCAATAAATTAGAAAAAAGACAAGAACATCTGTTGATAGAAGTTCAGCTTTTCTTCGAGTTTATCTTTATCCGCTTTTATATAGAAATAGAGTTTAAGTTTTGGTTCGGTTCCACTAGGCCTGACAGCGACAGACGATCCATCAATAAAGGAAAACTTTAAAACGTCACTTTTAGGAAGGAATATCTCTTCTTCGTAATTAATGAATGTTCTTTTTGAAGTGGCGTAATCCTCTTTATAGTTCAAATAGAGGAAATCATTCTTTTCTCTTAAAGATGCCATGAAAGAATCCATGGTTTCTTTGCCTTCTTGACCATAAAATTCTTTATTGATTAGACAAGTTTTATTCCAACCGTATTCTTCATATAGTTCTTTCATTCTTTCGATAAGATCCTTGTTCTGGCTCTTAAAATAAGCGCACATGTCAGCGATCATAAGCGCGCCATTGATGGCGTCTTTATCACGGATGTTTTTCGCGGAGAGATAACCGTAGGATTCTTCAAAACCAAGCAAAAAGTTATTGATATCTCCTTTTTCCTCCCTAATTCCCATTTGTTCTCCGATATATTTGAAGCCAGTTAACGTCTCATAAAGAGTGACATTGTTCTTTTTAGCAATTTCTTTTGCCATATCGCTGGTGACAATGGTTTTAATAACAAAGGGATTAGAAACACTTCTTACTCTTAGCAAATAATCGAAAAGAAGAACACCAATTTCATTTCCGTTTAAAAGGACAAACTCTCCCTTGTGCCTTATAGCAGTCCTCACTCGGTCACAATCAGGATCAGTGACAATAAAGATATCCGTTTTTTCTTCTTTGGCGAGTTCGATGCCAAGTTCGAGAGTTTCATTAAGCTCAGGATTAGGTTTTGGACAAGTCGGGAAATTCCCATCGGGATAGCATTGTTCTTTTACAGGAAAAATATTTTCATATCCCGCTAGTTTTAACACACTGGTGACACTTCGGAATCCCGCCCCATTAAGAGCGGAATAGACGATTTTAATGTCTTTCTTACCTTTAAATGTCGATAAGGAAGCTTCATAGTGATATAGAGCGTCGATTATTTCTTCCGAAATATATTCAACTTGTGACCTTTTCAAGTACTCGTTTAAAGAAAGGATAGGAAGAATTACGAACGGATCAATCTTTTCTATTTCTTTCATAATCAAATCAGCGGCATGGTCAGTTATTTGACATCCGTCACTGCCATAGACTTTGTAGCCATTGTATTGCTTTGGGTTGTGGGAAGCGGTGATGACAATACCAGCAGAAGCAGATAGAGACCGAACGGCATAGGAAAGGGCAGGAGTAGGCATTAATTCTTTATAAATAAAAACTCGAATCCCGTGATATGCCATTATTTGAGCTGTTGTATCAGCAAATAATCGCGATTTATTTCTTGAGTCATAAGCGATGGCGATGCTTGGCTCACGGAAATTATTTAATAGGTATTGAGCTAAACCAATACTCGCTCTTTTAACTGTATAAACGTTCATGCGATTGGTTCCAACACCAATCACTCCTCGTAAACCCCCAGTTCCAAAAGCAAGATCAGCGAAAAAAGCATCAATAATTTCACTTTCATTGAGCATATCTAACTCTCTATTTAAGCCATCCTCAAGAGGATATTTTTTCCATTTAAGGTATTTTGCTTTAATTAACTTATCCATTGATATCTTGATAAACCCCTTTAGCTATTTCGTATAATTCTTGGCACTTTTCTTTCTTGATAGGTTCAAATCCTTCAAGCGAAGAAAAAATTGGAACAAACAAAGGTCTCTTTGCTTCTTGTTTTAATAAGAAAAGAGCCCAACAACAAGCAACAAGATAACGAGCTTCCTCGGTGAGGTGATAGCCATCACGATTCATTGTATCGCCATAGATTGAACGAGCTTTTTCAACAACTTTCAAAGAAGGAATAATTAGATAAATATCTAGATCTCGAGCAATACGAGAATAGGTAGTCTCAATCATTTGTCCCATTTTCGATTGGGAATATTGATAGGGGGCATAAGCGGTGTTATCAAAGTTTTTCGCGTAAGACCAGGTTTCATGGAGAACAATCTTAGCATGTTTGTTATTTTTTCTAATTTCAGAGACGAGATTTTCAAGATGCGGGCGAAAGGAAGATTCAATTCCGGAAAAACCACTGGCTTGTTGTAAGACAATATAATCCCAAGCAGACCCATCAATTCCTTCGGGTTTCAAAATCTCCAAGATAGTCACTCCGATCTTCTTTAAATCACCATTAAGGTAGTATTCATAATCAGCAATATTGTTTTTGATATTATTTTCATGTCTAGAAATCTCGCATCCACCAATAAAAAGGGTTCCGACTTCTATTTGAGTGTCAAAAGAAGTAGAAATTTGATGTAAAAAAGTTGTGCCATCAACTCCAAAACTATTGGAAATAGAAAGTACCCTAATCATGGCTAAAGTGATCTTGTAAGTCTGTGATTATTTGCGCATTGCGTATACTGATCTTTTTCTTAATTAACTCATCAAGAGAAAGGAAAATAAGAGAGGCAACTTCTTCAAACTGAGGCATTAATTCTCCATGAAATTTGCGACACAGGAAAATGGCGTCGATTCCATAAATTTCATTTCCGTTATAGTAAACGTAATGAGTGATTTCTCCCGTATAGACTTTAAAGAGAACTAAGTCATCAGCAATTAGACCGGTTTCTTCCTTTAATTCTCGTCTTGCGCACTCTTCGTGGGTTTCGCCAATTTCAAGTCCGCCGCCCGGGAAGTCGTAAAAACCATCGTCCGCGCGAATTTCCACTAAAACTTTGTTTTCATTGTTAAATAAAACGACAACAGAATGTGGAATGGTTTTTGCTTTATGTTCTTGTTCGGCAACAAATTTATTATTTATACTCATAATTCAATCGGGGTGAGGAATGGTTCCACAGCTTCAGCGAATAATTGACCCAAATCGACCATAGCAGAAGCGCGATAGTGGGCTTCGTCTTCTTGAAGAGAGGTCTTATCTAAACCTTCGGATAAAGTATCAATTAATATATTATTATCTGATATTTTCGAAACATTTTGTTTTGCGGTGTTGATTTGTTCATAATAAACCCATCTTGTTGAATCAGAGATAGTGGCATCGACAAAAGCCATCTCAGTTTCACCTTCATAAGTTTTTAAATCATTTCTAATATCTTGAATTAATAGTTCAGTTAAACCTTCATAACCAGCATAGATTGTGGGAAAAGCATCCCCCTCTCCTTGCATCCAACAAAAAGCTTTGATGGTGGGTTCATATCCTTGTTTCTTTAAAGACTCGCACGCGTCTTTAATGTAATTAATAAAGTTTGCGTAAATTGTTCTTTCTAATTGTGAACTAGTGGAGGCAAAATCCCAATATAAAGAGGCCGCTCCTGTTGCGTGTTTTATTAATGCAACTTTATTGTTTCTACCGTGTTTAGAAAAATATTCCGCCATTCCCATTTCTGGCCCAAAGTTTGATGTTGTATTTCCTTGGCCAAACATCGTTGTTATAAAGTTATTATTACTTGAATTTTGTTTGTAATAACCCCCTTCATCGAGTTTTGTCCAACAATCATAGGCAATTTTGATTTCAGGATATCCTTCAACATATTCATTATATTTATCATTTCCGATCTCATTGGCAACTTGTAAAGCAGGAGAGCATCCCACCATATTAGATTGCCCACCCATAATAATGACATCAATAGGGGTTCGGTTATTGTTATTACATCCCATAAGTCCTACACACATTGCTGTCAACAGCACTAGTTTCTTTCTCTTCATGACAATATTATATGTGCGAGAGCAAATTTGTGTTTGTATATATTAGTAAACAAATGGTTATTTTAGTAAACAAAAATCATAAAAGTGTAAAAAAAAGTATTTTGTTAGAGTAATTAAAGCCAAATTTGCGAAAAAAACTATGATATTAACATTTATGTTAAATAAAAGTTTACTATTTTTGCCATAAGTTTACCACATTTCTGTAAACCACTAGCGACAAATCAGTTAGAATATAGTTGGTTTTTTAGATAAAGGAGATAAAAAATGAACAAATTTACTAAAAACGCACTTTTTGCCTTGTCATCGATTTTCATGATTGGAACCGTGGCTATCGCTAATTTTCAGAGTTTTGACCATTATTTAATTCCGATAGAAGCAGAAGCCCCCTCATATTCTCTTACGCTTGATGGAAGCAATGCTGCTGCTGGCTTGACAGATTCGTTTGGAACTGTCGCTAGTTATAATCCATCTCGCCAAGTCACCTGGACAATTAATGGTGGTAAGAGAGTAGTAGGAAGCCATGTTCAACTTGAACAATCCAGCGGATCAAATGGTTTCTTGGCTAATACTTTCCCAATCACTGGTGTAATTTCGATTACCGCATCTTTTTCAGGAAGTCTTACTTTATTAGCTTCCCCAAATCAGAGCGGAAATATCGCTGATTATGCTGCGGTGGCAGAATTATCCAGTGGCACCGCTTACGTTCACAATATGATGAATGACATGTTTGCATTCGCATCTACAACATCGAGCCCCGTTATCTCATCTATTTCAATTACTTATGTTTGCCAATCCTTCGCATCTGATCCATATGTCGTGGAAGATGGTGAAGGTAAAACTAGCGCTCAAGTAAAAGCCAGTTATGTTGGCACTTATTACACTTCTAGTTGGGGCCCCTCTTCAAATGGTATCGCTAATACCTCTAAGGATGTTTCTTCAACTGGTGGCAGCCAATCTGTCTTCTTACGTTACAGCGACAATAGTTGTGCGTTTAGACATACTAAAGTCCTCTCTTTCCCTGAAAGATCTCTCTATAACGCTTTTTCCATTCAAATGAAAGGTAATTCGGTCGCAACTGCTGTTACTGTTCGTTTAAGTTCCTCTACTGAAGGTGCGTATGCGGATTATAAGATTAATCAGGTTAGCAAAGCTTGGACTGAATACACCATTCCATTTGCCTCATCCGATTGGAAAGTTAATTATGGCGGAAATGTTATTACTTTCGCTCAAGCTCTACAATATGGTGGTGAGACATTCGGAGTGGCCACTGTTGAACAATTAGTAACTAAAGTCTTTGATCGATTTGAGTTCATTGAAAAAACCACAACCTTAACCGGTAAATTCTTAGGCGTTGAAATTGATAATGCCAAATTCTTAAATGTTGATGCCTCTTCAACCAATGTGACTAATCTTGATGTTATTGAAGGCACTTATGCTGCTTATGTTGGTGGCAATCTTGTTGAAGCCGTTCTAAATGAAGACTTAACTGCAAGTATCAAAGTCACTCAAAAGACTGTAGTCGCTTATGATATTTCAGGTACTTGGGCCTATACAGAAGGTGACAATAGAGTTGTCATTACCACTCCTATTGGCAATTACGAAGCCATCGTTGATGGTTATGGACGTAGTTTAGTTTATAGTAGCGCAAGTGGAGACATTGCTGCGCTAGTTACAGGCTTGAATCTTTATAAGAGAAAAATTCTTGATGGTTTCAATAATAGCGACACCGCCGCAATTCAAAGCCGTTGGGATGTTCGTTACGATAGTGGCTCTGGTTGGGCTAATGCTACTTCTCCAGATCGTATTGTTGCGAATTCTGCTACTATTTTTGAAGGTAATGGTTCTGCCGTTGGAAAATCTTGGAATGGTGGTAAATATGGTTACCGTCTAATTGACCTTGTTGGTTCCGCAGTTTTAGGAAACGACATTCATGGTTTCTCATTCCGCATTTTAAATAATTCTGGTGTTAGTTTTGTCAATCCTAAACTCCATGCTTACAATTTGACTAACACAAGTGCCCAAAACGTAACTGTTAATGCGGCAACAACTATTACTAGTGATGGTAGTTGGTGTGAAGTTTCCACTACATTTGCAAATGTTGAGTGGGAAGCATGCACGGGACTCCAACTATATCTTGAAGCTTCCCCCAGCACATTCTATTTCTATATGGACTGCATCCAAATCTGGTAATCAATTTCTCTATTACAAATAACCCTGGAAGTCACTTCTGGGGTTTTCTTTGTTTACGAATAGTTTACTAAAAATATAATATGTTTACAAAACTAGTCTATGCTCTATGTATGCACTATGACATAATAGTTTTGTGTAAAGCGCTTTCTAATAGCAATCTACGTTGAGGATAAAATATGCAAAAAAGCGATTTAAAATATTTAACTTTGCTGTCAATTTTTTTTCTTGTTCTAACAGCTTGCGATGGAAAACAGCAATCTGATGATTCCAATGACACAGGAAACCCAACTGACTATACAATTGATACACCTATTCTTCAACTAAATAATTCTAGAGATGGATTAGTTTGGGATGAAGTTGAAAACGCTGATAGCTACATGCTGTCTCTTAATGGTGGTGCTTATAGCGAAGCAGACAATTATTTCTTTTCTTCTATCAACGGACATTACCAAATTTCCGTATATGCGAAAGCTGCAATTGGTTACGATGATAGTGAGATAGTTTCTTATGTCTACGATGTTCGTTCATTGTCTTATGGAACAGTTTCTCGTTCTGGAGTGGAATATTCTTTATATACTTGGGAACAAAATTTTATTTCTTGTGAAACAGAGTTTTCCTCCACCGGCATCCATGATGAGAATGCTTTTACTAGTAACACTAGTTTATCTTTTCAAGCTGAAATATCTGGTCAATTAGCCATTCGAATGTTTGGCGGTTTTGATGAAATAGATCATATTTTTTATCCTGAAACAAGTCAGACGAGTTACATCAATATCGCAATGAATAGCGTAGATTCACGAAGTGTTCTAACTGGTGCTGAAATAGATTTGATCGATTATTTTGATATTCGTTATTTTAATGGTTCAAGTGAAGTGATGACCGCAAATGTTAATGTGACTCATGAAAGCATTGATGTTGAAGGTCTTTCTGATGCTATTAATTTCCGTTTTAATGATGGAAATTATTATAAATTCATGACTAAAATTCCTACGCCAATATCCCGTTATGAAGCCATTTCTTTCTACGCGAAAGGTAATGGCAAAACAAATATGGCGGTTCAATTTGTCAGTAGTGATTTTTATGTTTCATATAACCTTGGGGTTTTGAGCACAAACTGGTCTTATATCAATCTTCCTTTTGATGATGAAGGCTGGAAAGTGAATGGATCCTCTATCACTCTTAGGGATGTTGTTGATAAACAAGGTAGTCAATATGGAATTATGGATGTGAGCGAAGTCGTTTCTTTTCTTCCGACACTAGCTATTGTTTATAAGAGCGTGAATGGCAATCCATTATGGACTTCCACCAATTGCTATGTCGCCCAACTTGATTTAGCAAAAAATACGACTCAGATAAATCGCCAAATCTTTGCTCTTGAAGATATATATTCCGGAAAAAGCAGCGATAACACCAATGTGCGTTTAGATAAAACAAATGAAAACACAATCAATTTATCAACTTTAAATCTTGCGAGCAATACGTCTCTTGAAATGCAAGTGGAAAAAAACACTGAAGGATATACCTTTAGTTCAGCAAGTGATAATGGGGCTTCACTAACAATGGTTATGGAAGCTTCACGTGGTGGAGAACTTCTTTCCTTCGTATCTGCAAGCGGTTCTTTAAGTGCTCATTATTACGGATTATCTTTCGAAACCATTTCAATAATTGATGACTTCGAAAACTATGAGTCCACTGGCGTTGGATACGATAAAAACAACACAAATAAAGAATCTCGCTCAGGACTAAGAGCTGAGTTTCTTAGTGAATATTATGTCGCTGGTTCACAATCTGAACTTCTCAATGATGAATGGTCATTGATGGGAAGCACTGATTATCTGAATTTAATTAATAGCGATGCGCATTCTGGAACTAACGCAATGCGTGTTAAAAATTCTTCTAATGCTATGAGGCATACAACCTGGGGAGTTTTCTCCGGAGAAGCAAAACCTTGGAAAGCCGCTAGTCATTTTTCCTTCTTTATGAAGAATACCTCTAGCACCCCCGTCGTTCTCTATTTCCGATTGTTCACGTCTAAGAAAGTAGATGCCAGTGTTTTCAATGGGACCGTAAAGGTTCAAATTAATGTCAACGCTTATTCTGATTGGACTCAATACATCATCGATCTTGATAATACTAAAACTTATTATGGTTACACGATGACTGTTGAAAAAGTTTATGGTACAACCATATATCCAATGATGGACAACCTCGCCTTATTTGGTGATGTGAATCCGTGGGGGGTGATTTGATATGGCAAGAGTAACATTAGAAGACATTGCGAGAGCCTGTGAAGTCACTAAGGGATTAGTGTCTCGTTCTTTAGCCGGTAAATATAATGTTTCCGATGAAATGAGAACACGAATTGCTCAAAAAGCCGCTGAACTTGGCTACGACACGACCCATCTAAGGAAAAAGAAGGAGACGATTAACCGCGTTTTGCTCGTTATATCTTCTCGCATGTTACTTAAAGAAGACTATTGGCAACCAATTATAAAATCCCTAACACGAGTCTTAGACATGCGATCTATCACTTTAGAATACTTCGTATATGGTGACAAAAAAATCGATGATGACCAAATTAAACATCTAACTTCATTAAAAACCAACGCTTATGTGGTTATTCATAATAATCCGGGAAACATTGTGGATTTATTGAAAAAGACTGGTAAGCCCATTGTCGAAGTCGATCCCAAGTTTTTCCATAGTGATGGCATAACCAAAGTGAAGTTCTCTAATTATGATTCCACATATTTAGCGGTGGAAACACTAATCGAGAATAAACATAAAACTATCGCTTTTTATGGAAGCGATATGCATAGTACTTCATTTAGAGAAAGACACGAAGGATTCTTATCAAGCATTAATGCTCATTTCTCTGAAGGAGTGAAGGGAATATCAATCATATTCAATAATAAGGATCTCGATTATTGCGACGATGTCCTGCTTGAGAAAAACTTAATAAAATATCCCATTACCGCGCTAATATGTGCAAATGACATTATTGCCGAGAGAGCCTATACCGTTATTCATTCAATGGGAAAAAAGATTCCTGATGATATATCCGTAATTGGTTTTGATAATATCAAAGACAGCTGTTATTTTGATCCCCCACTTTCTACCTATAATGTCCCCCGAGAAGAACTTGGAAAAGAAGTCGCAAATTATCTAATTGGAGTTTTTGGGAAAAATCAACTTCAGTTTTCTGAAATTGTAATTCGTTGTGGATATGTTCCACGAGATTCAGTAAAAAAATTAAGTTAAGTGAGATAAATTATGAAATTAGTAAATCAAATAGATATAACAAACATCCCTTGGGAAGAAAAACCCGCTGATGTTTTCGGTCCCATGTGGAGATACTCAAAAAATCCAGTGATTGATCGTAATCCCAATCCCTCCTTGTCTCGAGTTTTTAATTCGGCATTAACTCCATGGGAAGATGGCTTTATTGGTATCTTTCGCGGAGAATCAGCAACCGGCATCCCGTATTTATTTGTTGGTCATTCTAAAGATGGCTTTCAGATTGAGGTGAATGAAAAACCAATTCATTTTGTGGATGAAAAAGGCAATCCTGCAAATGCTAATTATGCTTATGATCCAAGGTTAGTAAAAATTGAAAGCACCTATTATATTATTTGGTGTGATGACTTCTTTGGTCCGGCCTTAGCAATAGCTAAAACAGATGATTTCCAAAAGTTTGTTAAGCTTGATCATCCTTTCCTCCCCTTTAATCGTAATGGTGTCTTATTCCCTCGAAAAGTGAATAATGAATACATTCTTCTTTCTCGTCCTAGTGATAGTGGACACACCGCGTTTGGCGATATCTTTCTCTCTCATAGTAAAGACCTCGAATATTGGGGTCATCACGAGCATGTTATGGAGAGAGGCTATGAGTGGTGGAACTCCATTAAAATTGGTGCGGGTTGTAATCCCATTGAAACCGATGAAGGATGGTTGCTTTTCATTCACGGCGTAACTGGAACTTGTAGTGGGTTTGTATATTCCATGGGTGCGGTCATTTTAGATTTAGATAATCCATCCATTGTAAAATATCGTCTTGACCGCTTTTTACTCACTCCAGAAATGAATTATGAAACAACTGGTTTTGTGCCAAACGTCATCTTCCCGACATCCGCTTTAGTGGACAAAAAAACGGGAAGAATCGCAATCTATTACGGTTCCGCTGATACCTATACTGCTTTAGCTTTTACAACTATTGACGAAATAATTCCCTTTATTAAGAAACACGCAAAGTAATCGAAATGCAAAAGACTCTTATTGAGAAAAGACAAGGAAAATGGCACAATGCCGGGAAAAACATTATCAAATCTCGTTATTTGATCTTAATGATTATTCCTGCGATTGCCTTCTATTTCATTTTTTGTTATATCCCAATGTACGGTGTCCTCATCTCTTTCACTGACTATTCTCCTAAAGATGGTATTCTTGGAAGCCTAGTTAATTTCTTTGTCGGTTTTGAAAATTTTATTTATATCTTTAAGAGCGATCCGGGGTTCTATTCCGCTTTACGAAATACTTTATTCATCGGAGTGGGAAAAATTATCATCTCTTTTGTGGCGGCGATTGTGGTAGCTTTGCTCATTAATGAGTTACGAATGAGACGCTTCAAAAAGTTATCACAGATTATAGTCACTTTCCCTCATTTTCTATCATGGATTGTTCTCGCTGGTTTTATCAATGTTCTATTTGCTCGAACAGGGGTTGTAAACAATATTATTGCTTTATTTGGCGGACCATCTGCTCGTGTTGACTTTATGGCAGATAAGGGATTCTTTCTAGGATTGATTTTTTCTTCTGACATTTGGAAAGAAGCTGGCTGGAGTAGCATTATCTATCTTGCCACAATGGCTGGTATATCCCCTGAACTTTATGAAGCCGCTGATATTGATGGGGCTTCGAGATTAGAGAAAATATGGCATATCACTCTTCCAGGAATTAAATCGACCGCAATTTTATTACTTATCCTTTCGGTGGGAGGAGTTCTATCCGCTGGATTTGATCAGATTTATAACCTTTATAACCCGCTGGTTTATAGTGCGGTTGATATTATCGATACTTATATTTTCCGTCAGACCTTTGTGTCAGGAGAGATGTCGGTTGGTGTTGGTACAGCCATTGGCTTATTTAAGTCGTTAGTTTCCTTTATTCTCGTTATAATTGTTGACCGAATAGCCAAGTTATTTGGAGAAAGGGGAATTATCTAATGGTAAAAAAGAAAAATCAAATTACAATGGAAAAACTCCCCCTTAGAGTAAAAATAAGAGCCACAAACCATCGTTTTGGTAGATTAGATATCATTATCTTCGTTATTTTATTATTTTATGTCGTTGCAGTTGCTTTCCCGTTCTATAACGCCTTCGTCATTTCCGTTAGTAGTGAAACTGCCTACCTAACATCACCCATTCTTTTGTGGCCTCAAGATATTACCTTCGAAGCTTATGCTCAAGTCTTTGCTTCTTCCTCTTTGTGGAAGGGCTTCGGCGTCACAATGGTTCTTTTGATTGGGGGAACTGCTTACCAGCTTTTCTTTACAGTCATTACTGGCTATGCTTTAAGCCGCGATCGTTGGTTTGGAAAAAACTTTGTCATGAATATGATTTTAGTCACGATGTTCTTTGGTGGGGGACTAGTTCCTTATTATTTCTTAATTAGAAGTTTAGGTTTATATGACAATATTCTCGTCATGATTATTCCGGGGGCTATTGACACCTTTAATATGCTCTTGATGAGAAACTATTTTGCTTCTTTGCCAAAAGAACTTGAAGAGAGCGCCAAAATTGATGGAGCGAATGATGTTCAAATATTTATTAAGGTTTATTTGCCTCTTTCACTTCCAATGCTCGCCACCGTTGGCCTTTTCTTTGCGGTTGGAAACTGGAACTCTTGGTATAATGGTATGCTCTTTATCACAAACAACGATCTTAAACCTCTGCAACTCGTTTTACGAGAAATGATTCAGACCATTTCTTCGTCTGTTGATAATCCAAATCAGCGGGTCTATAGCCAATCTTTAGTCATGGCTTCTATCTTCTTTACTATCGTTCCTATGATGTGTTTTTACCCATTTTTACAACGTTTCTTTGTTAAAGGAATCGTCGTCGGTGCAATTAAAGGATAGGGGGAAATTATATGTATCCTAAAAATCGAATTACTCTACTTGCCTTAACTCTTGTAATAGCTGGGTCTCTTTCCGCTTGCGGTGGTAATGAAGGCGGAGATCAATATGACTCCGAAGGGAATCTTAAGATTTCTATGCGAAATGTCTATTTTGAATCTTGGAGTGGTGGAGATACTTATCTTCGCGATCTTGAAAAGAAATTCGATGTGGCTATTTCTCCCTCCTCTTATTCCTATGATCAATGGACTCAACTCGTCACTTCCGACATCAATGGCAATAACCTCACTGATGTTTTCCATTTCAATGTTACACAATTTAATTTTGCAAATACATATATGAAATGGATCAAGAAAAACATCATTAAACCTTTGCCTGATGATCTTTCAAATTGGCCAAACGTTAAATCTCTTATTGATAATTCTTCCTATATCAATCAAATGAAGATTGACGGAAAACTTTATGGCATTCCGATTTCAAGAAATAAAGATAAAACAGATTTAGAATTTGCTTCATATACCTATTTATATCGTCGTGATTGGGCCAAAGAATGGGGTGTTTATCAAGAAAATGATGAATATACTTGGGAACAATTCACTAATCTTTTAAATGTCTTTAATGCAAGATTATACGCATCAAGTAGAGGCAGCAAGTTCGCTTTAGTTGATGTTGAATGGGGCTTCCCTTCTATCACCAATTTTTACAAAACTTCTCCTCATTGTTTTGCATATAAAGACGGTCAATACGTCTCTTCTTTTGGAAGCGAAGAATATATCACAGGTCTTGATCTTTCCAAGAGTTATGTTTCTAATAACATTTATGGTTACCCACAATACACAACCACTCCTGAAGGTGGGGCAAGAAAGAGCTATTGCTCCAATAATGCTGGGGTACTATATGAGAATATCTCATTAGGCAATCTTCAAGCTGTTCGCACTTCTTTAAAGACCGCTAATGGTAACAATGCTAACTTTCCTTTAGATGAGGCGACCGCCATCATGAAGGTTAAAGGTCCCGATAATATGTATTCACTTGAAGGAGCAATGAACTGGTTTTCGATGACTCTCTTTAATAGTGATATCTCTGATAAAAAACTCAATAAGATTCTTGATCTTTATGACTATCTTCTATCAGAAGAAGGAACGAAATTGGCGGTTTACGGAAAGAAAAACTATGACTATATCGAAGATGAAGGGGGTAACATTTCTCTTACTGAAGATGGTTGGCCAATTGGCAGTGACGGGAAATATGTTAAGAAAGTCAACGGAGCGAAGTATCTCCGTTACTGCCTTACTTTAGGCAACGATTATGCCGATGTTGACCCATTAACTGACCAGCACGCTTTCAGTATTTTTAATAATTGGCAAGATGAGATGGTCGAAGCCTCAGAAAATAACGAATTAAGAATTTTCAAAGAAGAAGCTGAAGTTATGTGGCTCTCTTCCGCTTTAAAAGATCGCTACGAAGCCAATCTTTTAAGTGAAGCAACAGCTAGTGCGATTCAATATCTCTATAACAAAATTAGCAAAAATACATATCTTGGCAATGTCACCGGTGGTGAATGGGTGACAGTTTTAGAAGAAATTAATGATACTCTAGGGAAAAATTTATGAAAGAATCAAAATTATATATTTGTTTATTACCTTTAATATCTCTTATGGTTTTATCTAATTGCCGAGCACAAGCAAGCGATCCAACCACCGTTGCTTTTAAAAAAGAAAATCTTATTCAATCATCCTTTGGAGGATTAGGTGTGGAATGGGGTGTCTATGAAGACACTGACAAACTCGATGAGCGTTCTCGAGAAAGAATTTTTGAAAATATCCAAAGACTAAATCCGGGTCGTATTCGCTGCATGATCAACTACGATTGGTTTGTCACCAATTTCAATGATCGTGGCGACGAAGACAAAACAAATGATACCTGGGATTATGACTTCACCAATAAGATGGCCGCTAATCTAGATGAAATATTATCATATTGCCAAAGCCATAAAATAGAAGTGGCCTTTGGCTCTTGGAACGTCGTTGGCTCTTTAGTGGATGATAAATGGAATATGATGGATGAATGTACATCCGATATTCGCTGGGCGAAAATCTCCACTTTCATCCTTGATTATCTAGTGAATAAAAAGGGCTATACGTGCATTCGCTGGTTTGTTAATGGCAACGAGCCAAATTATCTTGGAATTAAAGGCCTGTCTAAAAACTGGAATAACACTTTTGCTAAATGGGCTCAAGGTGTCAACAATGTTCGCAAAGCTTTTGATGAAGCCGGTTTGAACAATATTCAAATTGTCGGTGGCGATACCACTGGTTTAATAGGAACTAGAGAATATTGGACTTCTATCGCAAAACAATGCGCTCAATCAGTGGGAGATTATGGTGCCCACTTCTATCTTTCAAATTATTATATCGATGAAGGTGTCGTTCTTGAAGAATTTCAAAATTTGAATAAAAGTGTTCATTCAATTGACCACGGATATGGCAGTGAAAGACCAGTGAATATTTGGGAATGCGGCCTTCTCGATGGTAAGGATGCTGAAACAGATTCTAACCTTTTGATTAAGACTGTTACCTATGGAATCCGCATGGCGGATTTCACGCTTCAAAGCGTGCTTGGAGGCGTGAATGGTTTAACTTATTGGTCGTTTGATGATGCGATGAACTTCATTTACACCACTAATCCCGCCACTCCAAAAAGATGGGGCATGTTCTCTTCTTTAACTAGCGATCAACCATATGACCAAGAAGTGAGACCGTGGTTTCATTCTTCTTGTTTATTAACTAATCTATTATCGCCTCAATCCAAAGTCTATGCTTCAGATATTGAAGATGAAGAAACAAAAACATTTTTCCGCTCGATCGGAGTGGTGAATAAAGCTAATAATTCGGGTGGTTTTGTCGCGATTAATCGCGGAAGCGAAGATATTACGAAATCATATTATATTGAACAAGAAATTAATGGTTCAGGAAAACTATATATTTATACATTTGGTGAAGGACAAATCCGACTTAATGATCAAGGTTTTGTTAAACCAAATTATGTTATAGACGGATCTTTAAACAAAAAGACAGAAATTAAAATACCTGCTAATAGCATGGTGATAGTTTCAAGCGAGGAATTATGATATGAAAAAATTAACAGCGCTTGTATTTCCTCTTTTCGCTTTAATACTCACCTCTTGTGGTGGAAGTAGTCCTGTTGTTGAATCAAACACTTTTGATCCAACCACTAGCAGCGGAACTCTCGGTTCATTTTCTCTATTAGCCCCATATCACGATGAACTGATTGAGTCGGTTCCCACCTTTACATGGGAAAGTTCGGAAAATGCCGAGTACTATACTCTTGAGATTGCTTCAACTTTAACTTTTATTAATAACGATCCAAGTGTTGTTTATTATAAACAAGACTATATTACCTCTGCTTATTTCACCATAAAAGCTTCTCTCACACAAAGAGATATTGATTACTACTGGAGAGTGAAAGCTCGTTCCGGAGGAAAGACTCAGGAATGTGACGAAATTTTTACCTTTCATCTCTCTAGTTTTGATTATGAATCAGTAGATTTCTCTTTAGGAAGAGAATCAGACTGGTCAATTCATTCTCAAGGCACACAATGTGACTTGGATATTGATAAGAGCAACTTCTTTAATAACAACAAAGATTCCTTGGTTATCAATTTTGTTAAAGAAAACAATATTGGTTGGGTTGTTGTAACAAAAACCGTTGAACTCGATACATATGGAACCGATGCGATGTTTTTACGTTTCTTTTATTCGGGTGATGACGCAACGGCTTCCTTGAGACTCATTGATACCAATGGTGGTTTTTGGAGACACAAGATTCAGTTGGCCAATAACTGCAAACAAATTGTGCTATTGCCATTTGATGAATTCACCCATGACACGGCAGGAGTGACCTATGGTAGTGAAAATTTCGATCATTATCATATCAAATATATGGAGATTGTTTTTGATCGCTCTTGGGGTGATGGAGCCTGTTTAGTCAGTGAAATTAAAGCGGTTAAGAAGAGCAATTATGCTTCTTATTATATTGATGACCTTAATTTCAATGATTATCCGGCCGATAAATGGTCATTTGAGAATGGTTATAACTTTGGCTACGACATCGCTAGCGATGGTAAATCCTATACCCTTCATTATGATGCTTTTCCTAACGAACTCAACACTCAGGGAATGAACAAGAAAGGATATGCCTTCACTCGAATTCCAACCGATAAATTTTTCAGTGAAGGAGACACCATTAAGTTTGATGTTAAATATAGTGGTTCTTCATCAGGAAACTTTAATATTCGCATTAAAGAAGAAGATAGTGACCTCTGGTACTATGCTCAACCTTTATCGTCCATTTCTAGTTCTCAGTTCACAACTATCTATATTCCTTTTAAAGCTTTTGTTGCCAATGCCTTAAATGGTAATGGTAAAAGAGAGATGTCTTATATTTCGGCTTTGCAGTTTGGGGTCACTTCGATGTATGGAACAGGAACTATAACATACGCCAATTTCTCTATTGTCTACAAAGACGAAGAAGAAAATATTGATACTTCCACTCGGATTATTAATGCTGATGGAATAATCGAAAATTTTGAGAACTATAATACTCCAGCCATGCCCTTCTATCAATGGCAAATGTCAATTGAGAATAAGGATGAATTTGTCGGCCTGGATAAGTTAAAGAAACTTGGTACTGGTAACACTCAATGCGGAGTATTAACTTATAAATCTGATATGACACCTGCCACCTACTATCTCCCGGTTAATGTGGAAAAAGAAGATGCAAACGCTATTTCCGTGTGGCTAAAAGATGGTTCTGTCTTAAGCGACAACGCCTCTTTGACTTATCTCAAATCAGTCGAAGCTTATTGTCAAGTCGTCATTCGTTTAGTGACTGGTGAAATATATGTCTATGACATCGAGAAATTATCTAAAACCTGGACAGAATATACTATTCCTTATGATGCATTTTTTGCAACTGCTGAAACGAACTTTGGAAATCCAATCCAAAACGGAAACATTACCCATGTCGGATTTATGCTCAGTTATATCTATTACAATAAATCCGGTTCGCCTGTTCCCGTTTACACCATGAATAATCCAGTTTATATCGATAATTATAAAATGGTTAATGTCAGTTATTCTGATCCTCAAATTGTGGCCAAAGAGAAAGCTATTACCGTTGATATTGAAAATTCTACTCAAGCAACATTTGAAAATGCTGAGAAATATGAAACTGATGAAGATGTTCTTGGCATTTGGGGTTATGGCAACTCCTTAGAAACCAATAATATGGAACTTGGTAATGATGTCTCAAGTGTCGGGGGTACTCATTCATTAAAAATGAACTATCAAGGTTCTAATAGCGTGAGCTATCTTCTGCCCGTTACCATGGATATGAATATTGCTGATTCATTCATAGCCAAGGGATTAACTGTGGATATCAAAGGTGACAATCAAGCCACTGTCTTTATCAATCTCTATCTCATGATCGGCAGTAGTTCCTATCAAGTACGAAAGAATCTTTCAAAAGTCACGGAATCTTGGAATCGCTATGAAATTGGCTTCGACAATTTTGTTGATTACACCGCTCCCAATGGTTCAACGGTGACTGGAATAAATGTCGTTTATTTAAATAAAATAACATTTGGAATTGTTAATGCATCAGGAGACTCCTCCGCCATCTATGTTGATAACATTCGATTGAGTAATGGATTTAATCGTTCACACTTACTAATATCACCTTTGGAGGTTATTTAATATGAAAATTAAAAAAAGCCCGCAAAACCCCATCCTTTCTCCTCTTTTAAAGAATCATTGGGAATCTTTAGCAGTTCTTAATCCTGCGGTAATTTATAACGAAGAAGACAAACTTTTCCATATGTTTTATCGTGCAGCGGGAAATGATGAAACTCATTATATTTATCTTGGCTATGCTATTTCCAAAGATGGTATTCATTTTGAAAGACAAAGTAATAATCCAATTATTGAGCCTGATAAGAATGGCGCTGATGGCGGTGGAGTAGAAGATCCTCGCATTGTTAAAATCGAAGATTATTTTTATCTCACATATGCCTCAAGAGTCTTTGCTCCTGGCCAATATTGGAAAAAAGATAAGAAGCATTATGGTTTTCAACCTAAAGCTGGACCTATGGTGCTTAATTATAACAACACGGAAACACATCTTGCGATTTCCAAAGACTTAAAAAATTGGAAGAAATTAGGCCGCATTACTGACCCCAAAGATGATGACCGCGATGTAGTCATCTTTCCGCGCGCCATTAATGGGAAGTTCTATCGCACTTCAAGACCGAGCGCGCGCTTTGGAAAAGGATATCCCTGTACCAATCCTTCAATTTGGTTAACTAGTTCCGACGATCTTCTTTCTTGGAATGAACAGCTTGAACTTTTTTATGAAGGTAAGGAAGACTGGGAATCATTAAAAGTTGGTGCTTCCTGCCCTCCTTTTGAAACCAGTGAAGGTTGGATAATGATTTATCACGGAGTTTCAAAGAAGGATAAAATCTATCGTGTTGGAGCTTTCTTACTCGATAAGAACAACCCAATGAAGATTCTAGCAAGGACTAAAAAGTCATTTATGGAGCCAGAATTTGATTACGAAACTAAAGGTTTCTATAATGGCTGCGTTTTCCCTACTGCAAATGTCGTTAAAGACGGAACAGTCTATATTTACTATGGTTGTGCTGATCGTTTTATTGGTTTAGCGACCGTTAAGCTCTCCGATTTAATCGAGGAGCTTAAAAAGGAGGAAAACAAATGCGTTTAAGAAAACTAATTTCTGTTTGCGTTTTACCTTTTCTTCTTTCTTCCTGCGGATCTAGTGAACTCAATATCGCGGGAGGCAATATAAAGGAGTGGGAAATGAAAACTGTCGTTAATTTCATGATGAATTTAAGTAATGAAACTTATTCTTATGATGAATTTGATGCGATTGCGAACAATCTTATTTATCAACAAATTGAAGTTGAAGAAAGTGGCGAAATAACCCCTCCAGAAGTTAATCCATCAAGAGAAGAATATTCTTTTGGCGGTTGGTATAAAGAAAGTTCCTGTTTTAATGCTTTTGATTTTGCCAATGAAATCGTCGAAAGCAGCTTATTTCTCTATGCTTCATGGGAAAAAACGGGAGAAAGCACTTATCAAGAACCAGAATACATTGTTCCAGATCATATTGATGACACCTTGACTTCATTTATTAAGGTCAATGGCATTCTTAATGGTGAAGTTAAGGACGGCATTGCTTATCTCCCTTATGGTAGTCTCTTAAGACTTCAAAATCACACTGATGATGTTCGTTTTGCTATCAATTATTCCCATCAAAGTGGAGCAACACTCAAAAGCGCCGTTGCTTCTGTTGAAAACATGAATTTTACCATTGTTGCTGAAAAAGATGGTATTGAAGAAACAACAATCATCGCCGCGCAAGATATTGTTAGTGCTCATCAACTTTCAAATACCACATATGAACAAAAAGCCACAGCCTATGAAATTCAAGGCGCTGAAGCGGAAAACTACCATGTGATGATGGCGGGCTCTTCCTCTATGGAGTTTTGGGTAGATTACGCTAACGCTATGCATCCAATTGTGTGTTACAACCATGGTATTGGAGGAACAACAGTAAGCGACTGGACGGATCACCTCAACGAGAGACTAGTCTATCCTTATATGCCGAAGATTGTGACTTATTACGTTGGAATTAACGACCTCATCAATTCTCATAACAACCCTGAAACAATTATCAATAATGTGGGGACCTTATTCACTGAAACACATAAGCGATTACCAGACACGAAAATCTTTTACGTTTTGTTCAATCGTCTTCCAGGATATTTCCTCTCATATAGCGAGGACATTGACATTGTTAATGAAGGAGTTAAAGCTTTGGCGGAAGAATTATCTTATGTAACTATCATTGATGCTGGGAGAGTCCTTTTGAAAAGTAATGGAGTGGCTAATGCGGCGTATTTTAGGCTCGATTGTCTCCATTTATCCGCCTATGGATATATTCTTTGGGGCAAAGAAATCTTTAACGCCATCAAAACATATCTAGGGTAAAAAATGATACTAATTGATTCCCAAAAAGAAACGGAAAAATACCAGAGGAAGAAATTCCGTTCAGTGCTCTTTTTCTCTTTGATTTCTTTTTCAATAGCGTTAATCATCGCTTTAGGAATCATTTTCTCTCCACCCCAATTCATATGGCTTTTGATTATACTTTTAATCTTATTTATTGTTTATTCGATAGGAGCACTTCTATTTTTAATCGGACCTTTTAAAGAGACTATTGTCAAAGCTAAAATATTTTGGAATATGTCTTCATCCTCTATCTTTGATGAGGAACTCACTTTAGTTAAAATAGACGATAGTGAACTCCATTCGTATCAGGGTTTAGTTTCTTTACAAATGACATTCTCTTATTCTAATGAAGAAAAGGAAAGCGAAAGAACACTTTATATTCTTCTTCCTAGCAAATCAAAAATGGAAATCGGAAAGCGTTATAGTGTTCATTCTTCGAATAATCTTATTCTTTCATATGAGGAGATTTTATGACCTTATCTTCTAAAAAATTTATTAAGAATGGAATTCCGTATGTTTGGCCTCTTTTTTTGTTAATTCCTCTTATCGGTACTGGCTTGATTACTTATACGATGAATTTGATACACTTACCCAAGAGTTATGAAAAAATCGAAATATTTGTGGCCTCTAGTGATGTTGATTCCAACGGATTAGCAAGCAATATCGAAACGGTCTTTAAAGAAGTGGGGATGAAAGAAGTAGGGATTGTCACTTCAAACCCTGCAGACGTGGCGTTTTATGAGAAACTCAAAGTTATTGGTTATAATTCTAGCGACCTCTTTATTCTTCCGGCTTCAATCATGGAGAATTTAGATTTAACCGAGATTATGCTTCCTATCTATGATCTTTTCATTGAAAATGAGCTGGAAGGCAATACCTATTCCTATTTTGAACAAGATGACAAACAATATGGGATAGAGATTAAATCACAAGGTAGCAATTCATGGCTTGAAGATTATATCCCTTTTGCGGATGAAAACTATTATCTCACTGTTAGCGCGACTTCTCTAACAATCGAAAGCTATGGAACACACCCCAATAGTGTTTACGATTTATCGCTTCAAACAATGCGTTATTTATTGGGAGGAAACAATGACTAAAGAAAAAATACCCACGAAAGATTTCGTTCCTTCTTCCTTGCCAAGAAATAGAAAAAAACAGTTTTTTGATTCACTAAAAAATGAATGGAGACTATTTTTCTCTGTATCTTTACTGCTCGCAATCTTTATTTTGCCTTTATTTTGCGATTATCTAGTCTTTTCTCTTCTTGTGGGCGGAGTTTATAGTTCACACGCTGATAATAATCAAATTTTTTCTTTAGTCTTTTATGGTGCCTTAATCGCCATCCCCTGTATTATGATTTTCTATCTTGGTTTGGCAGGTGCTTTAAACATTGCAAAGAAATTAGGTTATTCGGAAATGCAAATTGCCGCTCCGAGTTTCTTTTACGGCATTAAAGAAATCTGGAAGAAAGCCCTAGTCCAAGGTTTGATTGTGGGTTTATCAACATTCATAGGAATTGTGGGTTGTCTCTATCTTCTCCTATTCTATAGTATTCATCCAGTTTGGATTGGTATTTTAATGGGGGCCGATATTCTTCAATTCATAGTCTTTGCCATAGCTTCTATTTTTACACTTACTCAAGCTTTTGTTTATTCTAATAAAGCCGCGGCAGAATATAAGAATGCTTTTTTAATGACCATCGCTCATTTTCCAATGAATTTTGTTTTCTTTTTGATTGGTACCGGGCTTTTTATTGGCTTATTGATTATCTCCAATATTACAGCCCTTATTGCCTTTGGCGTTGCGATTTTCTTCTCTTTCCCTTTCATCTATCTATGGGAATTGAGAGCCTTAGTGATTTTCGATAAGATGATTAATCAATATCATTACCCAGAACATCTCAAAAAGGGACTATATGTTCCTAAAAATAAGGAGGACTAGTTATGGCTAGAGTTACTTTAAAGCACATTTACAAAGTGTATGAGGGAGGGGTTCGCGCGGTTAACGACTTCGAACTTGAAATTGAAGATAAAGAATTTATTATCTTTGTAGGACCTTCTGGCTGTGGAAAATCCACAACCTTAAGAATGATCGCAGGACTAGAGAATATCACTGCTGGTCAGTTATTCATTGATGATACATTAGTTAACGACATGGATAGCAAAGACCGCGATATCGCTATGGTGTTCCAAAGCTACGCTTTATACCCCCATATGACAGTTGCTCAAAATATGGCTTTTGGATTAAAGCTTAGAAAATTACCGATGGATGAAATCACTATCCGTGTGAAAGAAGCAGCGGAAATTTTAGAGATTGAAGAGTTATTATCCAGAAAACCAAAAGCCCTTTCTGGTGGACAAAGGCAAAGAGTAGCTTTAGGAAGAGCAATTGTTCGAGAGCCAAAAGTCTTTCTTCTTGATGAACCATTAAGTAATTTAGATGCCAAACTTCGTGTGCAAATGAGAACCGAGATTAATAAACTCCATAAGAGATTAGCTACAACATTTATTTATGTTACACACGATCAAACTGAAGCGATGACGATGGGTGATCGAATTGTGGTTATGAACAAAGGTTTTATTCAACAAGTCGATACCCCAATCAATTTATATGAAAATCCCACCAATCTTTTTGTGGCAACCTTTCTTGGTTCCCCCCAAATGAACATTATTAAGTCCACTCTCTTTTTTAAGGATGGTCAAATGATTGCACGTCTGTTTGATGATAGTGAAGAAGAGGTAACATTCCCTGATATTAAGTTTTTTCAGCTCTCTAAAGAGCAAAATGAGGGCAAAGAAGTTCTTTTTGGCATTCGCCCAGAACATATTACAGTCAGTGAAAAAGGACTTAAAGCAACAATCAATGTTGTTGAGAAACTCGGAAATGAAACAATCTTATACTGTCGTATCAAAGATTATAATCAGGATGTGGTAATAAAAGGCAATAATAGTCTTATATATGAAAGCGGAAATGAAATCTTTCTCAACTTTGATATGAACCAAGCGCATCTCTTTGATGTTGAATCTTCGCAAGCCCTATTAGGCGTTCCAAGAGAAAACCGTTTAGAAATGCATATTGAAGGAAAAGAGATTACCCTTAATCACAAAGTAATAAAGACGAGCGAGAATTTTAAAAACCGTATTCTCTGGGATACTTTAGAAAATAAAAAACTTTTCTTAGCCTTCTCCCCTAAGAGCATTCATTTCCAAGAAAAAGAAAATGATATCGCTTTTAAGGTCAAAGTTGCTTTTATTGAGAAGCAGACTGACTCCAACATCGTGTTCACAAAGATGAAAGGATATGATAAATACATTGTTTTCTCTTCGCCAACAAAAGCTTCAATCGAAGTGAATGATGAGATGATAATTTATGTCAGCGAAGAGAAACTATACATTTCTGATGAACATTACAATCGTCTTATATCTCATGAAATCGTTTACCCAAATCTCGTCAGTGGTGAAATTAAAGTGAATAATGGATTAACATATTTCCATTTTGGAAAGAATAGGATCCTCGCTCCTGAATTAGACGGATTAACCGGTAAACAAGATATCATCATTAGTGAAAATCTTGTCTCTCCAATTTTTTCTAAAAAATATTATCGAAAAAACAAACTAGTAATTCCCGAAATAAATAAATCCCGCACAATAGAAGTATCAGCATATGATGAGGATTTATTAGGAAGTTATAACGCGGCGTTTGTGGCCTTATCAGGAATGGACACCTACGCCACCTTCTTTGTGAACAGTGATTACTCCGTCTATAAATGTCCAAAGTTCCACTTGGAACTGTTGCCGGGCGCTTTTAAAAAAGCTAATTAAACTGTTGCTTGACCAATTTCATATTCAAATGATATTGAAGTATATTCTTCCCGGCTTAATTATTAGCGTTTGTGGTGTTATCTTAGTTGCCTTATCTTGGCTTACTTATTTCGGACTTTATCTTGGGCTTGAATCACTTTTTTATCCAAATAATCCGCAGGC
>Ga0265295_1002690_pt1 | contig 27386 bp, 30 predicted proteins | sample Munlansysbiofilm_FD_192503 | JGI IMG/M metagenome (GOLD analysis project Ga0265295, IMG submission 192503) | Leachate microbial communities from a municipal landfill in Southern Ontario, Canada - Methane capture system biofilm | ecosystem: Engineered > Solid waste > Landfill > Unclassified ... | reverse complement strand
CCTTCTTAGCCTTCATGTCCGGGGGCTCGGCATGGTTTGTCTCTGGCGGCTATGGATGGAAGGTTACGCTGTCGGCGGATTCCGGGACTCCGTCGCCAGGGCCAGGAGTTCGGCCCCGTCGGGAACCTCGGGAGACAGTTCTATGGCGGTCTTCAGGGCCGCGGCCGCTTCGTTAGGGCGCTTCAGGCCGAGCAGGGCGCGCCCCCGCTCGACATAGAGTTCGGGAACGCCCGCGCCCAACTGGACGGCAAGGTCGGCGAGGAAGATTGTCGTTTCGTAATCGCCCTTCGCATTAGCGATCAGAGTCAAAATATAGTAAACGCCCACCTGATCCGGCTGGGTCTCAAGGACGGTGCGGCACAAGGATTCGGCCATTTCGATCCGGCCTGCGAGCAGATGTTCCGTCGCCTGGTTCAAAAGAGTCATGTCGAATACCCCATTCCGTGGTGACGCAGGTTTTCATACCGCAATGCGTTCATCCGGACGCATTGCCCGCAGAAGGCAGCAAGGTCCTAAATTTCAAGCACGAAGATAGCGGTGTTGACGGGTTTTACGCAAGGTTGCGGTCGCGCTTTTTCGCCGACTGGCCGTTAGGATCATTCCATCCTTGCGGGGATAGGAGCCAAACCTTATATTCCGCCCCGTACCGGGTGTCTTTACAAGCGTGGGTAACGTATGACCGTAACTCTGCCGCCGGATTATCGTCCGCATGAAGACGAACCGTTCATGAATGATTATCAGCGCGAATATTTCAGGCAGAAACTACTGCATTGGCGCGCTGAATTGTTGCGTGAATCCGATGAAACACTCCAGAATCTCCAGCAAGGCGGCGGTCTCGAAGCCGACATCGCTGACCGCGCTCAGGCCGAGGCCGAACGGACGTTGGAGCTGAGAACGCGAGATCGCGCCCGCAAATTGATCACCAAGATCGATGCAGCGCTGGAGCGGATCGAGGAGGGCGTCTATGGCTATTGCGAAGACACGCATGAGCCGATCAGCCTGCGCCGTCTGGAAGCCCGCCCCATCGCTACGTTGTCGATCGAGGCGCAAGAACGGCACGAACGGATGGAACGGACGCACCGCGAGGATTGATATCCGCGAAAGAGTTTGGATTCAGGCTATGCACAGAGCAGCACAGCCTGACTCCAAAGCGTGATCAATATGTCGCGGATCCCGTGATCCTATTCTCAGTGTAAAGCGCGGCGATTGCGTCCAGGTCGTTTGGCACAGCGTTGAACTCCTGCACGATCTGATCGTAATTATCACTCAGCACCATTGATTCCGGATTGAGATTCGATACGAAGACCAGCCCCGTCGGCGGTGTGTGGGTGAGGATGAGTTTCAGGTCCGGTCTGTATTTCTTCAGGATGGGAATGATCTTCCAGACATCGCCGGTCCAGTAGTTCTGGTAGGGAGTGTTCCTGCCAAGTTCTACGGCCGTGGCTTGATCACGGTGCGCCATGACCGCGTTTAGCGGCAGGCAGTCATGCATGGCGATGAGGGATTGAGGCGCGCAGATTTTTTCTGCGTTATGGAAATCTCTTAATAAGTACTCGTAACGATGCATCCCGTCGAGAAACGCGAAATCGACCGGACCGCCAAATTCCTTTATGACATCGATATCCCTGAAAAAAGTGTCGCTTTCCATTTGGAACAGGGATACTCGCTTTTTCCCCTGCATTATATTGTGTTGGATATTGAACGCCGGGTCTACGGCTATCCCCGTGTCGCAGAAGATACAAGAAAAAGTTTGTCCTGTGGCGACGCCAATTTCCATATATCGCTGGAAATTCCGGTTGCGCGATAGATCGGAAAGGATATTCGTATAGAATAGTCCGTTGTGCGATGTTGGAATTTTGCGCATAATTCACGAAGACCTTATCTTTATTCCTACTGGAAACAGTGAGGGTATATTAGTGCGGTGACGAGTGAGTTTCCAGCACCGTTATTGGGCGGATTTCCTGAGCGCCTCGAAGTTGACAGGCCTAGGCGCTGTTGACAAAAGGAGTTCCTAAACTCGTCTGACCTGCCTTGGAAGTTTCATCCGGTCGTAAGTAGAGCCTCGGCCGAAGTTACGCCGTGTGGCGCGGTCTGAGCAATGGGGCTGGGCTCGGAGCCCCGGAGGGGCGGAGAGACCGGCTCCATTGCTGTGAGTTTGGCGGCATAGGCCGCTGGTGTCTGGTAGCCCAGGGCCGAGTGCGGCCTGGTGGTGTTGTAATCGGCCACCCAAGCGGCGATGGCGGCGCGGGCCTGGGCCATGCTGGTGAAGACCGTCTCGTTCAGCAATTCGTCGCGCATCCGGCCGTTGAAGCTCTCGACAAAGCCGTTTTGCATGGGCCTGCCCGGCGCGATGTAGTGCCATTGCATGAAATGATCCTGCGTCCCCTTCAGCACGGCATTACCGGTCAGCTCGGTGCCGTTGTCGGAGACGATCATCTCCGGCTTGCCGCGCCGGGCCATCAACGCCGTCAATTCGCGGACCACACGCACGCCCGAGATCGAGGTGTCGGGCACGGCTGCCAAGCGTTCCCGCGTCACATCGTCGACGATGTTGAGCACGCGGAACCGCCGCCCGTTGTCCAACTGGTCGTGGACGAAATCCAGCGACCAGCGGGCGTTAGGCTTGGCTTCCACCAGGATCGGTGCGCGCGTGCCGATGGCCTTGCGACGGGTGCGGCGCTTGCGCACCGCCAGCCCTTCCTCGCGGTAAAGCCGGTAGATGCGGGTGATCCCCGACTGCTCACCGTCACGCCGCAGCAGGATGAATAGCCGTCGATAGCCGAACCGGCGGCGCTCCCGGGCAAGCCCACGCAGACGGTCACGCAGGGGCGGTGTCGTCAGGCCGGATGGACCTGTAGCGGATCATTGTACGATCCACCGCAACCACCGCACAGGCCCGACGCTCGCTCATCTCGGAAGTACCCCGCAGATGGGCGACAGCTTCCCGCTTGGCGGCGGGCCCGACCATTTTTTCCCAGAAGATCGCGCAGCGCGGTCTCGTTCAGCATCAATTCCGCCAGCAACTTCTTCAGCCGGGCATTCTCATCCTCAAGCGCCTTCAGCCGCCGGGCCTCCGACACATCCAGGCCGCCGTACTTGGCCTTCCATTTGTAGAAGGTGGCGCGCGAAATGCCGTGCCTGCGGCACACATCCGCCGTCGGCGAACCACGCTCCTGCTCCTTCACGATCCCAATGATCTGCGCTTCCGTAAACCTCGATTGCTTCATTGTCCGTCTCCTCGCTTGGACGGACTTTGCCAAAACTGGAGGGGCTTCAGGAGGCTCGGGTTACAGTATCAAGCTAACACATAAAATAAACCTATTGCCATATATAGTAAAAATATCATCGGCATAGGAGTAGTAGAATTTACTTTACTTAAATTTAAAAATATTACCTTATGCATACCAAGAAAATTTCTGACTTTTTCTGTAAAAAATCATTTCGTCATTTGGAACAATGGATTCTTTATACCAAGGAAGGTGTCTGCAAGAGTAGTTTCCACTAATTCTAACAGAATTAAAAAACGTATTTGGTTGAAAGAAATTTTTATTGTATACGGCGAACGTCGTGTCCGTTATTGCTTTATATATATTGCAGTTGTCTGGTGTCGTTCCGACAAGTTCTCTCCAGAATCGAGATTCCCACTCCCATATGAACTGGTGTTTCCCGTCAATGAATATCTTGTCAGATTTCATATGTTCACGGTCGTCAAGACTCAGAGCAAGACCGGCCTTCCCGACCTTAAATTTATTTGTGCACTCCACAAGCGTATATATAAAATCCTGAGGTAAATTCTCATTAAATTCTAAATCAGGATCTGTTAAGCAAAATATATCAGGAAGGCACTGATAACTTTGGGCGTCCTCAACAATAAATCTTGGACCATTATTATTAGCGTACCTAATGACGCAAGCGATTTTTTCTCGTTCTATATCGTCAAGGAGAGATAGCATATCGTTATAGCTTGAGGAATTATCCAATATAAAAATATTATTTATATTCCATGATAAAAGTTGTTTTATCATGTGAGTTGTGTAGGTTGGATTGTTGAATGTTGGAATATATACGGGGACGTCTGATGCTAGTTTTGATGCCAATGACGAGTAGCTTCGGATGCGTCTCGGGCTATGTGTTATATTCTTTGATGAATTTATTCTCTGGCATTTATTTTGTATATTGAACTGATCATCAAGTATAAACCTGATAAGGGACCCATGTATAAACACTATATTGAATTGCTTATCCTCGTATTCTCGATCTCTGCTTATAGGAATGAAGCCATTTTTAATAAGTAGCGTTGTTATATCTGAGCTGTATTTCTGATTTTTCCAAAATTGGAAGTTTTCTGTTTCAATAAATATCAACGATGTGTTCTGGAGTGTCTTCTCGCATCCAGACAAAACTTCATAAGCCGCTCCTTCTACATCGATCCACAAAGCTATGTCCCTTTTCTCGGGGGCTCTATAGCCCTCCAAAAGAAGATCCATGGTTGTGCTTTGGACGACATATTCGTCGTATGACGCCTGTTCGTCTCTTTTGAGTAGAGATGATTTTCCGGTATCTGGACCCTCGGTGATCGATGCAGGAACAATTTCGCCGTTCTGATAAGCGCGAGAAAGAGTTTTGGGGACATAAATCGTCACCTGACCGGTTTCTCCGGAGGCGGCTATATTGAGAGTCTGGATGCCTTGCCTAGTAAGACGATTGACATTTTTTCCGTAAATATTTGGGTTGGCTTCCAGACTAAATACGACCGCTTCAGGAAATTGTTTTTTTGCCAATTCGGAGGTAGACCCATCGTTCGCACCGATGTCGCAGAAAACTTTTGGCTCTCCAATCTTGCTAAGTAAATAAAAAAATAATCGCACGAGCCTCTTGTTTCCTGCTTCGCCAGGATAGTCACTATTTAAATTATTAAGGTTATTTATAAGAAGATACTCAATAGATGATATAATATTATTTAAATTTTCCTGAGAAATAAGAATATCCTTCTTGGGTTTTCTATTCATTTATACCCTCTGTTGCTGTTATTTTTTGTAAATTTTCGGAATGGAGAAGACCGCCGAAGCCAAATTTCGTCGCATAGCGGGTAATTTCTCTATTTCCATCTGGAGTTGGGTAAGGGGCTCATGCGGGCAATTTCAGTTTCTGGGTGAGTATGATACCGCAGTGCCATATTGGGACGTTCGTTGTTGTAGGTCCATAGCCATTCTGCCACGTGATCCTGACGGAGGTGATGAGGGCATTTACGGCTGCAGCCCCCATTTCTGTCTGTAGGCGGCGAGACCTTCTTTCCAGTCCGGTGAGCCAAAGTTGCCGCAGCTCGCATGGGTAACGGTAATTGGCCACGTCCCGAGAGTAAGGCCTGCGCTAATGGCTTGGCGCGAAAAGTCAAGATCGTAGAAATGGAAAGAAAAGCGCTCGTCGAAGCGGATACCGGATGTCGTTAGAGTCTTGCGTCTGGCCGCGAGGAGCACGCCGTCCAGGAGTTGAACCGCAGCGGGTGTCGGGCCATAAACGAAGGGGGCGCCGAACGGGACAGGTCCGTGGCAAACGACTCCGGAAAGAGTTTCTCGATCCCAGTCGCCGCTTTCGTTACGGTGCCAAGCGTCTGCGCAAGCCAGTAAACGACGATTTCCTGCGAGTCCGATAACGTCGAAGTGATTAAGCGCCGTTTGGATGCGCTCCGAAAAAAATATGTCATCCAGCCATAGATCATCATGCAGAAAGACGCAAATGTCTTCTTCATCGACTTGGTCTATTGCTCGGTTGTAGACGGATGGAAGGCCACAGGTGTTTTGTGCGGCTAAAGAGAGCTTGATTGTGTCGTCAAACGCCATGCGTTTTAAAGATATCCCTAGCGGGCTCCTGGAAAAATCGTCGGGGGAAAGGCGAGTGGCCGCCACGAGGAAAAGCATGAGATTTGATATCCTGAGCTGATGGGGTGAAGACTATCTTCACACGCCACCTAGAGAAGATCGGCGCTACGCAATTCCTGTCAAAGGAGCGGGGTTTTGTGATCTGAAATAGATGGTGTGGCGGTGGAGTGCCGGGCCAGTTTCGCCATCTCTACTTCGACTCTAAGCTCTATTTCGCTCAAAATTGCGGCCAGGCGAGGATCGGCGGCTTGTTCGCGCCGTTCGCGCACCATGCGGGCAAGACCCGTCAGGCGCTCGAATGGAATGGCGCCGAAGATTAGTCCCCGCCGTACGTCCTCCAGTTGGTCGAGCAAGGTTTCGCCGTAGGACGTTAATCGTTGACGCTGCTCTTGTTCCAAAGTGCCGTCCATGTCCTGAACGGCCAAAAGAGTCTCGATCCTGCCGATGGGCGCGAGGGATTCGACCGGGGCAGGATTTTCGCTTTCGTCAATGGCGGAGGCCAGATGGCCGGCGAAGCTGCCTTTCCCGGCTGTGCTGGTCTTCCCTGTTCTCCGGGTTTCTGAAGGCCCTCTGGCGCTGCCGATACCGGAAACTTTCATGAGCGTTACCTGTTCTCTTCGCTGAAGACGGCCATGCTTATGCGGAAGGCCAAGCCCGTCTTGATGCCTGCTGTGGAGTGCCCGAGTCAACGATGGCCCAAGCCCCAATGTTAGCGCATCCGTGCCCGTGGGGCACCTGTAGTGCAGTCCACCCGAAATCTTGGAGGGGGGCTTTCAGATATGCAAGCGGGAAGTGCCGAATATCGGGTGATGACGGTGGAATATGGAAGGAGCAGTTTTTTCGGTAAATGCTTTCTTGGAGAAAATAATCGGCCGTGAAGCCCAAGGATGATGAATCGGCTGTTCCAAATGGCAAGGAAACCAGTCAAAAAAGCCTTGCCATTCCGTTTGGGATCGCTACATCCTCGCCATGACATCTGCGGGCAGCCTCCGTGGAGACGCCCCGGTCGTCCGGCGCCTGATGAAGATGAAACGGACAACCCGATGAGTAAGATACCCGCGACGGCAGCCAGCGGCAAAAATCCGGCAGCTCTGCTGGACGATGATGACCTGCTCGACCTGATGCGCCGCGACGATGTGAAGGCTTATCGCGAGCTGGTGTCACGGCATATCAACCGAGGTTATGCCGTAGCGTTGCGTATCCTTAAAAATCAGGCGGACGCGGAGGACGTAACACAAGACGCCTTTGTTAAAGCCTGGCTTATCCGGCATGACTGGGAACGGGGACGGGCCAAGTTCAGCACATGGCTATATCGGGTTGTCGTCAACCGGTGTATCGACCTGACCCGCGCGCCGAAATCCGCAGGGTTGGACGATGTGGATGAACCGGCGGACGATGCTGACGACGCTGTCACCGGGATTCATCGCCGTCAGATTTATGGCCGGTTGGGTGACGCGCTCGACCAACTGCCGGCGCAGCAGAAGGCAGCCGTGATTCTTTCTTATTACGAGGAATTGAGTAACCAGGAGGTTGCCGAGGTCATGGGGGCCAGCGTCAGTGCAGTGGAATCTCTCCTGAAGCGGGCGAGGAAAGGGTTGCGTGAGGTTCTGCGCCATTCCGAGAAGGATGTGCGCGGCGCGCTTTCTGAATAAAATTTCCAGAAGATGATTTTGCCGGGCGTAACCCGGCGATGGTGTGGCGCATATGAACAGGCGGAATGTGGCCTGTGGGCTGATGGTGGCAAGGGAGCGTCCTTGAATGTGACCCGCGCCATATCGGGCGATCTGTCGGAACGCCCGGGCGAAAGACGCCTCTGGGATTTTATCCTTAAAAATTAGTCATCATTGCCGGTGCGCCAAAATCCGGTGGCGGCGGGCCAACCCGGATTTTCTAAAGGCCGGGGGAAAGGTGACGTTGAAGCCGAAAATAAAGCGCCCGGTTTTCCCAGCCTATCCGTTGAAGAGGAGAACAGGCTAGCGGGGCTCCAAAAACGGCGCATTGGTGCGCAGGCAGTCCCAGGATTTTTCTTGAGGAGGTTTTTATGCCCGTCATTTCCACCAACAATGCTGCCAACGCGGCCCTGAACTATCTGAACCAGAACTCGGCCAAGGCGACCAACCTTCTGTCCCAGCTGGCCAGCGGTTCGCGTATCGTCAACGCGTCCGACGACGCTGCGGGTCTGGCTATCGGCACCCAGTTGAAGGCGTCGGTCGCCGTCTATCAGCAGGCGTCGGTCAATGTGCGGCAGGGCAGCTCGATCCTGCAAGCCGCTGATGGCGCGCTGGCGCAGATCGGCAACGTGCTCGAGCGTATGCTGGCTCTGTCGGCGCAGTCCGCGTCCGGTCAGGTCACCGACGCGCAGCGTACGGCCGACATCCAGACCGAGTTCACGGCGCTCCAGACGGAAATCGACAGTATCATCAAAAGCACGACCTATGCCGGCACGCAGCTCCTGGGTGATTCCTCCGCACTGTTGACGAACACCAACTTTCTGGTTGGCACGAAATCCGACCATACCCTTACTGTCAGCTTGGGCAACGTTGTGGCGGGGGATCTGGGTTCGGCGGCCAGCGTGAATACGGCCAGCAATGCCAAAACGGCGATGGGCACACTGACCACGTCGATTGAGACGGTCACCAAGTTGCGGGCTCAGGTCGGCGCGTATCAGTCTCAGTTCAACTTCGCCAATCAGGTGATTTCGACCAACGTCCAGAACACCCAGGCGGCGTCGTCGGTGATCATGGATGCCGACGTGGCGTCGGTGAAGGCGGATTTGTCCTCGGCGGACGTTAAGGTTCAGGCGGCTGTCGCCGCTCTGGCCCAGGCCGCACAGCTTCCGCAGAACCTGCTGCGTCTGATCCAGAGCTAACGCCGGATATCTATCCGGGGGCTTTGTCTATCGCTCCTCCTTTTCCGCCTTAGGTGGAAAAGCCCGGCCCCTTCCTCGGAAGGGGCCGGCGAGGGGGAAAGCGGGGGCGGGTTCCGGGGGATTTTCTCTGCCGGATATTTTTTTGTACGGGCGGCAAAAAAAAGCGCCCGCTTTTTGGGTTTGTGCCGTACAAGCGATAGGAGCCTATCAAACCCGGTAGAATGCGTTTAATCATTCAAAATGGGGCGGGGCGGTTCTTGAGGGTTCGTTCGATTTAGGAGGTTTTTATGCCCGTTATTTCCACGAACAACGCTGCCAACGCGGCCCTGAACTATCTGAACCAGAATTCGGCCAAGGCAACCAACCTGCTGTCCCAGTTGGCCAGCGGTTCGCGTATCGTCAACGCGTCCGACGACGCCGCGGGTCTGGCTATCGGCACCCAGTTGAAGGCGTCGGTCGCCGTTTATCAGCAGGCATCGGTCAACGTGCGGCAGGGCAGCTCGATCCTGCAAGCCGCTGACGGCGCGCTGGCGCAGATCGGCAACGTGCTCGAGCGTATGCTGGCCCTGTCGGCGCAGTCCGCGTCAGGTCAGGTCACCGACGCACAGCGTACGGCCGACATCCAGACCGAGTTCACGGCACTCCAGACGGAAATCGACAGTATCATCAAAAGCACGACCTATGGCGGCACGCAGCTCCTCGGCACGGGGACCGCTGCGCTGCTGACGAGCACCGACTTTTTGGTCGGCACGAAGTCCGATCATGTTCTGACCGTCAGCTTGGGCGACGTCGATACGGCGTCTTTGGGTTCGGCTGCCAGTGTGAACAACGTCAGCAACGCCAAAGCGGCGATGAGCACTCTGACCACGGCGATTGAGACGGTCACCAAGATGCGGGCCCAGGTCGGCGCCTATCAGTCTCAGTTCAACTTCGCCAACCAGGTGATCTCGACCAACGTCCAGAACACCCAGGCGGCGTCGTCGGTGATCATGGATGCCGACGTGGCGTCGGTGAAGGCGGATTTGTCCTCGGCGGACGTTAAGGTTCAGGCGGCTGTCGCCGCTCTGGCCCAGGCTGCTCAGCTTCCGCAGAACCTGCTGAAGTTGATTCAGAGCTAATGAAGGCGAGCCTTTAGGCTCGTCCTTTAACCCCGGACCCGCACTGGGCAGAAAGATCAAAAAGTTTGTGCCCAGAGCGGAACGGCGGTGTGCGAGCGCAAAGGCGCGTCTTCTCGTCTTGTTGAACATGGATGTCTGGGGCCGGGAGTTCTCGACGTACAGGAGGTTTCAGTTATGGCGGCGACCTTGGTATCTTCGATCACGACCGGCAACGCCCAGAATGTGGGATCGACAGGCTCCGCGAATGCGAGCACGGGCGCGACCACGCTGACCCTGCAAGAAATGGTTTCGGGCAAGGTTCAGCCCTATCTCGACCGAGCCGATGCCATTGCCACGCAAATCGATGCGAACTCCCAAAAGATTGCTTCTTATCAGCAAATGCAGACGCTGTTGATGGCGTTGCAGTCTTCCATGGCCAACCTGACGACTCAGGCGTTGGAAGGCGAAAACAGCTTTTATAAACGGGTGGCGACGATGACGTCCTCGGGTGCCGCAGGTGTGGCGCCTTCGGATGCCAGTGCCTTGATTTCCGCCGCAGTCGAAAGCCGGACGGCGATGGGGACGCACACCATCGTCGTCAAGCAGGTCGCGCAAGTCGAAGTCGATCTCAGCAATACCCTGAAAAACACGACGACCACCCAAGCGTTGGGCAAGTCCGGCACGTTCCAGATTTATCAGGCAGGAAAAGGCGCCGGGGTCGATATCACCGTTTCCGAAACGGATTCCCTGACCGACATCGCCAGCAAGATCAACAATGTGACGGGGCAGACCGGTGTGACGGCCTCGGTAGTCGCTCTTTCATCGAGCGAGAGTGTCCTGGTGCTGACCGGCAGCGATGAAAACCAGAAGCTCAGTTTCAAGGAAGTGAGCGGGTCGGTTTTGACCGATATCGGCGTTGTCAAAACGAATGGGGACGGCGCGCTCGTCGCCGCGAATCAGACTCAAGCGGCTCAGCCCGCGGAACTGATTGTAAATGGTGTCGCGGGGATCACGCGCGACAGCAACGTCATCGACGATGTGATCGATGGTGTGACCCTGACCCTGAAGGGCGAGGATGCGAACACCAAGATTTCTCTGACGGTTGGAGCCGACGTTTCCTCGATCGCGGGGGCGATCCAAAATTTCGTGACGGCCTATAATGCATGGAAAGGATTCGTGGCCACCAATCAGGCGACGAAGAGCGATGGCTCTGCGGCCGATACCGCAATTCTTTTCGGCGACTCTACCCTGCGTGTCGCCAACACGACCTTGGGCAGCCAAATTGCCTCGATGGCGGCGGGCGTCACCGATTATTCCAGTGCGGCCAACCTTGCCGGCATCGGTATTTCGTTGAATTCAAGCAATCAGCTGGTGATCAACACCGTCAAGTTGACGGCGGCGCTGACGACCAACTACCAAGCCGTCGCGGCGCTGTTCCAGAATACAACATCCATCGACAGCAGCACGGCGGACAGCGGGACAACCCTGAAGGTAGCGGGCACCAACTATAGCACTTATGCCGGGTCTTTGACGTTCCGCTATGATGGCGGTGTGCTGAAGGTTCTTGATGCGAGCAATAAGGATGTGTCGAGTTCCTTCTCGGTCAATGGCTCGATCATTTCTGCCAATTCAGGCTCCGAATTCTCGGGCTTGAGATTCTCGTTTTCCGGCACGGGCGCGTTGGGTACGGCGATCATGACCGAGGGGCTGGCAAACCAGATTTACGCCACCTCGAAGACCTATGGTAATCCCGCAACCGGTTCTGTGCAGAAACTTGTTTCAAGCTTGCAGGACAAAGGGGCGGCCATGACCAGCCGCCACACGCTTCTGATGGCCCAGGCCCAAAATTACACCACCTATTTGACGGAGCAATATGCTAGCCTTTCTGCCAAGATCACGACGGCGAACCAGACGCTGCTGGTATTGAAGGCTCTTCTGGACGCAGGGAAGAAATAGGAACGGGGACGCATGAGCAAAAAGCCATACGGGATTTCCGCCTACGAGACGGCACAAAGGACGGTTCCGCAAATTCAGGCCGTGGTGATGCTTTATGATGGCATGATTCGCCGTATCCGGGGCGCCGCATTGGCCGCGCGGGAAGGCGATCTGAAGCTTCAGATCGAAGAAACGATGCACGCCATCCGCATCATCGAAGGGTTGAACCGCAGCCTGGATATGGAAAAGGGCGGTAAGGTGGCGGAAGGCTTGCGCGACACCTATTGGTCTACGGGGGCGACGTTGTCCCGCTGCATTGGTAGCCCGGATGCCGCGGCAGCATGCGATAAGCTGGCTGAAGCGATGAGCGTGCTGCGCGATTCCTGGGCGGAGATTGCTGGAGTTCCGCTGATCAGGGCCGATGTTGCGGCAAAGGAAGCGTCTGGTGACGAGGCACGCTGACGAACTGCTCGGGGCAATTTCCCTGGAAGAACTGCAGGATATCGTTGATCGCCTGGGTGAAGAACTCGGCGAGGAGCCGGCCACGGACGCCCCTGCTCCTGTTCATGATAGTCTGGGCGAAGCAGAAGCCATCTTGGCGAAGGCTCGCGCCATGCGGGCTATGTTGCGGGGGATGGGCCCCACGGCTCCGGCTTGTTTTGCCGACCGAATCGTTGCGGCGGCGTTGGATGTCGATCCTGTGCCGGATCCGACGGCAATTCACCGCCTGCCTGATTGATCCCCTTTTTCGTTTTTTGCCGCTAACGGTTCCTTAAGCTTCGCAACCGCATGATCAGCGAGTCTGCGACATGTGGTCGGGGAGGTATTCCCGCCGACTCAAAAGGAACAGGAAGATGCCGGAAAACGATTCAAAAATACAAACGCAGCCACCGGTTCTGGCCGTAGTGAAGCTCTATGACCTTGTTCTTGTGCATATAGCCGAAGCGGCGCGGCATGGGGAAAACGGGGATGTTCCGGCCCAGGCTGAGGCGGTACAAGAAGCGATGGCGATCTTTACCGGTCTGGATTCTTGCCTCGACATGGAGGCGGGGGGTCAGGTTGCCGCCAATCTGCGCAGCATGTACCAATCCATGAACCAGGCGCTGACCGGAGTGGTCGGCCAACCCGATGGGGCGGCGATCTGCCTGAAGCTGGCGGCGGCTTTGCGCCAGACACGGAATGCCTGGGCCGAAACCGTGGGTGTTCCCGCCATCTCATGAGCAGCGCCCGATTCCGGAACCTTGCCGTATCGTGGCGGTTCCGGTTACGGGGCGAGAGCGAAAGGCCAGGGTGGATCGCCTGCCCGGCTGGTGTCGGCCATGCGTATATAGGCAGCCTCGAGATGCCGCGTATAGGCGTCCATATCGAATAGGGGCGCATTTTCGCGTGCCGTTTCCAGGTGGCGGCGGAAAGACCGTAGGCGTTCAGGTGCATCCAGCAACGCCATGGCCTTGGACTCATAGTCGGCGAGGTCGTGGGTGATCAACTCCGACAGTCCTAGCGAGGACAGAAGGCTTCCCGCCATCCGGCTGACATAGGTTTCTCCTGAACAGGTCAGGATCGGCAGTCCCATCCACAGGGCGTCATTTGCTGTTGCCCCTGCATTGTAGGGGAAGCAATCCAGGAACAGGTCCGCTAGCCCGAGATAGCCCAGATAGACGTCATAAGCGGCGTGCCGGGAGAACATCAGGCGCGAGGGATCGATGCCCCTGTCTTGCGCTTCACGGCGCAGGTTGTTTTCTGCCGCCGGTTCGCCGGCGAACAACCATAGAATTGCTTTCGGATGGGTGGCCAGGAGCCGCATCCAGATCGCGAACATTTCGGGTGTGATCTTGCTGGTGTTGTTGAAGGCCGCCAGAACGAGGGCGTCTTCAGCCAGCCCCTCCGTTTTCCGGCTCGTCATTGTTGCTTGCCGCCGTCCGTCGCTGGGCTGGTAGCAGCAAGGCAGATGGACGATTTTTTCCGAAAAATACGGTTGCTGCGCCAAAGGCACCAGATAGGAATCGGCGATGATGTAGTCGATGAAGTCCGCCCCCATGGTGCCCGGAAAACCCAGATAGCTGACCTGGATCGGAGCGGGGCGGGCTGCCAGGATTTGTGGCCGGGCGGTGCCTGTATAGCCGGTCAGATCGATCAGGATGTCGATTCCGTCCCGAGCGATCCTTTGCGCAGCCGCCTCGTGGGAAAACGGGGTAAGATCGGTATGGGTAGGAAAGGCCGCGAGGAGGCGGCGGGTAAATGGATCCGCGCCAAGGGGGCCATAGGAATAGGCGTGAACGTCGAAGCGGTTAAGATCGTGGCGTTCCAGCATATCGATGGCCAGCCGGGGCACTGCATGCGGACGGAAGTCCGCCGACAAATAACCCAGGCGTAGTTTTTCCGATGGAGCCGTGGTCACCGTTCGTTTTCCGATTGGAACAGGTGGAGCGCCGAAGGAACGTTGTGTCCAGGAACAAGCCAAATCCTGCTGTCCTTTCGGATCGATAGGTATGGACAGGAGGGTGAACGGTGTTCCTCCCCCCTTGCCTTGCGGAGCCAGAATCATGGCGCGGGCCCTATCGGATTCGATTCCGTTCCACCGACAAATCTTCAGCTTGGCCAAGACTAAGCGAGCGGTGACCTGCCCAGGAGTCAGGCGTTCGAGCGCCTCATAGGCTTCGATGCTTCCCAGAGTATCGTCCTGCAAGGCGCATGCGGATGCCAGGCCCTTCCAGGCATCGGCATGATGGGGGTCTTGCGCCAATATCCCGCGAAAGGCCGTTTCTGCATCGTTCAGCAGGCCGAGGTCGAGGAGGGACTTGGCCTCGAGAAGTGCAGCGGGGACGGATTCGGGGTGGGTTGCACGTGCGCCGCGCGCGGCGGCCAATGCCTCCGCCGGGCGCCCCAGGGAACGGAAAGCGGCGCTTTGGCAGCAGAGAACCAGCGCGTTGCCGGGAGAGAGGGACAGGGCCGTGTCGAAAAAAGGCAGCGCTTCTTTCGGCCGCTCCAATTGGCACAGCAAAAGGGCCAGATTGACCAAGGCAGGCACCGAGGCCGGTTCGGCTGCCAGCACTGTTTGATAAAGTCTTTCTGCGGCTTCGAACTGTCCGGCTTGCTGACATTGGGCGGCTTGACGCAAAACCCCCTGGATGGCGGGAGACGTGGTGTTTTCTTTGCGGGGGCGTGGCATCGTCAGCGGGCAGTCCTTATTCGCATTCTGATCGGGAAATTGAATCACAGCAAAATTATAGCATGAACGCCGGTTTCTGAGGGTGGTCTTCGGGTTTTCTTGCTGAGGAAGACGGCTCGGGGTTTGCCTGAGCCATACGGTTTGGGAACTGCGTCTCGTGTTCCAGGTTCGGGAAATCGCGGATCATGATCGCCAACCAAGTGCGAAATGGGCGCTCTTGTCCGGGGTGCGATGGTTTCGAGAGTGGCACGATATCTGCATAGAAGTAGGCGCGATGGTTTTTCCGCTGCCTCCTATCCTTGATTTTTCTGCTTATTCCAGCAGTGAGGCGTCGGGAATGAAAGGCCATCTAGGCAAAAAATGCCTGGGCAAGTTTTTCTCCGGGATTGCCGGGGCGGTGCGTTCTTTAAGTTAAGGCGTGCGCGCGGCAAATGGTTCAGGGAGAGACTCGGTCCGGCTCTGGAGTACGCAGGATGACGACGACCTCGACCGACTATTCGAGCTATACGGCCTCGTCCGGCACGTCTTCGACCGGCGCGGCGGCGGCCTCGTCCGCGGCGACGGCCTACAACACGTTCCTGAAGCTGCTGACCACGCAGTTGCGCAATCAGGACCCGTTGAATCCGACTGCCACGGACACCTTCACCACCCAGATGATTCAGCTTTCCTCGGTCGAGCAGCAATTGAAGCTCAACGATACGCTGACATCGATGGCGTCCAATCTTTCTTCGATCACGGCGGCGAACGGGCTGGGCTATGTCGGCAAGACCGTTACCGCCGCAGGCGACACGGTGCCGATGCAGGACGGGTCCTGCAACTGGCGCTATACGTTGGCCAGTACGGCCCATGAGGTGAAGCTCAGCGTGGTCGATGAGAAGGGTAACACCGTCTACAGCACGACGGGTGACGCCAAAGCGGGCACCCATGCTTTTTCGTGGGATGGGACGACCACGGCAGGCGGAAAGGCGGGCGACGGCACCTACACCCTGAAGATCAGCGCATATAACGGCTCGGGCAATGCGGTGTCCACGAGCACGTCGATCGTGGGCAAGGTTACCGGAGTCGACAATTCCACCGGCAGCACGGTGCTGAAGATCGGCTCGGTTTCCGTCGATATCGGCAAGGTGACCAATCTGAGCAGCTGATAGCAACGGACGCTATACCGGGGCGTTGTTTTAAGGAGAGAGAGTATGGATGCGGCAATGGCGGCGGCGGTATCGGCCCTGAAGGCGAATAACACCGGCCTGGCGACGATATCGAACAATCTGGCGAATTCCCAGACCACCGGCTACAAGGCCGTGGTGACCCAGTATCTCAGTCAGCTGACCGAGACCAGGGCAGGAACGAACCTCGCTTCCGGCGGTGTCCGGGCGGTCTCGGTGCAGAATCTGGGCGATCAAGGACTGATCGGCAGCACGACGACCACGACCAACATGGCCATCGATGGCAGGGGGTTGTTCGCCGTGCAATATGGGCTCGACAGCGGGACCAACTCCTATTCGGAAGTCTATTACACCCGCAACGGCGCTTTCAAACCCGACGCTTCGGGTAATCTGAAGCTCAACGGCACCAATTATTTTCTCCTGGGCTGGCCGACCGACGTCAATGGCAAGATCCAGTCGGCCAATGTCGATAACGTCGCCTCGCTCGAAGTGATCAACATCGACAAATTCAGTTCCTCGGCGGTGGCGTCCTCGAACTACACCTTCCAGGCCAACTTGCCAGCCGAAGCCAAAGTCGGCGATTCCTTCACCACCTCGATGCAGATTTACGATTCGCTCGGTGTGGCTCAGGTCGTCCCGGCGACATGGAAAAAGACCGGCACCAACGCCTGGTCGATGACGATGGGCGCGCCGACCAATCCTGCCGGCACCGCGACCACCGGTGCGCTTTTGCCGCCCAGCGACACCGCCTATGACATCACGTTCAACCAGGACGGCACACTGAAGAGCATCCAGCAAGGCGGTGCGGACGCGACGCCAGTGATCAAGGCCAGTTTCACCGACGGCGCCTATAATAGCGATGTCGCCCTCAAGCTGGGCACGATCGGCTCGACGGACGGATTGTCCCAATATTCCACCGGCCAGACCGTGGCCGCCATTTCGATCAAATATTACGGTAGCGATGGCGTCCAGTACGGCGAACTGACCGGTGTTTCCGTCGATGAGTCCGGCTATGTCGTCGCGGCTTACAGCAACGGCAACAAAAGCACCATCTATAAGATTCCGGTGGTGACCTTCAGCAATGAGGACGGGTTGGCGGCCAAGAGCAACGGTGTCTACGAACAGACGACGACCTCGGGCAGCTATGTGCTGAACGGATCGGGCACCAACAGCGCCGGTGTCGTCAAGGGATCGAATCTGGAGGGCTCGAACGTCGATACAGCGACCGAATTCAGCAACATGATCGTCTGCCAACAGGCCTATTCGGCGGCCTCCCAGGTGATCGGCACGGACAAACAGATGTTCCAGTCCTTGTTGCAGCAGATGCAATAGTAGCCGGGGCGGTATTGAGCGTATGATCATGATCATGATCAGGGCTCGGGGGAGCAGGAGGTGCGCGATGAAGTATGATGAGACTCTGAAGCAAGAGTTGCACCGTCTCCAGAACCGTGTCGACGCCAAGATGGACACGGTCCGCGAGATGGTAGGTCCGGCGCTTGCGTCGGCTTCGCCCGATGATCTTCCGCAACTGACCTTGGCCTGCCTCGATCAGTTACCGCCGTCCGAGCGCAAGGATATGCAGATCTGTGCGGCGATCGCTCATGCCGAGTTGCAAACCCTGCTGGCGCAGATGACCCGCCATCTGGACCAGATCGCGGACGAGATGCGTGAGACCTCGCAATACCGCCATGCCGTTTCGGCCTATGAACAAAGCCGGACGCATGGGCCCCATGCGTGACGGGAGCCGGGCAGGGCGGATATCCGCCTTCCCGATTTAGGAGAGAGCAGGGATGTCCCTCAATCTAGCCTTGTCCACGGCGGTCAGTTCGTTGCTCACCCTCCAGCAGCAGATGGCGGTGGCGTCGAACAATCTGGCCAATGCGAACACCACCGGTTATTCCAAACAAACCGTCGATGTCGCATCCGTCGTCGTGAGCGGGATCGGAGCGGGCGTTACCAGCGCCGGCGTCTCCATCAATGTCGATCCCTTCCTGTTTGCCGCAGTGCTCAAGGCCAATACGTCGGCGTCGGGCTCGGACACCTATGCCAAATATTATTACGAATTGCAGCAGGCCCTGGGGGCGGTCTCGACCTCCACGACCGGCGGCGACGACATCGCTTCCCGCCTGTCCAGCCTGGAAAGCGCCCTGTCCGCCCTGGCCAACAACCCGGAGCAAAGTTCGCTCGAAACCAAGGTCGTGGTGGCGCTGGACAATCTGACGTCGGCTCTGCGATCGACATCGGCCTCGATCCAGTCCTTGCGCAACCGGGCCAGCGACGGCATCGCCGAGACCGTTGCGGACATCAACACCCAGGTTTCCACGGTCCAGACTCTGAACAGCAAGATCGCCACGGCCATCGCGCGGGGGGAAAATACCGCCGCGCTGGAAGATCAGCGCAATGCCGCGTTGCTGGCCCTGAGCGGCGATCTGGGCATCTCCTATTACACCGACAGCAACAACATGGTGCAGGTCTTCACCAAGGCCGGGCAGAGTCTGCTGGTCGGCAACATTGCGCGTGAGGTGTCCTACGCCGCGCCGGCCTATCTGTCGCCGGACAGCACCTATGCGGGAGGAACTATCCCGGGCATCATGCTGTCCAACAACGACATCACCTCGCAGCTTCAAGCCAGCGGCGGCAAAATTGCCGCGCTGATCGGGTTGCGCGATGTCGATCTTCCCGCCGCCCAGGACGAGCTGGACAATCTTGCCAACGGCTTGGTGACCCGGATCAACCAAGTTTACAATCAAGGCACACCCTATCCTGCGACGACGACGATCACCGGGTCCAACAGCACGGCGTTCAACGGGACGGACGCGCTGTCGACCACGGCTACGGTGCGTATCGCCCAGGTCGATCAGTCGGGCAAGATCCAGGGATATCAGGATATCAACCTATCCTCGGCGACCAACATCAACGACATGATCACGTTGCTTAACGGAAGCGGCCTGGTCAATGCGTCGCTGAACGCGTCGGGCCAGTTGGTGCTGACGTCGAGCAATCCCAGTCTCGGCATATCCACCGCCACGGTCAGCGGCGATGTCGGCGGCACCAATTTCTCGGCCTATTTCCATATGAACGATCTGCTCGTCAGCGAGAATGGCGCGCAATCGATCTCGGTCATGCCGAGCATTCTGGCCAAACCCAGCCTCTGGTCCTCGGCGTCGCTCAGCACCGCGACGGGCACTGCGCCGCTGGTCGGCCTGACCTCGGGTGACGCCAGCATCGCCCAGTCGCTGGTCGATGCCTTGCTGACCCGGCAGGATTTTCCGGCCGCAGGGTCGCTGTCTTCGACCTCGGCGACGCTGGCCGGTTACGCCACCACCATCGTCACCAATATCGCGACCCGTGCCAGTAATGCCGAAGCCGATCGTACAACTCAAGACACGGTTCGCTCGACGCTGACGGGCAGCCTGAGTTCCCAGTCGGGGGTCAACAGCGACGAGGAAACCGCGCATCTGCTGGTGCTTCAGAATGCGTTCGCCTCGTCGTCCAAGGTAATCAGCACGGTTCAGACGATGTTCAAGGCGCTTTTGGACGCCGTGGCATAAGCTTTTTAGGATTGGATGGTCATGGAAAGAATCTCGACCTTCAACATCAACACGATGTCCATCGGCGGCGCGCTGAAGGTGCAGTCCGAGTGGGCGAAGGCGGAGATGCAGCAATCGTCCGGCTTGGTCTCCCAGAATTTCATCGGATTGAGCACCGATTCCAGAACCGTTCTCAGCCTGTCGCGTGAGATCGAGCAGGCCCAGAGCTGGGCCGCCGCCGCGACCGACGCTCAGGGCCGCACGGAGGTGATGTATTCGGCGATCGGAGCGATGACCGACGTGATGACCAATCTGCGCACGACGATCAGCGCCGCGATCTCGTCCCCGGATAACAGTTCGCTGCTGAAGGCGGCGCAGACGATGAAGGACAGCCTGCTGTCGCAGATGAACAAGCAATATAACGGGCTTCATCTGTTCGCGGGCAGCAATACCGACGAGGCGCCGGTCGATGTCTCCAGCTATCCGTCAAGCTCGCCTTACGACGCCACCGTTGCCGACACCAGCTATTATACCGGTGACGACACCACCTTGTCGGTGCGCATTTCCTCTGAACAGACGGTTTCCTATGGGGTTACGGCGAATAACCCGGCCTTTGAGAAAGCCTTACGCGCGGTCGAAGCGGTGATTCAGGCGGCGACCTCATCTTCCACAGGTTTGACGGCCGCCTTGCAGTCGGCCCTGACGGTGGCCAATCAGGCGACCACGGAGCTTAGCAATCTTCAGGCGGATGTTTCCATCAGCGCGTCGAGCCTGAAAAACGCTGCAATGGCGCAGACCACCTATGTAACCCTGCTGAAAACCTCGCTTTCCGACGTCAAGAATGTGGACGCGGCCGAAGTCGCCGTTCGGGTGGCGACGTTGCAGACGCAATTGACCGCGTCCTATTCGGCGGTATCCGACATCGCCAAGATGTCTCTGGTCAAATTTCTCTAAAGATTAGGCGGTCAGACCCGGTCTTCCGGGGTCGGGCCGCGATAGTTCCGTCGCAAGGCGTTCAGCAGGATGCCGACGGTGGTGCTGTTGTGCAGCAGCGCCGTGGCGATGGGGGATAAAAGCCCCAGCGCGGCAGCCGACAGGATGGCGCTGTTGATCCCCACGGTCAGGCGGTAATTGGTCCCGATCAGACGCATGGCCGCGTTGGCGATGGCTTTCGCGTCGGCGACGCGTTCGACATCGTCTTCGAGCAGGGCGATGTCGGCGGTCAGGCGCGCGATGTCGGCTCCCTTCTGCATGGCGATGCCGACATGCGCCCCGGCCAGGGCCGGCGCGTCGTTGATGCCGTCGCCGACAAAAGCGATATGCGCTCCTTGCGCGTTCAGTGTGTCGATGATCCGGGCTTTGTCCTCGGGCAGCAGCCCGGCGTGATAGCCGTCGAGCCCCAGCATCTGGGCCAGTTCCCGGGCGCGGTCCTCGTGATCGCCGGTCAAGAGCAGGATCTGCTTCACCCCCAGCGCCCGCAACCGGCGGACAGTGCGTGCGCTGTTGTCGCGCAGGCTGTCTTTCAAGGCCAGCAGGCCCAGCAGCACGCCGTCCAGACCGATGAACAGCAAGGTCTTGCCATCGCGGTACAGGCCATCGACGGTGGCGTCATAGGGGTGGATGTCGATCCCCTCGTCGTCTTCGACGAAGTGGCGCGATCCGACCACGATCCTTTTGCCGTCGATGACGCTGGCGACGCCGTGGGCGACGATGAATTCGACATCCTGATGGGCAAAATGGCGGTTGGGCGTGATCTTGGCGGCGGCGACCACGGCCATTGCCAGGGGATGGAAATAATGTTCTTCGACCGAGGCGGCCAAGCAGATCAGATCGTCGGGCGAGAAGGATGGGTCAAAGGGGATGACATCGGTGACGTCCAACGATCCCGTGGTCAGGGTGCCGGTCTTGTCGAAGATGACGGTGTCGGCCTGGGCCAGTTTTTCCAGCGCGGTTGCGCCCTTGACCAGGATGCCGGCGCGTCCAGCTTCGTACATGGCGGATTTGAAGGCAACCGGCGTCGCCAGCTTGAGCGCGCAGGAATAATCGCCTTGCAGCACCGAGGCGGTGCGGCGCCAATCCCCCGACAGGACGTAGGACAACCCGGCCAGGGTCAGCACCGAGGGCACCATGCGCTCGGCCATGCGCGAGGCTTCTAGTTGCGCGTCGCTCTTGGTCTTAAGCGATTGCTCGACATAATCGGCGATGCGGGCGACTGCGGTTTTCTCGCCGACCTGTTCGGCATAGACGACCAGCCGGCCTTCCTCGATCAGCGTTCCCGACAGCATGCTGCTGCCGCGCTTCTTGACCACGGAAACGCTTTCCCCGGTCATGGCCGCTTCATTGACCGTGGCCGTGCCGCTAAGAACGGTGCCGTCGATCGGGACCACGGTTCCGGTGGCGACGACGACCTTGTCGCCGATGGCCAGAGAGGCGACCGGAACCTGGATTTCCTCCTTGCCGCGCAAAACCCAGGCCTGATCGCCGGCGGGACGCAGCAGGGTCTTCAGCAATTCCTCGGAACGCCGGGCGATGGAGCTTTCCAGGTAATCGCCCAGCGCCAGCAAAAAGGATGTGGTGTTGGCCGCCGTGTAATCGGCGCGCGCGAGCGAAATCGACACCGCCATGGCTTCCAGCACATGGCTGGTCACTTTTCTTTCGGCCCGGTAATCTTCGAACGCGCGGGCATAGACCGGCTGGGCGACCATCAAGGAAACGGGCAGCCGGGCCGGCCGGGGCAGGATCGGGCTGCCCAGCAGCGCCGCCAGGCTGGCCCCGGCGTTGCGGGCGGCCTGGCGGTCTTCGGTCTCGCCGTTAGGGGGCGGTGGGGCTTCGTCGGGGATCGGCACAGCCCACAGGACGTCCCGCAGAATCTCGGGCGTGGTCAGGGCAGGATCGAATGTCAGCACCAGCGACCGCGCCGCCGCGTTCGCCTTGATCTCGGTAAGTCCTGGAATAGCAGCGGACGCCAGAACCAGCCTGTCGATATCCGCCCGCACGGCGGCGGCGGTCAGGCGATAGCGTAAACGAACCCGTCCCGGCAGGCGATGAACGATGCCGAGCGCCGCGAACCAGGAAGGGTTGGTCATATAAGGCCGCTTTCCTCGGCCGCGATTTCCGCCTGGATGTCGGCGACCTGTTCCTTCATTTCGGCGATGCCGCCCACCAGTCCGGAATAGAGTTTGACGCCGGATTTCATGATTCTGCCGCGCAATTCCTCGTCGCTCAGGACATAGGCCGCCGCCGCGCCCAGCACCGCGCCCAGCAGGAATTGCTCGCTCCGTTTCGAGGGCAGTAAATCCCCCAGGCCGCCGAGCAGACCACGCCGGGCCTGGGCGTTGTCGACCAGATAGACGGCGTTGCGCTTACGGTTTTTCTTATCTTTCTTCTTTTTGGCCAAGGCTGTTCTCCTTATCGCAATCGATGTCTGAATTTGGGCCCAAGCTCCGTTGGGTCAGCACGAGGCCGGCCGCGCCGAGAGCAGCGGCGGTCAGGGCCGAGCCGTAATCGTTACGGCGCAAGGCGCAGGCAGCGACGGTGCCGGCGGACAGGGCGATGCCGCCTTCCAGGGCCAGTTTGAAAACGCGCCGCGCCGGCGGCCGGTTCTTGCCGGCCAGCTCGGTCAAAAGTGCCGTGGTGACCGCGCCGCGCAGAAAAGCGGTAAGGCCATCGTCACGGTTTGAACGGCGGCGTTTTTTCGTGCGGGCCACGATTTAGTCCTGGCCGCCTGCCGGCGGTTCCGTCGGCGTGGGTGTTTTGCGGGCCGCCGGCTTGCGGGGCGTTTTCGCCCGTTTGCGCCGGGACGGGGGAACGGATGCGACCGGGGCTGCGGTCTCGGGGACGGTCAGCTTGGCCTTCAGCGCCGCCGAGGATTTCTCGATGGCGTCAAGGCCCGAAACGGTCGCCTTGCGCAATCCGGTTTCGGCCTGTTCCAAACCGGTCCGAGCGGCCTTCAGGCCGGCCCCGGTGGCATCGCGCAGGGTTTCCGGCGTCTTGGCGTTCTTAAGGGCGCGCAGTCCGATGATTCCAACCACGAGGCCCGAGGCGAAGGTAAGCAAAGGGTGCATGGCGTAATCCTTTTTCATAAAACGGGGCTGCGGACGGCCCCCGATTCTTCAGCGGGTCACGTTCGACGCGCCATCGATCAGATCGATCCAGAAAGACGGTGGCAGAATCGTTGAATCGTAGTCGATGACACAGGATCTGGCCAGCGGGTTCAAGGAGACCGACCGGATGGCGGGATGCTCCGCCAGCGCTTGTTCGAACCGCGCCGCTTCGGCCAGCGTCTCGGCCGCCGCCGCGCCGGGCTTCAGCTTTACGCGGATGCGGCCCGGAACATGATGGGCGATGGTCAGCATCCCGGACAGGCGGGCGAGGATCGGTGCGAAATCGGGCGGTATGACGGTCATGGACTCTAGCTTAGCAATGTGCGGCGATAGGCCGCGAGATGCAGCAGCAGAAAACCGAGATACAAGGCCCCCGCTCCGGCATGAAGCCGCCGGCTGCTCCCCAGCGCCAGGAGCGAGACCGCCAGGCTGGCCAGCATGCCCGCCTTGACCGGGACGTTGATTTCTTTCCATGCCGCCGCGTTGGTTTTCTTGCGCCGGCGCGTCCGGTGCGCGCCGGGTGCGGCGTCCAGACGTTCGGCCAGACGGGCCTCTATCGCTGCAGGCGGCAGAATGGCGGGATCGTAATGGATCAAAACGGATCCGGCGGCGGGATTGCCGTCAACCGAAACGATACCCTCCCAGCCGGCGATGTCCGCGCGCAAGGTCCGGTTCCGTTCCGGCGCGCGCAAGGCGTCGTGGCGCAAACGGAGCCGCCCGGGGATGCGGGAGACGACGAAGCCGGCCAGTGACGGAGCATGGTTCCGGGTATGGGGCACGCGCTGGAAATCCATAGGGTTGCAAGGGGTATGCGGACGGGCGCGGCATGCACGCAATGTCATATATCGTTAAAAAAACCTAGGCGATGCGGCCGACGAGGTCAAGGCAGGCGGCGATGCGCCCTGTTCCGGCGTCCCGCTTAAGCTTGACAAGGACGCGAAACGCGCACTACCTAGTTAACATGATCGCACAAGCAGAACTGAGCCTTCTGAACCCGCCCAAGGGGCAGCCTGTGATGGGATTCTAGCCCGAAGTTCGGACCTTGCGTCCCCGAACTTCGGGGAACGCGAAGGCTCGTGTCCCGTGTGACCGCCTTTTTCGCTTCAATGACGCATCAATCACCGATTGGCGAAAATCGGGCGGCCGGCCGTTGGCGCGCCCCTTGATGAAGATGTGCGAACCATGGCGAAGCAACCCAAATCCACACCTTTGCCCAAAATCGTCCTGGGCGATGGCGACCACGAGAAGCTGCTGGGACTGAGCGGAAGCCTGTCCGGCAAGCTGGCTGAAATGGCCGACCAGATTCTGGAAGAGCTGGATCGGGCCAAGGTGATTCCCCAGGAACAATTGCCGCCTTCCGTGGTGCGCATGGGCTCGATTGTTTCCTTCGAGACCAGCGATGGCGCGCGGCATCGTTTTACCTTGGTCTATCCTGACATGGCCGACATCGAATCGGGGCGGATTTCCATCCTGACGCCGATCGGTGCGGCGCTGATCGGTCTGTCCGAAGGACAGAGCATTCCCTGGCGGGCGCGGGATGGCCGCGTCCTCACCCTGACCGTGCTGGACGTCGGCCAGGAGGCCTGATCTTCCCCTGTTTGCAAAAGGGTATCGACGCCTGTGAAAGGCCCCGCCGGGACCCGACAGAGGCGTTTGCGCGACTTTATTAAAATCAGAAAGAAACGGAGGATAATGTGACACCATCGGATGAGACACTCGCCCCCATTTTCGACGATGTGCGGCGGCGGAATGCGGGCGAGACGGAATTTCACCAAGCCGTCAGCGAAGTATTCGACAGTTTGGGCCGGGTTATCGCCCGCAGGCCCCTTTATCGCCAAAAGGCGTTGATCGAACGTTTGTGCGAGCCGGAACGCCAGATCATTTTCCGCGTGCCGTGGATCGACGATCAGGGCCATGTCCGGATCAATCGCGGTTTCCGGGTCGAATTCAATTCCGCGCTCGGCCCCTATAAGGGCGGGTTGCGCTTCCATCCCAGCGTCACGCTGGGCATCGTTAAATTCTTAGGTTTCGAGCAGGTATTCAAGAACGCGCTGACCGGTATGCCGATCGGTGGCGGCAAAGGCGGGTCGGATTTCGATCCCAAGGGCCGCTCCGAAATGGAGATCATGCGCTTTTGCCAGTCCTACATGACCGAGCTTTATCGTCATATCGGCGAATATACCGACGTGCCGGCGGGGGATATCGGCGTCGGCCAGCGCGAGATCGGTTTCATGTTCGGCCAGTATAAGCGGATCACCAACCGCTATGAGTCGGGCGTTCTGACCGGCAAGGGCCTGACCTGGGGCGGTGCGCGCGTGCGCCGCGAGGCGACCGGTTATGGCGTGGTTTATTTCATGGAAGAAATGCTGCGCCGCAAGGGCCGTTCCTTCGACGGGCAGAAGGTGGTGGTGTCGGGATCGGGTAATGTGGCGATCTACACCATTGAAAAGGTAAATGCGCTGGGCGGCACGGTCGTCGCCTGCTCGGATTCGGACGGCTATATCGTCGATGAGCGGGGGCTTGATCTCGACCGGATCAAAGAGATCAAGGAAGTGCGCCGCGAGCGGATTTCGGCTTATGCCCAGGATGGCGTCGCGGGTGCGCGCTATGTGCAGGGCGGGCGGATTTGGGACGTGCCCTGCACCGTCGCCATTCCGGCTGCGACCCAGAACGAGCTGAATGGACGGGATGCGAAAACCCTGATCGAAAACGGCGTCATCGCCGTGGGCGAGGGGGCGAACATGCCGTGCACGCCCGAAGCAGTGCATCTTTTCCTCGACGGCGGAATCCTGTTCGGACCGGCCAAGGCGGCCAATGCCGGCGGCGTCGCCACTAGTGCGCTCGAGATGCAGCAGAACGCATCAAGAGATTCCTGGAGCTTCGAGGCGACGGAAACGCGTCTGGCCGGCATTATGCGCTCGATCCATGACCGATGCGCGGAAACGGCCGAGGATTACGGTCTGCCGGGCAATTATGTCGCGGGGGCGAATATCGCGGGCTTTGAACGGGTCGCGGACGCGATGGAGGCTTTGGGCGTGGTCTGATCGCCCAGGGGCTGTTCCGGGGCAAGGGAAACCCTTGCCCCGGGACGAAGCGTTTTTGGGATTTCTAGATGACGGTCTGATCGTCGATGACGGCGTTGGCCGTATTTTTCTTGATCGATGCGATCGCCTTCAACGCGGAAGCTTTGGCTTTGTAGCCTTCCGAACCGAACATGATTTCGCCGTTGCCCGCCTTGAAGCGGAATCGGAATTCTCCGTTCCTGTCCTTGTAGACTTCGAACTTATACATTCCGCGTGCCCATCCCCCGGTGCCGTCTGGGAAAGCGTCTTTCAGCCGCAAGCTTGGTTCGTTCCTTGCGCCCTGAAAGGATAATTAGAAATTATCCTCCATATTCTGGTCAATTTACAGAAGGATGATCTGGTGACGCGCCAAATCATCCCGTGCCGGCCGGCGCAGCCCGATTTTAGGAATAAGCCCCCAGGATGAAGAGCGAGACAGGATATTATTATCAAATAATATCCTGCCGGAGGCTAAGGGGGATGTGTGCCGATGTGGAGAAACAGCCTTCTTTGCTGTTATCTCGCCATTTTGGTTCTGACCGCCGTCATCGTCGGTTTGGTCGTGCAAGACGTGGGGCA
>Ga0265295_1002687_pt1 | contig 27409 bp, 23 predicted proteins | sample Munlansysbiofilm_FD_192503 | JGI IMG/M metagenome (GOLD analysis project Ga0265295, IMG submission 192503) | Leachate microbial communities from a municipal landfill in Southern Ontario, Canada - Methane capture system biofilm | ecosystem: Engineered > Solid waste > Landfill > Unclassified ... | reverse complement strand
ATCAACTATGCAACAAAAGCGTATGGAACAGACGCTTATAGCTTGGTCAATTAGCAGACACGAGTCTGCTTTACCCAAGAAGCCCCCACTTCTAATGAGTTTTCATTAAGTGGTGGGAGTAGTTCACTAAGGAGAATTAAAACATGATAGAACTTAAACATATCCATCATATGTATCATCAAAAGAAAACATTGAATAAGGTTTTAAATGATGTCAATCTTGTGATTCAAGAAGATGAAATTTTAGGCGTTGTTGGATATTCAGGTGCAGGAAAAAGCACACTTATTCGTTTGATCAACGGACTGATTAACCCCACTCAAGGTGATGTTTTTGTTGATCAAGTCAATTTAAATACGTTAAATCATCAGGAGATGAACCGAATGCGTCAGAGTATGGGCATGATTTTTCAACATTTCAATCTTGTCTTTTCTATGACGGTTTATCAAAATATAGCATTAGCTTTATCCATTTCACACTACCCTAAAGAAAAAAGAAATCAGCGCATTTTTGAACTTTTAGATCTTGTAGGTTTACATGATAAAGCCAAACGTTATCCTGTAGAATTATCAGGTGGAGAAAGACAACGTGTTGGTATTGCCCGTGCTCTTGCTAATCATCCTAAGTATTTATTATGTGATGAAGCAACTTCAGCTTTAGATCAAAAGACTGCGAAAGATATCGTGACATTGCTTAAAGATATCAAAGAAAAAACAGGAGTAACCATTATTTTTATCAGCCATCAGATTGAAATTATTAAAGATTTATGTGACCGAATCATTGTGATGGATCAAGGTGTCATTATTGAAGATGTCAAAGCAAAAGAACTATTTACAAAACCTCAGTCACCGGTGACAAAGTCACTCATTAAATCATTGATCTATGATCCAATGAAAAGCGAAAAAAATATCTATGAACTGATTTATGATCACAAAAACAGTGATTCAATGACATTATCGGATATGATTAAACGATTTGATGTAGATGTCAATATCATGTTTGCTAAAACATTGGAATTAAAAGATGAGACGATTGGTTATCTCTATCTTCAAATTGAAGGTGACAAACAAAGTGAGGCAATCTCATTTTTAAAGTGTGAAGGCGTGGAGGTGAACCTATATGTTTGACGATCATTTAAGAAAATTATTTATTGAAGCACTAGGAGAGACACTCTTTCTCGTCTTTGGTACAGGGTTATTCGTTTTAGTCATCGGCTTTATCATCGGCTTTTTACTCTATGCATCTGAAGCAGATTCACTTTTTGGGAATAAGACAAGCATTAAAGTGTTTCATCGAATCTTAGCCACCATCAATGATGTTGCGCGTTCGATTCCTTTTATCATCTTACTGATTTTACTTATACCCGTTACACGAATCTTAGTTGGAACGATGTTAGGAGCAAGGGCAGCATTACCCGCATTGATTATCAGTGCAAGCCCCTTTTTTGCCCGTGTCGTTCATATGTCGCTCCGTGAAGTACCCAAAGATACATTAGAAGCATTAGAAGCGATGGGAGCTTCATCACTGATCAAATTAAAAGTTATTTTTAAAGAAGCTTTGTCAACACTCGTTTCAGGTTATACCTTAACCTTAGTTACCCTTGTTGGATTTATGTCAGCAGCAGCAGTGATTGGTGCAGGTGGATTAGCTTATTTAGCCTATGAATATGGTAAATTTGGCAATAATTATCCACTGATGTATCTATCGATTGCAACCATTTTATTGATTGTACTCATTATTCAAGTATCTGGAGATTATCTTTCTAGAAAACTTGACCACACCATAAAAAAACAGGAGAAAAACAAATGAAAAAACTAACTTATATCTTCACCCTTCTTATATCTATATTTACTTTAGCATCGTGTACAGCAAACGATGAGCAGACATTAAAAGTGATTGCTACAAGCGTACCTCATGCTGAAATCTTAGAATTTGCAAGACCCTATTTACTTGATAAAGGTTTTGATTTAGATGTTATCATCACTTCAGATTACTACCTACCTAATCCTGCAGTCGCTCAAGGCGACGCAGATGCTAACTTTTTCCAACACATTCCATTTTTAGACAGATACAACAGTGAAAACACAGAAAATCAATTAATCATCGCTTCACGTGTTCATATTGAACCGATCGGCTTATACAGTAAGACCATCACTTCACTTGATAATATACCTAATGGAGCAACCGTCTTATTCTCAAATTCTGTATCTGACCATGGTCGTGCATTAAATCTCTTACGCAGTGCAGGACTGATCACTTTAGTTGAATCGTTTGATATTTTATCAACAACCATCAACTTTAATGAAGTCATCACATCGAATCCTAAAAATCTCGTTTTAAGAAGTGATGTCGCACCTGACCTACTTATATCAGCATACAATGCAAATGAAGCATCACTTTATATTATCAATTCAAATTATGCCCTAGAGGGTGATTTGAATCCAGCAGAAGATGCCCTCTTCATCGAATCAACGCTTGATAACCCTTACGTCAATATTGTTGCAACCACACAAGCATTACTAGATTCCGATAAAATCAAAGCCCTCATTGAAGTTTTAGCATTACCAGAAGTCAAAGCGTTCATAAATGAACATTACGCAGGAAGTGTTATTCCAGCATAAACAGTTGAAGGATGGATCTTATGATGCATCCTTTTTTCTTTCATATACCTTGTGAGAACAATCTTTAACATGGTATCATGAAAATATAGAATAATCTTTTTAGGAGGATCACGATGATTGGTCATTTAAACAACTTACAAGCTAAAGTCTTAACAAGCAGTGAAGTCAAAGACGCATCAATAAAAGCCTTAGTTTCACCAAAAGAAGGATGGGAAGGCCATGTATTACGTGTCTTAGATGTTGAAAAGGGTGGTCATACACCTAAACACCAACATCCATGGTACCATGTTAATTACATCCTTAAAGGTGAAGGTGAATTAATGATTGATGGTAAAATAGAAAAAGTGACTGCAGGATCTTATGCCTATATTCCAGGAAATACGATTCATCAGTTCAAAAATATTGGCGAAGACACATTTTCTTTTATATGCATCGTGCCTGAAGAAGGACATCAATACTAATAACTGAGGTTTCATGAAAAAAACGATTGTAGAAGTAGCAAAAGAACTTAATCTATCACCAAGTACGATTTCCAAAATTGTCAACGGAAAAGGACGCATCAGTCAAGAAACACGGAACCGTGTATTAGACTACGTTAAAGAATCAGGATATGTAGCGATGTCAAGTGCACGTATTTTGAGCAGCAAAAAAAGCTGGACGATTGGTGTTGTGTACTCAGATATCTCTTTAATCGGATTTGAACATCCGTTTTTTTCGCGTATTCTTCAAGCGTTTAAAAACGAAGTTGAACGTTGTGGTTATGAGATTGTTTTAATCGTGAGTAAACTAGGCGATCATGAACTCACCTATTTAGAATGGTGTAAAAATAAAAAAGTGGATGGCGTTTTAATCGTTATGGGTAATGTGAACAACCCTAATATCATTGAGCTTGTTCAATCAAATATCCCTTGTATATCAACAGATATCGTGATGCCCAACCTGGAATCTGTTATCTCAGATGACTTTATGGGTGTAAAAATATTTATCGATTATGCAATATCTAAAGGGCACCAAAAAATTGGTATAATCTCAGGCCCACTGACAGCGCGATCATTTTATAATCGTTTAGAAGCTTATCGTATCTTTATGGATCAAATGCATCTTTCATATGAAGAAAGTGACATTATTATTGCTGATGAGTTCGGTTTTGAATCTGGAGAAAGAGCCGGCGATCTCATTTTATCAAACACGAGAAGACCAAGTATTTATCTTGTCATGTCTGATGTGATCGCTTTTGGTGTCGTAAAACGATTGATTTCTCAAAACATCAAAATCCCCGATGATATCGAAATCATTGGATATGATGACATTGATTTTGCAAAACATTTTGAACCAGCTCTATCAACGATTAGGCAGGATACCAAAATGATAGGTTATACAGCAGCAAGAAAACTACTAGCTGTCATTGAAAATCCAATAGAAAAGAAGCAGATCATTCATAAAATACCTGTTGAACTTATTCATAGACAGACAACAAAATAGTTTTTTAAAGTCTTGTTATTGACATTGTGATTTAAAACTTATATACTACACATGTAAACGCATACACGGCATCTAGGGATTTCATCGTATGGCAGAACAATGAAATCCTTTGTTATTTATCAAAATTAGGAAATCGTTTTCCCAGGTATGTTGCCGTGCATCCGCTATTATTTTTTGCGATTTAGGAAATCGTTTTCCCAAAATGACGAGGTGGCAAATGAAGAAAGGTATATCATTCGTATTATTTACATTGCTCGCATTTGTTTTTCTGGTATTTGTACCTTTAAAAACACATGCAGCAGAAGAAGGATCAAGAACCATTACTGAAACTAGCACACATGTTCTTGGTAATGCAGGAGTAGCTATTGATACGACTCTAATTAAAGTTAAGGGTACATTTGGTGAGATCACACTCAACCAAGCAACATTAACAAGTTCAAGTCCAGAAGTAACAATTGCTCAAAATTCAGTAACGATTAGTGAGAAGGGCATGTATCCTGTCACCATGACCTATCAAAGTGTTACGTACAATTTAAACTTCTTTATCAAATTGACAACAGAAGATGAATACGTTTTGTATGAAGAGGACTTTGATTATCCAAGTGGTGCTCTACCAAGTTCCTTACAGCGTTTCAATAATTTAGGAGCGAGTGGTGGATCAGCTGCAATTGACAGTGGAAAACTACTACTTAGTCCTTACACCATTGTTTTATTCCCAAGTTATCTTCAAGGATTCACAAACTATATCATCGAAACTGACATGCGCATGACACAAGCAGCAAATACAGCTCGTTGGACATCTGTAATGTATCGTTATCAAACTGAAAACTATTATCAAATGGCGATCAGACAAGATGCAACCGCAGGAAATGGTGTTGAATTCGCAAAACGTGTCAATGGTGGATGGAATGTTGCACAAACAGCATCTTATTCAGAAGTTTTAGATCAAGCAACATTCTACAACATAAAAGTTGATATCAAAGATTCAACAGTTAAACAGTATATCAATGACACACTGTTAATGACTTATGAATCTGCATTTGATTATAAATATGGTCGCATCGGCGTTCAAGCTGATAATGCAACTGTCTATTATGATAATGTTAGAATCACGTTACCAGAAGATTATATCGAAGTTGAAAGACATCAGTTTCAACAGATTCCTGATATCTATCAACCTTCTGATCATGTCGTTTTACCAGCAACAACATTAACATGGTTTAATCAAGCCAGCCAAATAGCAAACTTTAAATCAGCGATTAGACCAGCTACAGTTATTTTTAGAGTTAATAGCGATTTAGACATTGTTGATCAAGATGGTGTTGTTTATCAAAATCTCTATGACACATTGATTGAACTGGATGGCTTAATCATTCCAGGTTTCTATCTTGAAGATGTAGCGGTTGCCACAGCATTAGCTGAAGAACTCAAACTTTATGGAATCTTAGATGCTTTTATCTTCTCTAAGGATAAAGAAGTTATTTTAGCAGCAAGAGAAGCACACAGTTTACTTCGAGGTGCATTAATCTTTGAATTTGATAAAGATGAACTTACTGAAGATGATCTTTTACTCATAAGAAGAGCAACCAATCGTGCAGAAGCTATAGCAGCAGTTTTACCTGTTGAACTCGTCGATCGCGCAAAAGTTGAATATCTTCAACAGCGTTTAATGACTGTATGGGTACAAGCAGGTGATGATAAAGTCAGTCACTTTGCAGCCATTTTATCAGGTGCTCAAGGCATTATCACACAAAGTTACGGTCAACTTTACACAAAATATATTGGGTTTAAAGAAAATACACATTTTAGAAGACCAATGATGATTGCACATCGTGGCTTGTATGCAGGTGCACAGTCATCAGCTCCTGAAAATACCATTGAAGCAGCTTTAGCATCTGTTGCAAGAGGAGCAGATATCCTTGAACTCGATGTTTACTTAACAAGTGATTATGAAGTTGTCATTATTCACGATTCAACAACAGCAAGAACAGCTCCAGGTTATGATTCAGTTAATATTCAAACATCAACATTAGCACAAATTAAAGCAGTTAATTTAGCTGACCCTGTAGGTGGAAGAACTGATTTAAAAATCCCAACGCTCAAAGAATACTTCCAAGCACTCAAAGGATCTGGCGCAGTCATCTTCATTGAAATTAAACCGACACAAGAAGCTTTAGTTCATAGCGTTGCAGCATTAATTGAAGAATATGACATGTATGACCAAGCTGTTATGATTGCATTTGCACCACAAAACGTGATTAATATGCAAGATGTATATCCTGACTTATCCAACGGATTATTGACATCGTCAGTTTTAAATGCAGATTCTGTGTCAGGGTCATTAACCAATACATTATCAACCGTTGTTCCGATTAAATCGACACTTAATCCAAATTATGGTGCGTTAACAAAAGACTTTATTGAAGCTTTAATTCATCGCGGAGTCACAGTATGGCCATGGACATTAAATGATTACACCGTACTCAACACATATTATAATTACGGAGTTAATGGTATTACGACAGATCACATCAGCTATTACGAAAATACGTATAATCGTCTTCATATGGCTGATTATCCATCAAGTGTTGCATGGGATGCCATCAACGATTTAGCTCTCGAAGCATATATTGAAACTCCCAATGGACAGACTTATAAATATATGCCAGTCTATACGATGATCGATGATGGTGGAACGGGCGTTGTCTTCAATGCACAGGGTAAAGTTGAATCGATTGAACAGGCTGGTATGATCAGCATGTATGCTTCCTTTGATACCTTCTTACCAGATGGTACAAAGATTACATTATTAACAGATATTATTCAAATTGACTTTTTAGCAGAACAAGTAGATGAATCTACAACACCATGGGGTCTAATTGCTGGTATTTCATCAGGTGTTCTTGCCATTGGTTTAGGTACAGTCGTTTTATTCACGATAAAAAAACGTCGTGTCGTATAAAAAAAACAAAAAGAGAGGTAAACAGATGAAAAAAATTTGGTACATGCTTAGTATTTTCTTGTTGGCATTAGTCCTTGTTGCATGTAAGGATGATCCAACTGTAGAACCTATCCCAACAGAAACTCCAATTGTTGAGGATACTACAGCACCATTGCTCTTTGGTGTGACGGATGCCGTTGTTGACCAGGGCGATACTGTGTTTACATTGTTAGCAGGTATTACAGCAATTGATGATGTGGATGGCACAATAACATCAAATATTGTTGTATCAGGTACATTTGATGTCAATACGATAGGAACATATCCCATCACCTATACGATTACAGATGCTGCTGGTAATGTGACAACATTAACTCGTCAAGTCATTGTTAGAGAAAAACCATCGACAGAACTTTATGTCATCAATGGTGATTTCAGTGAACCCATTAGTTCAGGTTGGACACATTGGGCTGGTGAAGGTGGCGCAAGTACAGCTACAATCGTTGATGGTGTCTTAGAATATGACATTACAGCAAACGGTGGTCAGTGGTGGAGTAGCCAATTCTCACAACCTAATTTAAAGATTACACAAGGTAAGAATTATAAGCTTGTCTTTGATGCAAAAGCTGATATCCCACGTGGAATGGTCATCAAACTAGAAAATTCAGGCTATGTTGCATACTTAGAAGCTAACGTTATGCTTACAAGTGACTGGGTAACTTATGAATATGAATTCTTTGTCACGATGGATTCTATCGTTAACGGTAAATTAATCTTTGGTGCAGGTACGATGGTAGGTCGCTTAGATGATGCCAATGCACTTACAACCATTTACTTAGACAATGTAGAATTTATTGAAGTCGATCCTTCAGCAGATGAAACAGATCCAGTCATTACTGGTGCAACTGATAAGACGATCTCAACCGGTGATACGATTGACTTACTTGAAGGTGTCACAGTCTCAGATAATCAAGATATTTCATTAACACCAGCTGATATCGTTATTACAGGTACAGTTGATGTCAATACACCTGGTGATTATGTCATTACGTATACACTCGAAGATGCATCAGGTAATGAAACTGTTGTTACACGTACAATTACTGTTGTTTCTGGACTTGTTCCATCAACATGGTTAGTCATTAATGGCGATTTTGCTACAGAACAATTAGCTCCAGTTGCTGAACCTGCTGATACAGGTTGGGGATGGAAGCCACATGCATCAGGTGGATCATTTACTGCACAAATTAAAGATGGTATGGCAATGATTGACATCAATAATTTAGGAACAGTTCCTTATGGTGTACAGTTCTTCCAACAAAATCGTATAATTGTTCAAGGTCATATCTATCGTATTACATTTGATGCAAAAGCAGACATTGCTAGACCTATCCAAATCGCATTAGAAGAAGGAACAACACGTCGTTTTGATACGATTGTTGATCTGACGACTGATTGGGTGACCTATACCATTGAATTCCAACACATTTTACCAGGTTATTCTAATGGTAAATTCGCGTTCTTCATGGGTATGGTAGGAACAACATCTGTTCCAACAACGATTTATTTAGACAATGTTAAAGTTGAAACAATTGAAGAAATCGTTGATAATGCTGCACCAGTTCTACGCGGTCTTGATAACATGGTGATCGTTAAAGGATTCGCCTTTGACCCACTCAAGAATATTACGATTTTTGATGCAGTTGATAAAGATTTAACAGTTGAAGATATCGTTATTACGGGTGATGTCGATGAAACTACCGTTGGCACATATACATTAACGTATGCTATTACAGATGCAACAGATCATACTGCAACATATACAAGAACCATCGAAGTTAAAGAAGCTATTGATATGCTTGACTCAACATTTGTACTCATCAATGGTGATATGCAAGTTGACCAAGCGACACCAATCGCTCAACCAGCAACAACAGGTTGGGGATGGCATGGTGCGGGTACATTTACAGTTAATATTGCAGATGGTATCATGACACAAGTCATCAGTAGCGTTGGAACAGTTCCTTATGGAACACAATTCTATCAACAAAATCGCGTTATTGAAACGCAAGCGATCTATCGTGTTACGTATGATGCGAAAGTTGATATTGCAAGATCTATTAAGCTATCACTTGAAGCAGGTACGAATGTTAACTGGTCAGAGATTGTCGATATAACTACTTCATGGGCTTCATACGAATCTTTCATCTACGTTCCAGCTTCTGGCTTCACAAATGGTAAATTTGCATTCTTTGCAGGTTTAGTTGAAGCTGATTCACCAGCAACAACATTCTATCTAGATAATGTTGAAATTGAACTTGTTGGATATGTTGTTGATGATAAAGCTCCTATGATGTTTGGCGTAACTGAAACACAAACTCCAGTAGGTATTCCATTTGAACCACTTCTTGGTATCAGCGTATACGATTTAATTGACAAGTCATTGACAACAGCGGATATCGTTATTACAGGTACAGTTAACGTTGATGTTCCTGGTGATTATCTCTTAACTTATACACTTACTGACCGTCAAGGTAACGTTACAGAAATTGAAAGAAACGTTATTGTTACAGAATCTGGTGGTGGTCTTCCTTCAACATTTGAACTAATCAATGGTGATTTTGCAATTGATCAAGCAGCTCCTGCAACCGCAGGTACTGGTTGGGGTTGGCATGGTAGTGGTTCATGGAAAATTGAACTTATTGATGGTGCTGCCAAAATTCAAGTTTTTGACACATGGGCATTATTTTATGGTGTACAATTCTATACGCTTAACAGAGTCGTAACTGAAGGACATACCTATTTAATTTCCTTTAGAGCAAAAGCTGATGCACCTCGCCCTCTTCAACTTAATCTTGAATCCGGTGGAGCTAAGTTCTCAGCATACTTTGAATTAGGTACTGAATATGAAACATTCACTTACGAATATACACATACTTCAGCTTCAATCACGAATGGTAAATTCTCATTCTTCGTTGGCGATATCTTTGGACAATCACATCCAACAACCGTTTATATTGATGATGTTGAAGTGACGCGTATCATTGAAAAATCAGTCGATGTTACTGCTCCACAAATTTGGAATGTGAATGATACTTTCGTTAAAGAAGATACGTTCTTTGATCCAAAAGCAGGTTTAAAGGTTTATGATCATGTGGATAAATTGTTAACAGTTGATGATGTTGTCGTAACAGGTACAGTCGATGTTACAACTCCTGGTGATTATACACTTACCTATACATTAGAAGATGCAAATGGCAACGAAAAAACATATACACGCGTTGTTACAGTGTTAGAAGCAGCAGTCTTCGATTATCAAAGAGTCGAATTGCTCGATCCTAGTTTCACAGAACAACTTCTTATTACAAACCTAGATAACAATGTGGGCTGGACGTTAAAGACTTCGGGTACTGGTGCATTTAATCCTCATACATTTGTTGATGGCGCGATTGCAATTCAAGTAACTAACGTTGGTACAGTACCTCACGGTATTCAATTCTTCCAAAGAAATACATATCGTGTTGAACTGGGTCAAACATACCTATTAACCTTCAAAGCAAAAGCTGATCTTGCAAGAGATATTCGTGTAAGCTTTGAAAATACAACAGGTAGTTTCCAAGTTATGCAATTCAATGTTGTACCTATTACAACAGAATGGGCAACTTATGAAGTAGTATTCACCAACATGGCAAATTCAACACCAGACTTTAAAGTTGGTCTATTCTTAGGTTTAATCGAAACAGATAAACCAGAACGTAGTGCAGCAACCACTGTATACTTTGATGATGTTACATTTGAACTTGTAAGCTTGTTCAAAGACAATGTAGATCCAATGATCTATACAGAAACAGCAGAAGTTGTCGAAGATGCAGTCTTTAATCCACTCACTGGTATTAAAGTTGGCGACTTTGCGAAAGCTCCAACTGTTGTTGTAACATCAGATACTGTTGGATTAGTAACATACGATGCACTCACTGGCGTTTATACCGTTGATACATCGACGATTGGAACGTATACATTAACTTACACAGTCACAGACATCTATGGCAATGAAACAATACATACACGTACACTTAATGTCATAGCTGCTCCAGTAGAATAACTCATTTAACATTTTTTCTTCCATTTTTGCAAGAGGGATGGTGCATATGCATCATTCCTTTTGTATAGAATGAAGCTTTTATGATACGATGTGTATAGAGGTAAAGACATGCTAAAGGTTATTATATTTGATATGGATGGTACACTCATTGATAGCGATGAGCTCGTCATGAAGATTTATGAAAGTTTAATTCAATACGAAATGCCAAAAGTATCATTTGAATCACTCGATTTAGGTGATGTTTTTCAGTCATCTTACAAAGAAGTTTTAATAAAACTTTATGGTGAAGTCAAAGAAGAACACTTAGATTTTATTTATCAAAAACATCGTGATTTAAAGCATAGGTATTTAAAATTATTCGATGGTGTTCATCATTTACTGGAATCCTTGAAAAGAGAAGGATATCGTTTAGGATTACTTACATCAGAGCTTCGAGATATCGCAGAAGATGAATTAAACATATTAGGTATTGACCATTTCTTTGACCATATCTTAGCATTTGATGATTTAGAAAAACCGAAACCTTATCCAGATGGGCTTTATGAACACATGACATATTTTAACTGTACAAAGGATGAAATGATGTATATTGGTGATCAAAAATCTGATGGGATAGCAGCAAGCAAGGCTTATGTCTATAGCGTTTTGATGGATTGGAAGAATGTTAAATCTTTGGATTATCACATACTATTTCAACATGTAGCACACACGAAAGAAGACTTATTAGATATCATTTCTTATGACGCTAAAGCAACCATACAAATGCCTAATTATCACGATTTAAAGATCTTGCAGCTTACAGATTTTCATTTGATGAATGATGAAAAAGATCAGTTAACCTATCAACTTATTCATGACATGATTAACCATGTCAATCCTGATTTTATCGTATTAACTGGGGATCAAACCATGAGTGATGATGCACCTATACTCTATGAACGCTTAGGCTCATATATGGACCAGTTTAAGACACCTTACACCTTTGTTTTTGGTAATCATGATACAGAACACAATGTGACCTATCAATCCCTTATTAAGGCGATTTCAAAGTCAAAATGCCTTGTATTTAACGAGGGACCTGAGCATCTGGGATATTCAAATCATGTTATTAAAATTGTGGATGAAAATCATATCATCATAGCAACGCTTGTTATGCTTGACACACATATTGATAACATGTATGATATCGATGAGAAAATGACGTGGGGTTATGGTTCAATTACCCAAAACCAGATCGCATGGTATCAACACATGATGTCATTTTATCCCTATCCAAATCTTGTATTCTTTCATATCCCTATTCCTGAAGTTAAAGAGATAAAAAATAAAAACACTCCTTTTGTTGGAGAGTTTAATGAAGAACCTTGCACACCACCGGTTAACCTCCATTTTTTTGAAGTCGCTAAAAAGCATCAAGCAAAAGCTATGTTTTTTGGCCATGACCATTTAAATGATTACACCTATATAAAAGATGACATCATCTTAAGTTATGGAAGAGTAAGCGGACATTATGAGTACGGCATGCCTGGTTTTCCTAAGGGTGCACGCCTCATCAACATGAGTAAAGATGGTACTGTAAAAACAAAAGTTATTCTTCATAACGATATAAAAAAGACATGACCAAAGATCATGTCAGAAGTTGCTTAAATCAAGCAGCTTTTTTTATTTTAAGAGCTTTCTGATGAGTTTCTCTTTCTTTTTTGAATAGGGTGGATATGCAATGGGAAGATCTAACCATGTACTCCGCTTGATATAACCCTTCATATGGGAGAATAAATCAAAGGAATGCTTCCCATGGTAAGCACCAAATCCAGAAGAGCCTACGCCACCAAACGGTAAATAAGGATTACTGACATGCATCAAAGCATCATTGATAGCACCACCACCAAAAGAGATGGAATTCCAAATCTTTTGTTGAAGATCCTTCTTTTTAGAAAACAGGTATAATGCTAAAGGTTTTTCTTTCGTTTTAAGTAGTTGAATGAGTTCATTTTCATCATGATAGGATAGCACAGGAAGTATAGGACCAAAAATCTCTTCTTGCATGACTGGATCGTCCCATGTGACATCTTTCAATACCGTAGGACTGATATGAAGCTTTTCTTCATTCACATGGTTTTCATGAGTTTGTTTCTGTTTATTGATTAAGTTGATCAATCGATTAAAATGTCTTTCATTAATGATTTTGCCAAAATCATCATAATTTTGATAAAAGGTTATGATCACGTCATTGAGTTCTTTAATGAATTGATCATGGATCTTGTGGTGACAATAAATATAATCAGGAGCAATACATGTTTGACCAGCGTTCGTAAACTTAGCAAATGCAATGCGTCTTGTTGCTACTTTAATGTTGGCAGTTTCATCAACAATCGTTGGACTTTTTCCACCGAGTTCTAGCGTAACAGGTGTTAAGTTTTTTGCTGCTGCTTCATAGACAATTTGTCCAACCTTGGTGCTACCTGTAAAAAAGATATGATCGAAAGGATAGGTGAGAAGTTCAGATGTGATTTCCTTTTCACCTGTAAACACTCTGATATACGATTCATCAAAGTTTTGATTGATCATCTCAAGAAGAACTTTCTCTGTTTCTTTCGCAAATTCAGAAGGTTTTAAAATCGCTGTATTTCCCGATGCAATAGCACCGATTAAAGGCTCTATAATGAGCTGAAATGGATAATTATAGGGACCGATAATTAAAATGGTTCCCTTGGGTTCCGGATAGATATATGATTTGGTATTGAGTTGATAAAAAGGTGTTTTTACTTTTTTTGGTTTCATCCATTTTTTCAAATGTTTTCTTGCTTTTTGAATCGAATGCAAACTAAAGCCAATTTCTGTGGTATAAGCTTCAAAAGAGGACTTATTTAAATCCTTTTTTAAAGCATCTAATATATTCTGTTCATTTGAAACAATCAGACGATATAGATGATCTAATTGATTTATTCGAAAGTTATAATCTTTAGTTTGATCGGTTAGAAAAAAAACTTTTTGTTTATTAAATATGTCGTTCACTATAACAACCCCTTTGACATCTATTATAGCATGGTGCTATAGATAAAATAAGGATTTTGATGTTATAATGAAACGGGTGAGTTTATGAAAAAAGTGATTGTTATTGGTGGTGGAGCTTCTGGGTTAATGGCAGCTATCACAGCAAAAAATGAAGCATGTGACGTCATGATTTTAGAAAGAAATACAAAACTAGGGAAAAAAATCTTAGCAACCGGTAACGGACGTTGCAATTTTACCAATGTTGATGCTACAGAACTACACTACAATCATCCATATTTTGTAAAAACTGTATTTGAGCAGATGAACCCCAAGAAAACATTGCATTATTTTGAAACTATAGGTATTGCAGCAAAAATAGAAGATGAGGGAAAAACCTATCCTTTATCAGAACAAGCTTCATCCATCGTCGATGTTTTGGTCTATGAAGTAGAAAGACTACATATTCCAGTGATCTATGAAGCTAAGGTTATTTCAATCAAAAAGAAAGAATCATTTCATGTTACTTTAGAAAATCAATCTAGTTATCAAGCGGATGTCGTTATACTTGCTACGGGTGGTATGGCGATGCCTAAAAGTGGTAGTGATGGTAGCGGTTATGCCTTAGCAGAAGCTTTTGGGCATAAACTTACACCCATCTTTCCTGCATTAGTTAAACTTGAACTAGAAAGTCCACATTTAAAAGCACTAGATGGTGTCAAATATCCAGGATTAGTTGAACTAATGCATCACAATGTGAGTATCCAACAAGAATATGGCGATGTATTATTCACAAAATACGGCATAAGTGGACCCACCATTTTGCAGATCAGCAGAAAAGCAAATGCACTTTTACAAGAAAATCAAGAAGTATTTATTAAAGTTATTTTAATTCAAGGTTTAAATCAAAGAGATGTTGCTAAACGTTTTATCCAACTTTCTGAAAAAACCATCGAGATGAGCCTCATTGGTCTGATTAATAAACGCATTATTCATCCCTTATTGAAAGAAGCGAAAATCCCTTTTCATCTTAAGGTTAGTGAATTAACAAGAAATCAAATGAACACCTTGATGAAACTCTTGTTCGACTGGCAGTTTAAGATCATAGGTTCAAAAGATTTTGATGATGCTCAAGTCACTGCTGGAGGTATCGATATCAAAGATATCAATCCCCAAACCTTGGAATCTAAGAAGATCAAAGGACTCTATTTCTGTGGAGAGATTCTCGATATTGATGGGTTATGTGGTGGATATAATTTGCAATGGGCATGGTCTTCAGGATATGTTTGTGGCATTCACGCATCAAAATAAACAAGTCCGCAAGAACTTTTTTTCATGATTTAAGAAATACTTAAGAAATATGAAAATAATTCAACATATATTTATGCTAAAATATGGATAAAATATATTTTTCTGGATGGTAGAGATGGACAAATATATCAAAAAGCATATGTTACAAGAAGATGATTTAGATCGATTTAACTCATTTCAGGATATCATTGATGGCATGAATGTTGCCATGTGGCGATGGGATATCAATCAGGGTGTATTGATACCTTTTTTTGGTTTAGAAAAGTTGTTGGGATATAACGATATCGATCAAATAACACGTGCATCTTTCTGGCAGAATCAGTGGCATCCAGAAGATAAAAAGATGATCATGGAAAAAGTAAATGATTGTTTTAACAAGAAAGAAACCGAGTTTGATGTCATACAACGTATTAAACACCAAAATGGAGAGTATATTTGGTTTTATACGAAAACGAAAATTGAATATGCTGAACCAAATAAACCCATATTGACCGGTGTCAGTATTAATATTGATCAGATTGAAAAAACAAGAGAAGCCTTATTCTTGGAAAAAGAATCCTATTCAACATTTTTAAAAGCTACACAAGCTGCAACTTGGATATGGAATGTACAAACAAAAGAAACTATTTTCGATGAACATTGGGCTAAAATCTTGGGATACTCTCTTGATGATCTTAAACCTATAGGTCTAATCACGTGGGAACAGCTTGTTCATCCAGATGACCTAGAAATGGCTTATCGAGATATTCAAAAAGCGTTTGATAAGAAAACTGAATTTTACGTTTCACAGTATCGTATGAAACACAAAAGTGGCGATTATATATGGATTTCTGATCGTGGACAAGTTATCTCATGGACAGAAGATGGGAAGCCTTTAATCATGGTGGGTATTCACCTTGATGTTACAGATTTTAAAAAACTTGAACTTGAACTTCAATCAAGAGAAAAACATTTCAGATATCTTGTTGACAGTAGTTATGACATTATTTATACGCTTGATGTAGAGGGTCAAATTACGTTTGCATCATCAGCTTGGAAGCGTATTTTGGGTCATGATGTCAGTGAAACGCTTAAATATACGTATCGTGATTTTATACATCCTGAGGATGATAAAAAATTAGATTCATTTTTTTCTCATATCTATCAATCACAAGAATCATTTGAAATTAAAGAACTTCGCCTAAAGGATAACAAAGATAACTATCGATGGTTTAACACGAATGCATCTCCAATGACAGATGATAATAACAACGTCGTTGGTTTTGTAGGAACATTAAGAGATATCACAGAACACAAAGATTTAGAAAACCAATTAGCTTTAGAAAGAGATTTGTTCAAAAAAACATTGTTATCTGTTGGTGACGCTGTCATTTCAACAAACAGCAAAGGTATCATTGTTGTAATCAACTCAAATACGCTAAAACTTTTAGGCTTAACAGAAAAAGAAGCGAAGTATAAATATATTTGGGACGTTTTAAAAATTTATTTTGATGACGATGATGACAAATTGCATCAAAAAATACTTAAACCTAAACAAGAAATCCACATTCAACATGCAACCATCTTTAATAAAAGAGGAAGACGAATTTCAATTGAAATGAGTGTTTCACCCATCAAAGATAAAGGAAAGACACAAGAAGGTATTGCTATTGTCTTTAGAGATATCTCTGAAAAGATTAAAAAACAACAGGAAATTGAATTTTTAAGTTATCATGACTATTTAACGGGTTTATATAACAGAAGATTTATGGATCAATTGATCCAAGATTTAGATAAAGATCGTTATTTGCCTTTAGGCGTCATGATCTTTGATGTTAATAATTTAAAAGAAATGAATGATGAGCATGGTCATCAATCGGGTGATGATCTACTTAAAAAAGTATGTCGCATCATTGAATCTAACATGGATTCAAAAGATTATTTAGGACGTATGGGTGGTGATGAGTTTCTTTTGGTTATGCCTAATACTACTGAAGATGATGTACACACCATGAAACATGTTTTAATTGATGCATTCTATCATGAGACTTTGAGAGGGTCACCTATTTCAGTCGCATTAGGCTATGCGATTAAATCGGATGCAGACCATGATATCTATGAAATTCTTCGTATAGCTGATGATTACATGTATTTGCATAAAAAGTTAAAAAATACCTAAGAAATGACGGATGGATGAGCCATCCTCTTTTCTTTTTATGCTATAATTTTTTTGGCTCGGAGGTTTTTCTCATGAAGTTAAAAGCACTCTTATTACTTATTGTCATCTATATCAGCTTTATCGCACTCGGTTTACCTGATGCTCTTTTAGGCTCTGCATGGAACCTTATTCGTATGGATTTAAATACTTCACTTGAAACTTTGGGGATCATGACAGTTACTGTTTATATTTTCTCAATCCTTTCAACATTTAACGCACCACGTTTATTAAGACTATTTAAAACAAAATGGATTACGTTTATCAGTGTACTCGCTACGGGTACAGGTTGATTTTAATCAGTCAAGTAAGTTCGTTTTATCACATGTTATTTTTTGCTTTACCCTTAGGTGCAGGTGCTGGCGCTATTGATGTTTCTCTAAATCATTATTTAGCTTCGCACTATAAAGCTAAGCATATGAACTATCTCCACTCTTTTTATGGTGTGGGTGTTACCATGGGACCAACTATCATGGCTTATACGTTAAATCAGGAAAAATGGCGTTTAGGTTACATCATTGTAGGTTCTATCTTGATAGGAATTGCTGCAATTGTTCTCATCTCCTTTAAATTATGGAAAAAAGAAGATCATGAGGAAAGACAAGAGAATCATAAAAAGGTGACTTTGCAAGAGATTTTGAAAACGAAAGGTGCTTTAGAAAGCATTTTAATCTTTTTAATCTATGTTCATATCGAGTCACTGAGTGGTGTTTGGGTTGCGAGTTATTTCTTCATTGAAAAAGAAGTCAATTACGCAACAGCTGCCTTATTTACAACAACATTTTATCTTGCGCTAACTGTAGGAAGAATTTTAAGTGGTTTTCTATCATCTAAGGTCACACCCAATCTCTTGGTGCGTATTGGACAAGCGTTACTCCTGATTTCTGGTTTACTCATGTTTATTCAGTTTCAACAAGTCTTTATCTACTTTTTCATCGTCTTTTTATTTGGATTAGGTGCTGGTCCAATTTTCCCCAATATGATGTATATGAACTCTCATGTTTTTGAGAAAAACAAACTAAGCAAAATCATTAGTTTACAAATGGGAATAGGTTATATGGGTTTTGGTATATTGACACCTCTGGTTGGTCTTTTCTTTGGGAAGGTCAGTATATTTTATTATCCGGTTTTTATCACATTGATGAGTGGATTACTAATCATCATCACGATTTCATATCGAAAGCATACCAATCATCTCAATCAAAGATTTCAAGAATAAACCTCATTACGAGGTTTTTTTATCAAAAACATAATCTTTATAATCGTATGATTACTTTACTTCACTTTTATTTTCTGATATGTTATGATAGCCATGTCTTATGGAAAAGGATGATAGTATGAAGACATATTCGTTGAATCGAAATATATATCAATTGGTTAAAAACGACCCTTTTATTGAACAGATTCTTTATGACATTGGATTTGTCGATATTATTAAACCTGGCATGATTCAAACAGTTGGAAGATTTATGACATTAAAACAAGGAAGTCAATTAAAGAAGATTTCATTAGAACATATAAAAAATGTTTTTCATAAACATGGTTATCACTTAGAGGAGGATTAAAATGAGTGAATGGATTAATAACGAAGGTATAAAAAGACAAGAACTTCTTAAAAATATTATTAAAGGATTACATGAAGGCCAATCTGTTGATAAAGCAAAAGAGGAATTTAAAAAGCATTTTGAAGATGTGACAACAGCAGAAATCACACAGATGGAACAGGCTTTGATTAAAGATGGCATGGCGATTGAAGAAGTTCAACGTTTATGCGATGTTCATGCATCACTGTTTGAAGGTTCTATATCGGATATTCACCCTGTTAAAGATCATACAAAAATTCCTGGTCACCCTGTTCAGGTTTTTTTGGCTGAAAACGATCGTATTGAACAACTCATAGTTGAAGAAATCGAACCGTTTATCAATCAAAAAGGTAAAACTGCAGATTTAATGTTAAGGGTTGGATTTGATCGACTCAAGGAAATTCACAATCATTATGCACGAAAAGAGTACCTCTTCTTCCCTAATTTAGAAAAGAAAGGTATAACAGCACCACCGAAAGTCATGTGGGGTGTTGATGACGAAATACGTGCTGAAATTAAAAATATTCTAGATGATTTAGGACGCATCGATGCAGATGGTGATCAAACACGTCAAAAAATCGTAATAACACTTCAAAAAGTTAGAGATATGATTTTTAAAGAAACCCATATCCTCATGCCGCTACTTCTTGAAAACTTGAGTTTTTTTGATTGGATTATTGTTGATAGTTCATCTGCTGAAATTGGATACTTTCTTGAAAAACCACAATCTTCATGGAAAAAAGAAGAACAGCAAGAAGAACCCGTTCAACAGACAAACGAAGGAGAGGTCACTTTTGATACAGGATCTCTAACATTTGAACAAGCCAATCAAATGATGAATACACTTCCTTTTGATATGACATTTGTTGATGCTGAAGGCTACGTTAAATATTTTACTCAAGGTATGGAACGTATATTTGAACGACCCAAAACAATTATTGGACGACATGTTTCAATGTGTCACCCACCCGCTTCTGTTCATGTTGTTGAAGAAATCATTGAATCATTTCGCTCAGGCAAAAAAGAACATGAAGATTTTTGGATTCAAATGAAAGGAATGTTTGTTTTAATCCGCTATTTTGCAGTTCGAAGTAAAAAAGGTGAATATTTAGGAACACTTGAAGTCACTCAAAATATTAAACCCATTCGAGAATTAGAAGGAGAAAAACGTTTGGTTAGTAAAGAATGAAGAAGTTTATTTACGTCGTTTTAGGAACATTTTTTATGGTTATGGGAATCATTGGTATCCTTTTACCCATTTTGCCTACAACACCATTTTTATTGTTAACTTTATATTTCTATACGAGATCATCAAAACGATTTGAACGTTGGTTTATATCTACAAAGCTATATCATAAGCATCTTAAAACATTTGTAGAATCTCGAGAAATGGCGAGAAGAGATAAATGGATGCTACTCATCATGGTTGATATTATCCTTATTACATCTGCTATTATTATCAATCGATTATGGGTAACGCTTCTATTACTGTTCATCGATGGCATAAAATATCTTTACTTTTCTTTTTATGTTAAGACAATTAAAAAAGATGATATTATATATCAATCTACAGCTGAATGAGATAGTGTTTGTTAATATTACAGCAATAAAAAATGCCACAAGTTAGTGGCATTTTATTTACTCGATAGGCTCTAAATTATCCAAATGAATTAAATAACTTTTCTGATTTAAATCTTTAATCAGCGCAGCGTACCCTCGATGGATGTACAAGATTTCATAGTGATTATTCATCTGTATGGTGTTAAGTTCAGAAATAAGAAATGCACGATCTCCTTCAACAAAACCTATAAACCTTTTTGGAATCAGCCTTTTCTTACTGAGATAACCTTTACCCCAGATAAAGAGTGGAATACGTATTTTTTTATGGAAATAATGAGGATAGTTTAGTTTGTGTTCTAGTGTTGTTACTTTAAATCGTTTTTGCATAAATTTTTTATAGCGATCACGAATTCTCATCATCGTAAAATACCAAAATCCAATGGTACCTATCAATAAAACGATAAGACCTTCAGAGAATATGTCTTCATAGATGAGTGAAACAAAAGTGAACAACACGATTAAAATGAGTTCTACTAAAACAAATAGAACAATGCTAAAGTAATATTCACGTCGTAGCTTTTCAATCATCATAGAAGTGATAACCCCCTTACATCATATATACGAATAATAACCACTTTTTATTGGTATTTTATCATTTTGAATGCATTGATGTTCAAAGTAGTCTATAATGTAAACAAAGGATGTGATGTTATGATTCAATCTAACAGTAACACAACAGCGCATAAGGTTCAACGGATTTACTTTTATGTATCGATTGCTATGCTTCTTTTAAGCAGTGCATTATTTGGTATAGGTGCCCTATATGCAAAGACGGTTACAAGTGCCCCTAAAGTTATCTTGTACTTTGCTACATATCTTGTTTACTATCATTTTGCACATCTTATTTTCGGTATAGGTTCTATCTTCTATTATATAAGACAAATCAGAAAAAAACTTATTTCAATCAAAATATTTAAAACTATTTTTGGTATTTTAATCACACCAGTGAGTGCAATCATACTATATGCAGCAGTTCTACTGCTTGCATTAACGAATTGTTCATCATAATGTAAAAATATCATAAATCCCCTTTCATAACTCTTTCGATGTGTGCTATACTTCAAATGAATATGAAAAATGGAGGGGTAAAATGATGGATGCTATTATCAAAGTTGACCACCTCGTTAAAAGTTACGGTGAAATTAAAGCGGTAAGAGATATTTCTTTTCTTGTTAGAAGAGGAAGTCTTTTTGCTTTTTTAGGACCTAACGGTGCGGGTAAATCAACAACGATTAATGTGATGACAACACTGCTTGATGCAGATTCCGGTCAAGTTTATTTAAACGAGCAAACTGATGAAGCTTATTTTAGACAAAAAATTGGCGTTGTTTTTCAAGGCAATGTTTTAGATGATGATTTGACAGTCAAAGAGAATTTAGTTTTACGAGGAGCTCTTTATTTAAACAATAAAAAGGCTGTTAAAGAAAGATATCATCAATTAGCAGAGTATTTAAACTTACATGAATTTGAAAATCAACGTTTCAAAACATTATCAGGTGGACAAAAAAGAAGAGCAGAAATTGCGAGAGCTTTATTTTCCAACCCAGAAGTGCTTCTTTTAGATGAACCTACGACAGGACTTGATCCTGAAACAAGACAAGTCGTATGGAAAGTCATTGAAGACTTAAGAACGAATAAAAATATGACCATCTTTTTAACGACACATTATATGGAAGAAGCAGCCAACGCAGATCATGTTGTGATTATTAATAAAGGTGTGATTGTTGCTGAAGGAACACCTGCACAGCTTAAAGATCGTTACTCTCAAGATCGTTTAAAGATTGTTCCTGAAGATAAACAAGTATTAAGAGATTGGTTGGATCAGCAAAAAAGAGTTTATCAAAAAGTATCGGACCAGTTTGTCATTCCTGTTGAAGATAGTAAGGAAGCTATTAAAATCATCACTATCTTAAAAGATAATATTAAACAGTTTGAAATGATTCAAGGAACGATGGATGATGTCTTTATTGAAGTGATTGGAGGGGATATTCATGAATGATTTCATCAGTTTAGTCAAGCGTAATACCCTCGCCTTTTTAAGAGATAAAGCTGCTGTTTTCTTTTCATTACTATCTGTCATTATTCTATTAGCACTCTATTTTCTATTTATAGGTAGACAGTATACATCAGACTTAACTATGGTTTCTGATGAGATGAAGACTTTCTTATCTACCAGCGTTATCATGGGCGGCGTTCTTGTTATTAACACCGTATCATTATCTTTAGGTGTAATGGGTAATATTATTACTGATCTACAGTTTAAAAAAATAGATGCTTTTTTAGTAACACCTGTTAAGCGTTATAAGATTATTCTATCCTATTATGTGACTTCGATAGTTATCACCGTCGTCCTAACATTAATCATGTGGATATTAACGGTAGTATATGTTGGTATCTTTTCTGGGTATTGGTATACATTTTTAACTATTCTCACCGTTTCAGGACTACTTATTTTCTATACATTTATTTCTGCAACTCTGATGATCTTTTTAACAACCATTCTAAAATCTGTCAATGCATTTGGAGCCTTATCGGGTATTTTAGGTACATTTATTGGATTTGTGAGCGGTATTTATATGCCCTTGTTTGTTTTAGGTAAATCGATGGCATATGTTGCTTCACTTGTACCATTCACACATATGACGATTTTATTGAAACAGGTTTTACTTAAGGAACCTTATGCGTTATTACCAGATGAAGTTGTTGAACAAGTCTCAGTTTTTTATGGCACACAAGAAATTGGGATTTTAGAACTAGACGTCAACATGTTTTGGATCTTACTTGTATCATTAGCATTATCATTCCTGCTTTTATATTTTGCATACCGTAACATGAGTAGAAAGATGACAAAGTAAAATCATAATCTAAATTTACATAAAATAGAACTGCGCAAGTAGTTCTTTTTTAATTTTACACAGTCTTTACACTTGTCTTACGGTTATATGGTTTTTAGCATGCTAAATATCATATATAATAAATAGAGAAGCATTGTATAGGATGGTATTGAGGTTATAACACTTTACATCATTTAGATGATATAATAAACTTGTACTCATATGAAACATCTTTGATTATGATGTGAGTTAGCAAGCGATATCTCTGATTGTTCCTTATCCATCTTGATGCTCTTTATGAAGTTGCTTTTTGATACAACTATCACATCATCTTTATCATCATCAAGTTTTAATATACAAGATAAGAAAGGATCGTATAAGAAACCTCTAGTTGTTTCATTATACAAGGTATTCACATGGCATTAAGACAATCTCTACTAACATCGATTGAAGAATTAAAAAAAGAAGTAGCCAACATGGCAGATCTCGCATTATCAAATTTGCGTGAAGGATTAAAAGCATTCAAAACGAACGACCTAGTTTTAGCTAAAGAAGTGATGGCTAAAGACGAGGATGTTGATCAATATGAAGAAGAAATCGCTAAACAAGCCTTAAAGATTATTTGGAAAGAACAACCTGTTGCAGGGGATCTTCGTTTAGTCACAGGCATTTTAAAACTAATCACAGATTTAGAACGTATTGGTGATCATGCCAGTGACGTTGCTGAAATGACACTACATCTATCAGATGCAAGAAACCAACGTGTGATGCCAATCACATCAAAAATGGCTGAACGTGTTGAAAAAATGGTTTTAAAAAGTATCGAAGGTTTGGTTAAAGTTGATGACAAACTAGCAAATGAAGTCATCAGTGAAGATGACGAAGTCGATGATTTATTTAAAACATTGATTTCTAAGATGACACAAGAACTTAAGGAAGATCACATTGAACCTAACGAAGCAATTTATATCTTAATGGTTGCTAAATACTTTGAACGTGTGGGTGACCATGCGGTTAATATTGCACAATGGATCATTTTTATGTCAAAAGGAACACACAAAAATACACTTCTATTTTAGGAGGGAAGATATGCCAATCATCTATTTTGTAGAAGATGATAAAGCGATAAGCTATGTCATTGAAAAAACCATTGAACATGCAAGTTTAAAAGGGAAAGGATTTCAGGATGGTACATCATTCATGAAAGCTTACCAACAGGAAAAACCTGATCTCATTCTTTTAGATTTGATGCTTCCAGATATGTCAGGAATTGACATATTGAAATGGATTAGAAAACAAGATAAAGAAACACCAGTGATGGTTGTTTCTGCTTTACAGAGCGAAATGGATAAAGTCATCGCATTAGATCATGGTGCAGATGATTATATGACAAAACCTTTTGGCGTGCTTGAACTTACATCACGCATACAAGCAAAACTTAGAAAATATTCAGATGATAAAAAGTATGTCATGGGAAATGTTGTTTTAGATGATAAGAAGCACACACTTGAAGTGAATGATGAAGCTGTATATATCACGAATAAAGAATATGACATCATTAAACTTTTACTGAAACATCAAAAGGATGTTGTATCTAAAGAGGCTATATTTAAAGATGTGTGGGATACCGATTATATCGGAGAAACAAGAACGCTTGACATGCACATTAAATCACTTCGACAAAAATTAGAAGAACATGCTGCTAATATCAAAATAACAACAGTACGTGGCGTGGGGTATCAACTTCAATGAAAAGAGCGCTGATAAAGAACAATTTAATGCTCATGATTGGAGCATTTTTAGTGTTCTTTTTCGTCGTTATGTTAGGTCTATACGTTTTCTGGCAGCAGCAAACAAAAACATTAGTTTCCTTTGTTTTATCCGAGGTTGAACTCGAATACGAACAATTTGAAGGAACAACATCAGAGTTTATTAATACATTTCAGATTGAAAGTGGAAGACGAATTACCCTTTTAACTGGTGATGGTATGGTCATCATCGATTCACATGATGAAAGAACAGGACAAGATAAAAGCGAAAGACCGGAAATAAAAGATTTAGGGAGCATGGCAACAAGAACTTCAGCGACTATTGGTGTAGAACTTGTTTATATGGCAACCGAACTTGATGACGGTAATATCTTAAGAGTAGCTATTTCATTACAATCTCAAGTAGCGATGTACAGTCGTGTGATGTGGTTATTGATTTTAACCTCAATTGTCTTTATTGTAATTTATTATTTTGGATTAAAAAAAGTTAATCAAAACTTACTTGCACCATGGGAAAAAGTTAAAACAGGGTTAAAAAATCTTTCAAAAGGAGACTATCAAGTGATGGCTCTTACCTCTCCTTACCCTGAGATTAACGATCTATTAGATGACATGAATCAAATCAATTTAGAAACCGATAAACATTTAAGATCGATTGAAACGTATCAAATCCAACTCAAAGAAATCTTAAATGAATTAAAACAAGGTGTCATGTTATTTGATCATGAAGAAAAACTTGTTTATTTCAATCAAGATGCACAAGAGTTTTATCATTTAAATGATGAATCCTACGATAAACCATCTTATTACATGATCAGAGATGTTGAGCTAAAAGAAGTAATTGCAAAGGTGAATAAAGAACATCAAAATCGTGTATTTGATATGAAACATGAAGGGAAAATTCTTGAAATCAAAGCTTTTCATGTAGATGCTGAAGGACGAAATAAAACGAAAGCAACCGTTTTAGTTTTAACGAAAGATGTCACGCAAGAGCGTGCGATAGAACAAATTAAAAAAGACTTTTTCAGTCATGCATCACATGAACTGAAAAGTCCTTTAACTGCAATTAGAGGCTATGCAGAACTGATTGAACATGGTGTTGTCAAGGAAGATGAATATATCAAAACAGCTCATCAAATCGTTAAACAAACAGAAAACATGGCAGCTCTTGTAGAAGATATGTTGATGCTTTCCCGACTGGAAAACTTAAAAGAAAAAAGCTATTCAGAAACAAAACTTCATGATGTGTTATCATCTGTCATCGATCATTTAAAACCCTTAGCAGATAAAAAACAAATCAACATAAACGTCAAGTCTCAAGACATCACCGGCTTATGTGATCCGTTAGATATGCAAAAACTATTTAAAAATGTGGTTGAAAACGCGATTAAATACAGCGAACCACAAAAGCGTGTTGATATTACGCTAGAACGAAAAGATCAAGACATTGTCTTTAGTGTTCAAGACCAAGGCATTGGTATTGCAGAAGAACATCAACAAAGAGTCTTTGAAAGGTTTTATCGCGTAGATAAGGGAAGATTAGACGGTGGAACTGGATTAGGATTAGCGATTGTTAAACACATCGCATTAAAATATCAAGGTACAGTCGATTTAAAAAGTTCTTTGACAAGAGGAACTAAAATCACAGTCAGAATGTCTTTATAAACAAAAAAAGGACCTCGGTCCTTTTATCTTTTTATGGCAGGGGTAACAGGACTCGAACCCGTACCGACGGTTTTGGAGACCGCTGTGCTACCATTGACACCATACCCCTACATGCGCATAGATAAGTATAGCATAAGGCGAAGAAAAAATGCAATCAAAAATAAAAAATATACTTTAATTGACATAGTAATTTTCCTTTTGGCTATTGAAACTAAAAGTTACTATGACAACAACCAGCAATAGAAAGGGGTTCTTTTTTTACATATAAGCATATACTATAGATGTTTCTTGTCAGTATG
>Ga0265295_1002686_pt1 | contig 27412 bp, 25 predicted proteins | sample Munlansysbiofilm_FD_192503 | JGI IMG/M metagenome (GOLD analysis project Ga0265295, IMG submission 192503) | Leachate microbial communities from a municipal landfill in Southern Ontario, Canada - Methane capture system biofilm | ecosystem: Engineered > Solid waste > Landfill > Unclassified ... | reverse complement strand
ATCCAGTTTCTCTAGAATCCAGTTTCTCTAGAATCCAGTTTCTCTAGAATCCAGTTTCTTGAATCTATTTTTCTATTTTGATTTATTCTGCTTTGATAAAAGTCCTGAGATTAAAAACCTGTTCAAGGGACTGCTTTACAAAAAGATGGAAAAAATGAAAAGGTTTATATTGCGAAATCATTAGATTTTATAGCATAAAAATTTAATTTTTAGTAATATTTTTAATTATCCAAATATTAGATATTAACAATTGATGCGAATAAGTTCGAAAAAAGAGCGTAGAGGTAACCATTAATATTCTGCTCAAATTTCACCCATCATATTTTCAATGTCCTGTTAATCAGCAGAAAAACCGGGAAAAAATAAGTGGAGTAGAAATCTTTTCAAAGTAACCGAACCTCTGGCGCCATCTGTGAAATCAAGGAGAAAAGTCGAAACAGGAAGAGGCAGCATGATGAAAAAGAGTAAAGGTTTCAGAGGATTGCAATTAAAGAGAGGGTTAAAAAGCTGGTTGATATTTACCGCACTCATGCTTGTTTTTTGTTCGGTCATACACCTGGCAGGAGCAGCAGAGCCTGAAAATTCAGGAGAAAGCATTACTCCCTCAAACGACGGAATTATGGACAGAATTATGACATATATAAAAGGGCTGCTGGGAGAAGAAAATATTCAGGGCTCCGGAGCAGTTTCCGAAGCAGCAATCTCAGATATTCAGCAGTCGGCAGATTCCGAAAAAGCAGTCCTGAAAATTGCAACTCCGGGAATGGTAAAATCCACGTCCTTTATAGGGGACTCAAATCTCGGAGTTTTTGCCCATCTCTCAAACCCTCCTCTCATGAAAATGGACTCAGGTGGGAAACTTACAGGCCAGCTTGTCGAAAATTATGAAGTCTCGGAAAATAACACCTGCTGGACATTTTACCTTAAAAATAACCTCTACTGGAGCGACGGAGAACCTGTGACTCCGGAAGACGTTGACTTTTCAATCAGGTACTACGGAAAAAAGACTCCCTGGGCAAGCTGGATAAACGATACTCTTGAAAGCTCGGCTGTTTCGGACGCAAACAACTCAGTAACCTTCAAATTTAACAAGCCTTACACCCGCATCGACCTGGAATTTGCCACCTACAATATTCTCCCTGCCCATGTCTGGGAAACAATTGAAAACCCGATGGAATACACGAATAACGGCCCTTACACAGGCTGCGGGCCTTATTACCTCAAACAGATAGACCTCAATGCCGGGAAGCTTGTTTTTGAGAAAAACCCTTACTGGAAAGGAAAAGCTCCGGAATTCGAAACTGTGGAGGTCCATTTTTACTCAAGCGCTGACGTTGCTACCCTTTCCCTTAAAAACGGCGAGGTTGACACCTATTACAAATATGCAGGTTCATACCCCTATTCCGGAATCGAGCAGCTTGAAGGAACTGGAAATTTCGACTTTATCGAAAAGACGGATATAGGCCTTGTTTTCCTTGCATTCAATCTGGAAAAAGCACCTTTTTCGGACCCGGAATTCAGAGAAGCTCTGGCTTATGCAATAAATTATGAAGAGATCGTAAACCTTGAGATTCTGGGTCACGGGGAAGTACCTAACCGCGGTTTTGTGCCACCTGCCATGGAAAACTTCAAGGAAACCGAAAAACTTGAGTACAGCCCTGAAAAAGCCAGAAAAACTCTGGAAAAAGCAGGATATAAGGATAGTAATGGAAACGGGATACTTGAAGGAAAAGACGGGAAAGACATCAAGCTTGAAATCCTTATCCGGCCGGAGTATGCCCGTACAGGCGAACTTCTTGAAGAATACTTCGAACATGTGGGCCTTGCTTCAGACCTGAGGACTGCGGATTCCGATACCTGGATGACACTCAAGGATAATTACGAGTATGACATGACAGTAACCCGCTCCACCCCCTGGGGCATGTTAATGCACGCGAGCTGGGGAAGCGGCTACTTTGATTCCAGAAGGACAGGGCAGGGAGTTATGCATAACCTGGATGACCCCGAATTCCTTAAGCTCTGCGATGATGTCCTCGCAACCACGGATCCCGAAGAGCTTCAGGCCTATGCATATGAAATTCAGGACTACTATGCAGAAAACCTGCCGGCAGTTCCTCTCTACTGGAACAGTGTTGTTACCCCGTATAACAGGCACATTGAGGGCTGGTATACCGATCCCCTTTACGGCATTTATAACCTTGATAACTTTGTAAATGTGACAAAAATAGATGCATAAAACATAACTGGAGGTATCAAAAAAATTCTGAAAAAGAAATCCTGGAAGTTAAAAAGGTAGAAAAAGAAGTAGAAAGTACGGCAAAATAGTGCAGGAAATAAAATAAGAAATAAGACCAATGTCAGGGATAACAGGAAAAGGGACCCGGTATCTTGCTTCACTCGCGCTCATAATCATCATCAACTTTACCCTTCCCAGGCTCATGCCCGGGGATCCGGTGAAAAACCTCATAGGAGAAGATGTATATGTGTCCGAACAGGTGATGGAAGAGCTGAGGGCAGAACTCGGGCTTGACAGGCCTCTTTACGAGCAGTTTGCATCCTTCGTTTCAGACATCCTGCACCTTGACCTGGGGTATTCTTACCACCTCCATGCTCCTGTTGCAGAGATCCTCCTTGACAGGATTGGATGGACCCTGCTGTTTGTAGGGTCGTCTGTAATTATCGGAGCCTTTGCAGGAAGCCTGCTCGGAGCTCTTGCAGGGTGGAAGCCGGAAAAGAGAACAAGCCGTGTTACAGGTCTTGCATTTATTGTTTTTTCCTGCACCCCTCCGTATTTTCTTGCCCTTCTTTCCCTCTATATTTTTTCTTTCAGGCTGGGACTTTTTCCTTCAAAGGGGTTTTATGACGCCCCGGAAATAGGGAGCATACTTCATCACCTTTTCCTGCCAATCTGTGTGATGTCTGTTTTTTCGGCATCCAGAAATTTTCTGGTCATGCGCGGAAGTGTGATCCAGGAAAAGAAAGAGCTTTACGCTCTCTATGCCAGGGCAAAAGGCCTGAATGATACCGGCGTACTCTTCAGGCACGTATTGAAAAATTCCTCACTCCCTATCATTACCCTTCTCGCGCTCGACTTTGGGTTTCTATTCAGCGGAGCGCTGTTTATAGAAATAATTTTTTCGTTAAACGGCATGGGAACCCTTATTTACGGCGCAATAATGGGAAAAGATTATCCCCTTCTCCAGGGGGCTTTTCTGGTAATCTCCCTCACAGCCCTGCTTGCAAACATGCTTGCTGACCTGCTCTATGCTTTAATCGACCCCAGAGTCAGGAGACCTGCATGAGCCTGGAAGCTGCCCATAGCGAAAGCTCCTGTATAACAGAAGCCTGTACTGAAGAGCATCCTGAAAAACAGCTTGAAAATTCGGATTTTATTTTAAAACTCCCTTTAAAACCCCCATTTAATTATTACAGAAAGCAGGGAAGTTTTTTGGGACAACTGAATTATGGAGGAATTTTTCTCTTTGCCTTATTCCTGTTTATGGCATTGTTTCCTTCCCTGCTTGCCCCTTACGCCCCTTATGACCGCTTCACGCCTTACGAAGAACCTTCAGGACAGCACCTTCTCGGGACGAACGACATAGGAAACGATATCCTCTCAGAACTTGTGTACGGGGCAAAGGTCTCACTGACAGTGGGATTTGCAGCCGCCCTTGTCTCAACCCTGATAGGGACCATCCTCGGGCTCTGTTCAGGCTATTTCAGGGGGGCTGTTGATGAGCTGCTAATGGGTTTTACAGATATTGTCCTTATTATCCCGAAAATTCCCCTTATCATAGTCCTGGGAGCGTACCTGCAGCCCAGCATCTGGATCCTTGTCCCCGTGCTCGGCCTCCTATCCTGGGAATCCACTGCCAGAGTTACCAGATCAAAAACCCTCCAGTTAAGGGAAACAGGCTATGTTAAAAGTGCCAGATGCATGGGTTTTTCTTCACAGCACATTATGTTCTCGGATATTTTGCCCAACCTCTACCATGTCCTGCTGCCCAAATTCATGCTGGCAACAGCCTCGGCAATGATTTCGGAAGCCTCTCTTTCTTTTCTCGGGCTCAGCGATGTAAGCATGAAAAGCTGGGGGACAATGCTTTCTTTTGCTTTTTCCAGAGGAGGTTTTATCAGGGACATGTGGTGGTGGTATTTGCCTCCGGGAATCTGCATAACCCTCTGCGTAATATCTATTGCACTCATAGGGTTCGGGATCGAAACTAAAAAAGAGGAATATGCAGCAGGCGGAGAGGATGCTGTATGAAGTCTCCCACCAGAGATAAGCTGCTTGAAGTAAAGAACCTCCAGGTCTCATTTTTGGGGATAAAAACCGTAACTGCCCTTTCAGGGATCTCTTTTTCGATTGGGGAAAGAGAAACACTGGCTCTGGTTGGAGAAACCGGGTGCGGTAAATCCGTAGCTGCACATGCAATTATGCGCCTTTTGCCCCCCGAGTCCGGAGTGAAAGGGACTGTGGAATTAAGGGGAAGAAACCTGCTCGGGTTGAGTGAAAAAGAGATGACAGAGATAAGGGGAAAAGAAATCGGGATAATTTTCCAGAACCCCTCCCTTGCCCTCAATCCCGTGTATTCCATAGGGCATCAGCTTGCAGAACCCCTGCGCCTGCACAGGAAGGAAAAGAAAAAGAAAGCCCTCTCCAGGGCAGCAGAAGCCCTTAAAAATATGGGTTTTGCAAATACCGGCGAGATAATCAATTATTACCCTTCATGGTGCTCAGGGGGAATGAACCAGCGATTTTTGATTGCAGCTTCAACTATCCTTGACCCTGCGCTCCTTATAGCAGATGAGCCTGGAAAAGGGCTTGACAGAAGTTGCTTATCCGAACTTGAAGCCGGGCTTAAGAGATTGAAAGAAGAAAAGAAAACTGCCCTGCTCCTTATAAGCCATGACCTTGGTTTCGTGCGAAACCTTGCAGACAGGGTTGCAGTGATGTATGCAGGAGAGATTGTTGAAATTGCAGACTCTTCAGGGATTTTCGAAGAACCTCTGCACCCCTACACAAAAGGTCTCCTGAATAGCCTGCCAGAGAAGGGCTTTATCCCCATACCCGGATTTTCCCCTCCCCTCAGCAGGCTCCCTTCAGGCTGCAGGTTCCACCCGCGCTGTCCTCTGAGGAAAAGATGCTGTATTGAAAACCAACCGGAGATTATAGAAACAAACGGAAGAGCTGTGAGGTGTTTCCTATACCCCTGAGAGCGGACCGGCTTTCAAAAACATACGGAGCCAGCTTTCTGAGCACGGGAAAATGTATTTTCCATGAGATCTCGCTTGAAATAAGGCAGGGTGAAACTTTCGGGCTTATGGGAGCGTCCGGAGAAGGAAAAAGCACTCTGGGACGGGTCATTGCCGGCATTGAGAGACCCACATCAGGCTCCGTATATTATAATGGCTACGGGCTTACCGAAATGAAAAAAATCGAAAATGCAGCCTTCCGCCGTAAAGTCCAGATAATGTTTCAGGACCCTGCAGATGCTTTCAACCCGAGGAAAAAGATAGAGCAGGCAATTTCTGAAGTGCTTAAACTCCTCAGAGTCCCAGAAGCCGGATATGCCTCAAAGATAGAAGAGATGCTTGTAACCACAGGTCTCCCTGATGAAGTGCTTTCCCGTTACCCCATCCAGCTTTCGGGTGGACAGCTCCAGCGCCTTGCCCTGGGCAGGATTCTTCTTCTCAACCCGGAATATATCATCCTTGACGAACCTACTTCTGCCCTTGATGTCTCGGTGCAGGCACAGATCCTCCATATGCTTAAAAGGGTTCAGGCTGAAAGAAACACAGGCTATCTCCTGATTTCCCATGATGAGGCAGTTATCCGCTTTATGTCTGACAGCTATGGAGTGCTTGAAAATGGGCAGCTGAAAATAATCGAATAAAATAATCGAATAATAGATTTTAATCGAATAAATAATCGATAAATGATCAATAGATAACCGATAAAGAATAGCTAAATAGATTTCATGACCCTGCATAAGTTCAGGTAAATTCTGACCGTGCAACTAATTCATTATCCTGAACCATTCTTGGACGCTTGATGCAGAAAAATAATATTTCCAGAAAGGAAAAAGGGAAAAGGGGAAAAAGGGAAAAAAAGGAGAAAAAAGTAAGCCAAAATTCCGGATTTAAAAAAGCTCCAGAATGGCTTCGGGACTTTCAAGTACGGTGATCCCCTGCAGGCTTTTTACAATCTCAACATTTCGCATGTCCACGTCCCTGACAAGGACTTCAACAGGTCCACCTTTTATAGCATTATAGGGGCAGAGTTCTTTGCAGATCCCGCAGCCTTTGCATTTAAGCAGGTCTATCTGGTCCGTGACGCCGTTTTTCTCGCTGATTGCTTCATGTGGGCAGTTTTCCCGAGGGGGGCATGTTTCGCAGTGTTTGCACTGCTTTCTGTCAATGTTGTAAGGCATTTCGGATATAATCGAGCCTTCGATGTCCACAGGTACGACAAATACCGGGACTCTCCCTTTGACAGCCTGGGAGACAGCATTGGTTACAAGGGAATCGGCAATCCCATAAGCGATTTTCGAGACTGTGTTTGAAGTTGCAGGCGTAACGAAAAGGGCGTCATACCTGTCAAGAGCAAAACGCCCTACTTTGGGGGAACTTGAACCCTGCTCGCTTTCCCGGAAAATCTCTTCAAGGTAGTCTCCTCCCGAGATTTTTACAAGCTTTTGCTCAAGCCCGTACATCCTGAGCACTTCTTCGGCTGCCCTGGAAACGTATGTGTTTACGGAAAGTTCGGGGTTCCTGAGTTTAAGTTCTTTAAAAACCTGATAACTGCGGTCAAGGAAATGACCTGCACCTGTGATACCCCATGCAATTCTCTGAAAGCTCATGAAAATGAATCATGCCTGAGGGAGATGATATAATTTTCTAAAAGAAGACATCCTGAAAGTAAAAGAAAAATTAAAGTCCGAGAGCTTCATAAATCAGTTTCATAGCTTTTTTTTCAGCATCTCCTCCACATTTGGAAGCCAGGGACTCATAGTGCCGGATCAATTCAAGATATTTTTCTTCACCGGTCAACTGGTAACGGGTTGCATGGACTGTAGCCTCAAGCACGGCATTGAACCCCCTGTTGGGTACCGGGAGCTCCTTTATGTTGCGCTCATTAAAGCCAGCGTTAAGGGGAACAAGATCAGCAACAAGGGACTGGTCAGTGTTTCTAAGATTAATGCACTCAAAAACGACCCAGGCAATGGCTTCTTTGAGGACAGGAAATTTAAACTCGCCTGCATCAACATATTCAAATTCGGAAGGCACAAGGTCGGAGAAGGTCGAGCGTACAAAGAGAATGGGGTCGTAGACAACGTTTGATGCGAGGCACTTCTCTTTAAGGACGTTTTCCCAGGTGTGGCTGCCTTTGAAAAGGCGTACAAAAGGTCTTTCGCCCTTCATAACTATGCCTATGGGAGCAGCATTGGGGTGCTCAAATCCGGTGCTTGCGATGATCTCGGAAATTCCCTCCCTGATCCCGAAAGACGAGAGGTCAATATCATGATACTGTTTTTCAAACCCCTGGCGATCAGACAGGAACCCGATCAAAATCTCAGGCCTCCAAGAAGGGCAATAAAAAGTGCTGCAATAATGATATCTGCCGTAGAACCCGGGTTGATCCTTTTATCCAGAAGCTCGGAATCAAATTCCTGTATTCTGGGAAGAATAAAAGCAAAATCTCCTGCTTTTTTCCCTGAAATTTCCCAGCCTGAAAGAACCTCACCTGCTCTGGAAGAAACGTAATCTGCAGTTTCGGCGTCAAATTTGGTCTGGATAAAGGTGTCCCTGTGTTTTGAAAGCAGTTTAAGGAAAGTGTATACCACAGCCTCATTGATCCCTGTGCCCGAACATATGGAAACCGAGCCTCCTGCCAGAGCTTCTTCCCGGCAGTTCCGTGCATCCATGAAATCAAGAATGATTTTTGCTCCTTCAAGGCAGCGCCCGAAACCTGATGTCCATTCATTTGCGATCAGGTCATAGCCCTTTGCAATTTCCATAAGGGAGTAAAGGGTAATATTCTGATTCCTGAGGTCGGAAGTTGCTTCAGGGTCTTCAAGGTCAAATTCTTCAACGCTGTTTACCCTTACCCCTGCATGCCCGAAAGCCCTGTAGAACTCAACAGCATCTTCACAGTCCGTTTCCCGGACAAAAGCATGGGCATGGGAAGCAAGGTTCTCAAATTCCTCTGCCTCGATCCGGAAAAATGTTTTTCCACAACCGGGTTGCTCTCCCTGTTCTCTAGAAATTTCACCTGCAGCCATTGCCAGGGGGATCAGGAGTAAAAAAGCCCCGAAATGAGTGTTTCCTCCCTGCTGCCAGGCAGAACTTTCATAAACTGCACTTCTGAGAAGCTGTCCTATCCGTCCCGTGCTTTTTGCGGCAAGCTCAAAGACAGGATATACGGCAACTGAAGAGGCAACAAAATGTTCAAAACAGGTGTCTGGATAATTATGTTCCCTGTCAACGTTTCCCGGTTTAGGGGAAGCTGATACCTCAAGCAGCATGGCAAGCTGTGCACAGCGTGCGATCAGGCTTGGGGCAGGGCGTTCTCCCCTCCATTCAGGGTTATGGCAGGAGAAAACAGTTTTATCTGGATTCATTTACCGGAATCCTGGCATTGTCAAGGATATGTTTTGCCAGCTTCTCTTTAAGCTTCATGTATTCTGCGTCAGAGAGGTCTATAGTGTTCAGCACACCGTCCCTGATCCAGCAGGGCTTTGTAATCTTGCAGCACCAGACCAGGCTCCCGAAACAGGTGTCCTCTCCGAATTCAAGCATTGTGCCCCTGGCAAATTCCAGTTTTGTGCGGGCGAATTCTTCTGCGGTATATCCCAGCTTTTTGAATTTCGCGTGCACAGGACAGGGTTTTACCGGAAGGCAGCAGAAAGCCAGTCCTCTGAAGTCCCCTTCACTGCAAACGTGTTTGGGAGCATTATACCAGCCTATTGACTGCTGATAAGAAGTGATACTTTCTACAAGTTCCTTTATCAGGTCTGAATTCTCCATGGCTCCCCTTGCAACGGATACCATGTCGGCTCCCCGGGAGAACATCTCCTTTGCAGCGGCAAAATCAGTGATCGAGTTGTTGCCTATAAGAAAGAGCCTTGTAGCGTCCCTGTAATTTGAAATTGCATCAAGGTCGGCTCCAAAGCCTTCAAGCATGGCGTCAACATGGATAATATCAGCTCCTGCCTTATCAATAAGCCTGGCAAGTTCGACGTCATTTACCACGTTTGCCCTTACCTTTACGGAGAGAACAACTCCGGTCTCTTTTATTGCCTTTATCCAGGCAGAGAGCCTCGGGAGGTCATGCAAAAGAGCTTCTCCTATGCCGGATTCAAGCATTTCAGGCTGTTTGCAGTGGGCATTTAATTCAAGAATTGCGCCTTCTTCCTTTACAAGTTTTGCAGCTTCAATCAGGGGCTCAAGGTTAGTGCTCCTCACATTTACCGCAACAGCACTTCCTGAGTTTACCGCCCGAATTTCCTGTTTTATAAGCTCCAGAGGTTCATCGGAAATGAACTCTTTCCTTCCCCGGGCTACGAGTTTTGATGCAACTTCCATCGACCCATTATCAAGGTTGAAGGCTCCAAGCACTACCAGCCCGGCATCGCCTGCATACTGGTTGGCAAAAGCACTGTCTGCAATTCCTGCCATTGGAGCAAGTGCAATAGGATTTCTAAAACGGACATAACCAGTATACAAATCAAATAGATAATCACTCATGTTTTACCTCTTAAAAATAAGCGTGGAAATGAACACAAAAATGATAGTTATAGTCAGATATTAAACTAACGAATCTTTTTAGGCTTACGAGAACTTATTTCAAAGAATTCTCGAGGATGTGAAATACATATTATTTCACGATTATAATACTTATATATTAATATTTGGGAACATATCCGGCACACAGGAATGATATAGAACAGATGAAAGAAGTGACCCCGTCCGATCCAGAGCTTAAAAGACCGAAACTGGCAGAAAAATTAATTGGCAGTTGACAAAAAACTCTTATCGGGAGTTCATTTAAGTTCATTTTTACCTGTAGAAATATCATCCAATAAATATATATAGGTTTAAAAAATAGATAGAGCCAGAAATCAACAACATGCGAGAGAGGCTGGACGGCTGCCGGACCTTCAGGTCTGAGGAAAGTCTCCCCACCGCTCCGGACACACGAACATCTGTAAAGGATGTCGGGCGAGAGCCCGGGCCCTGGCACAGAAACGATAACCATCCCCTGCAAATGCGATGATGCCATAAGCTGAGGTCGCAGGGAGAGTGGATGAAACGGCGAATCCTCGTGGGTGCAAGTTGGAAATCGGGAAGTACGAGCAGTCCGGAATCGTCCCGGTTGGTTTTGGTAACGCTTAGCCGAATGCCGTCGCTGCAAGAGTCCTCAGGGACCGTTTCTTACACTGCTGGGTGCAAGAAAGCTTTGCAGTAACAGAAGGGAGCTTACACGCCTCACTCGCACTCAATATCCTTTTTATGCTCATGTTTTTTTCAAAAGTTATCATTCTTTTTTCAAAAGTTATCATTCAACCTGTTTTTTAATTAATTTTTGATTTAATGCCTCTAAATTACTGATTTTTATCCTTAATGGACTTTATTTTAGATGCAGGTTCAGAAAGGCTGAAATTGAGCAGCAACCACCTGACATAATCTTTGTGGCTTCTATTTATTACAACCTCCTCCAGATATTTATCAATAATTTCCTTCCTGCTAAGAGCAAGCCTGAAAGAAGTCTCAGGGAAACGGTGCATGGCTTTTTCAAGTTTAAGGGAACTGGAGAGGAAATTACCGAACTCTTTCCTGCAGCTGGTTTCATACTCTTTAAGGTCGCTCAGTTTCCGGTTATAAAGTACGATTTCGGCTACATTTTCCGCTGCAAGCTGCCCTGAGCGAATAGCATATGAGATGCCTTCCCCTATGAAGGCGTCCACAAAACCTGCTGCATCCCCGCTCAGAAGAATCCTTGAACTTATGGTTTTTCTTTTAATTCCTCCAACCGGGATAATGTGAGAATGGACCTGAAAATCTCCTGAAAAGCCATTTGCCTGTAAAAAGTCCTGCATAACAGCCTTCGGGTGCTTAAGATGCTCGGCTGTTCCCACGATTCCCACAGAATAGTGTTCGGAATGGGGAAAAATCCAGCCATACCCTCCGGATGCGATTCCGAAATGCATATCTATCGCATTTGGAAAACGCTTTCTTATTACTTTATCCCTTTCAGGAATTTCGGAAACAAGGGCAAGGTCATATTCCGTTCTCCGGTCTTTACGCTTCCTGACACTGTATTTAAGCACGCCTTCAGATCCTTCCGCAATAAGGACAAACTTTGCAAGGTAAGTGTTCTGAGAAGTTCTAACCTCAACGCACTCTTCTCCTTCCTCACAATCAAGCACTTTTTCCCCAGAATGAATGTCAATGCCGGTTTCTCTTGCTTTATCAAGCAGGAAATTGTCAAAAGCTTTTCTTGAGACCAGCAAAGCTATTGAATAATCTTTTTGCATTTCAGTGCAGAGCTCCCTGAAATGAACCCTTATCCTTGAAATATCCTTTTCGATCAAATACTCAGGAAGTTTGAAATCCAGGCACGAAAGCGCGTAAGGAGATAGAGCTCCTCCGCAGGGCTTATACCTCGGGAAATTTTCTTTTTCAATCAGGAGGGTTGAAATTCCTGCTTTTCCGGCTACTCTTCCAGCAGAAGCTCCCGAAGGCCCTCCACCTACTATAATGAGATCATACATATCCAGAACACCTGTGCTTAAAGATGAGAAGCATGCCATTCATAGACAGCATCAAACGGACGATATACCTCACAAAGTAGATTGGCGTGGAAAAATAAAAAGATAAGGGAAAAGAAAAAATCAGGAAAAAACCTGATAAAACTTTTCTTCAGAAGAAACTTCCATCCCTGAAAGCTTACTTTTTTATAAAAGAGAGTACCGGTTTTCCCTCGGTTACATGATGGTGTGTGAAGAGAAGGTCCTGAAATTAGCAAAGTCAGAGGATATGGAGAATACTGAACCAGATAGTCATGCTGACCCCCCTGAAACAGGGTAAATTCTGGAGATATGCTGTCACCCACTACATGAATTTGATCTCCAGTATCATAATCTATAATCATCTGCAAAGAATATTCAAAATTTTAAGAGGATTCTTACTTAATGTAAACATATAATACTGCAGAGGATACGCCAGAGGGCCCGCAATTTCGGAAATTCGTCTATTTCTGTTTGAATGCTTCATTTTATTAATTAAATGTTCCTCTACCAGGTCGTTATATGATTCGTTATGCATTATGCTTCTTGCAGCAAGATTCGCGCTCTGAAAAGCGTATCTCATTCCGAATCCCCAGAGATAGTCCTGAAATCCTCCTGCTTCTCCGATGAGCATTGCCCCGTTCTCATCATAATAATTGTTTTTTATTTCAAACTGTCCATAACCACCAAATTTTTTTCCGGCAGCAACTTCTTTTTTATCAAGAAAATCCGAAAAATAGTTGACTGTGTTTTGAAGGAACTCTTCCGAACGATGGGTACTCCTGCGCTCATAAACGGTTGCAATCGTTCCGTGCCCATTTTTGGTCAGGAGATAAGAGTAAAACCCTCTGGCTATATCCTGTCCAAAAGCCATATGATAGCCGATCTCGGATCTGGTATTGAATTTGATTCCCCTTACATAGGCAGTTGCCTTTTTGGGACCGGTTGCATTCACTTTAGCAGTCATTTTCCTGTCCTGCCTGTAATTAAAGTGAATTTTCGCTCCCAATTTTTCAGCCTGTTCAAGTAAAGCTTTATCCAGGCAGCCTTCTTTGCTTCCCCTCCTTACCAGATAACAGCCGTTTTTTACACTGGCAGTTTTCATTTTATCCGAATAATGCACAGATAATTCCGAAATAGGCTCATAATCAAAAGACAAATCGATGCCATATGATTCTATCTGTTTCAGGACATCGATTTTTTCAGACCAGTTTTCTAACCCCTGCCAATCGTCGTTGAATCTTTTACCAACATAACTGCCCTTTTCATAAATATTAACTTTATAGCCATTATTACGGAGGATTATTGCACAGGCGAGGCCGCTTATTCCTCCTCCTAAAATATTAATTTCTTTGTCCATCCAAACACCTGCAGAGACTGGGGTTCTCAAATATTTATATTTATTTCGTTTTAGCTATACCTTATATAGAAATTAATTTATTGATGACAATCTGGTTCAGGTCAGGAGTCTAAATACTAAAAAAGAAGAATAATTAAAACAGGGTTAAAACAAAAAGTTAAAAAAATCAGTTCGTATTAAATTCCTCAAACACCTTAAGAACATTATGGTAATTCACCTCTGTTCCGAAACAGCCGTCTCTCTCCATAGGAATTCCATAGGTAACCACTTTCTTGTCTTTAAGAGCGCGCATGACTTTATTAATTTCGTAATCGCAGGCGATGAGCAGGACACCATCTGCAGATTCCATTTTCAGGATATTTTTAACAAATGAAGAGCCTGTCACGATGAAAACCTTATATCCGTATTTTTCAGCGTCTTTCTTTAAACGGGTAAAAACACACTTTCCACATAACTTGCACTGGATCCCTGTCTGTGTGGAGTAAGCAGGGCAGTCAAGGCTGCGCATGCAGTGAGGAGCGAGAATGACCCTTTTTTTCGTTTTAGCAAAAGCAGATTTATGGGCCCTGTTTTTCAAGGAAGACATCCATTTGTCCAGGACACGGGTATCTGAAAATTTGAGAAAAATCTGCCTTAGAGGCAAATAAAAAAAGTCAAGTACATCTGCATAAAAGCCTGCCAGAAAAACACTACGAGTAAGGCTCCTTCGACTGACCAGCAGGGCCACGCCTGAAAGAACGAATGAGATAACAACAATAATAAGGAGAACCTTACCTATAAGATTATACATTGCACATCTCCATTTTTTGAATTATCTCTTCAACATTTGCCTCGGTATTGAAGCATCCGTCTTTGAGAAGAAGTACACCCTGAACAGGGACAAAAGAGGCTGCCTGCATATTCTCGGAAAGCTCGTTGTAACAGGCAACTCCGAGACAGGCTTTTGGATTATATTCTTTAAAAATCTTTTTAACAAAGCTACCGCCCGGAACCACAAAAACCTTAAAATTACATCTGTCAGCCGCATCGCAGAGTTTTGCGATATCACAGAGACCGCACTTTTTGCACTCGTAACCGTGGATAGGATCACATCTTGCCTTACAATTGGGGTGGCGCAGGCACTGAGGAAGGAGCAGGATTTTCCTGCCTTTGACACGAATAAAATCATCGCACATAACAGCGTTTCTTACATCGATAAGGATATCATCCACAAGGGTATCTCTTATCCGGAAAACTCTGCAGATCCATTTTGAAGGGGAATAAAAGAGATAAAGTGTGAATAATACGAATCCCGGGAAAATGATTCTTTGTTTTTTAAAAGAATAAGCTCCGATAAGAAGGGCAAGTACGGTACCTGCAAGAGCGAAAAGTAACAGGAATATGAATACTTTTCCGAGAAATTCGTAGGGAATATGCATGTTCAGGGGAGGGTGATATCTGTATTTAAGTTTTTCTGAAAAATAAAAATAGCAAAAATATGAGGAATGAAGATAAAGGACTGAAATCAGCCCTTTATCTCTTTCACTTCTTATTTAGTCTCAAGTCCGAGAGCTTCTGCAACAAGCTCTATGACATCCTCGACAACCATGTCAACTTTGAGTGAGTCACGGCCGTCCATCAGATTTCTCTTACAGAATGGGCAGCAGCTGGAAAGGATATCTGCATCGGTTGCAACGGCATCTTTAACCCTGGATTCTGCGACTCCCAGAGCGAGATCAGGGATACCTGCCTTCACACCACCGCCAGCCCCACAGCAGCGCTGGAATTCTTTTACCCTGTCCATTTCGACAAACTTGACGCCAGGAATGTGTGAAAGCACATATCTGGGTGCATCAAAAACACCTACATGGCGGCCAAGGTGGCAGGGGTCATGGTAAGTGACTGTCTTGTTGATTGACTTTTCCCATTTAATTTTGTCCTGCTTGATCAGGTCTGCGAGGAACTCTGAAACGTGGACAACCTCAAAAGGCAGTTCTTCTCCGAGAAGCCTAGGCCAGTCAACCTTGGAGGCACGGAAACAGCCTGCACAGGCGTAAAGAACTTTTTTGGCGCCTTTTTTCTTGATTGCTTCGACGTTGTGTTTTGCAAGTTGACGCGGCACGTCATCGATGTGCACCTGACCTGTCCTGATAAGGGCTGAGCCGCAGCACCATTCTTCTTCTCCAAGCATGGCAAATTTAATGCCCAGCTTGTTGAGCACGCGTGAGGTTGCATAGGCTAAAGCGAGCTGATTGTACCCTGCAGTACAGCCAGTGAAATATACGATGTCTGCTTTGTCTTCGATTTTCACGTCTGGGGGAACCCAGTTAAGCCTGTCCTTCTGGTCCTTCATGTAAGGGTTATGGTACTGCCCGATAAGTTTCGGGAACATGTTCTGCTTCCCAAAAGGACCTATCCCTTTCTTTACAAGGTTTGTCCTGAGGGCTTCCCAGAGTTCAACAGTGTTAATGCCTGATTCACATACGGTTGCACAGATACCACAGGTGGTACAGCCGTGCACGTCATCTTTAAATTCTTCAAGTTCAGACTGGGGGATTTCAGTAGGACCGAAGAGTTTTGCTTTAATCCCGTAGGATTTGTTCATGAACTGCCTCCAGCGCAGGATCTTATCCCTGGGTGCTAACCCGGGCTTCTGGCCGGAAGCTGCATAAGTTGGACACCATTTTACACATTCACCACAGCGGGTGCAGGAGTCGAGCTCCATGAGCTGGACTGCTGTAAGGTTTTTGGTGTCTATTGATGGAGTTTTTTTTGCCATTTTATTCTCCTCCCTTATTTGCAAGGATTGCAAGCGGGGTGGCGATTACATGTATATACTTGCTGTATGGGATATATGCGATACAGAAGAGCAGGGAGATCACAGAGTGGAAGAGAGCTGCCGGAGGTGCTGTTACGGGATCGAGTCCGAAGCCCCAGATGATTCCGGTTCTGATACCGTCGGCGATAAAGCCGGAGATGGTGACTATGAAAACTCCTCCAAGCAGAACCCAGTCATACATAATGGAAGCTTCCCTGACTTCAGAAACAAAGAGCCTTCTTACTACTGCAATCATGACTCCTATAAGCAGGATATAGCCGAATATGTAGTTCGGAAGAGATAGCATCTCTCTAAATTCGGCAGGAGTAAACGGAAGTTCAATTCCGATCTTTTCGGTCATTTCGACTGCAAACATCAGTCCTGACAGAGCGAAAAGGGACATCCAGCCTGCAAAGATAGTAAAGTGCATGAACCAGCGAATAGGGCTTCTTTTAAGGATTCTTCTCTGGAAAAAGATGTCAAGGATGAGAACCTCTAAAATGGGCTTTCCATGGTGATGAGATTCTGCTCTGACCTGTGCCCACCAGGTTTTTAAGAACCTGATCGCGCTTCCTTTCTTTCCTGTTGGAGGTTCGAGAGCGTAACCTGTCACTCCTGCCCCCCATTTCTGGAAATTACCGATCATACCGTATAAAAAAATTACAACAGCTATAGCGCTGAGTATCATTATCTGGACAAACGTAAGACGAAGTGCGTCCGAGAGTCCAGAGAAGTATGCCATCTCACTGCTAATAGTTTATTCCTCCTATATATGGGTAAAAACTGAGAACTGATACTGCTTTAGAATTATTATTGATTACAGAATATCAACAATAGCAAAGACATGTCGAGAACCGTAGCGACTGTCTGTATAAGGTTTGAATAGTCTGTTAGTCTTTGTATCTATTATATTTAAACGTTATCTTTATAACACAATACATCGAAAAGCTCGCAAGAGCCACGAAAACAGGGTAGCATTAAAGCCATTTGAAAGGAAAATAAAAAGAAAACTGGAAAAATAATGATAAAATTATAATACAAGAATTATAAATCTATTTATTGAAACTCTTCCCGACGAAAAATAGAAAAAATCAGCATTAGAAAGCTCAGAGAATTCAGAAAAAAAGAAGATGCATTAAGAAATTTGAATAACAGAATGAAAAAAAGCTGGAGAAAAGGAATTCAAATAAAATTTTTTCAGATAACACTTTTGAATTCCGCTTGAGAACAGAGTTCTTTTCTAAAATAGAACTACCCCAGCTTTTGTATGCAACTATCCAGCTTTCATTTAAAATTACTTGCTAGATAGGACTGACTAGAACAGCTATTTGAGATCGACTCATATGAACCGATTTAACCACTGTCCAGTAATATATAGGGCTGTTTACAGCCCAACTCCTTCTTTGAATTTCTCAATTCCTATTTCATCTATCATTGAGCCAATCCGTTTAGGCTTTCCATATCCTTTATAAAAGTTGATTATCCTCTCAACAAGGTCCAGAACCTGTTCTTCGGAAAGGTCCTTTGCCACAACTTCCCCGAGTCTCGGGCGGGGACCTGCATTTCCTCCCACGCTTACGTTAAAACCTTTTGCAGTGCCCACAATTCCCACATCTTTTATGATAGTTTCGGAACAGGAATTTTGACATCCTGAAACACCCATCTTGAATTTGGAAGGAAGCTGCATACCATGGTACTTTTCATCAAGTTTCAAACCAAGCCCTACAGAGTCCTGCTTTCCCCTCTTGCAAAAGGTAGTTCCGGGACAAATCTTGACGCTCCTGACGCAGAGCCCGATAGCTGCACCGGGTTTCATGCCGAGTTCACCCCAGGCTGAATCCAGGTCTTCCTCCTTAAGTCCCACAACTGCAATTCTCTGTGCTGAAGTAACTTTGAGAGCTGCAGCCCCATATTTCTCTGCAATGTCTGCCAGCTTTCTCAGGGTTTCGGGATAAACGATCCCTCCGGGAATGTGCGGAGCAATAGCATAAGTTTCCCCATCTCTCTGTAAAATTGCAGCCTTCTCAGGAAGGTCCCCCTTAACATATTCTTTTGTCATGCTTTTACACTCTCCATGTTAATAGTTCAAGTTTGTTTAAGGATCTAATTATCGGCTAGCCTGAGCCCTATATCCGGACATCGGAGCAAAAACTGAGTTGATGAACAGGCTGAGTTCCCGAACAAACTTTAACCCGCGAATAAACGGATATGGAAACCTGTTTTAGCCCCAGTAAATTAGACCCCTTACATAACCGAAGAACCTCAATAATCCGGCACCCTTCCGGATTAGAGGAATAAAACTTCTGGACCCATAAAGAGGACACCAGATCAGAGAAATATATGCTCAAAACAATATAAATTGTTCTCTTTCTTAACTTAATACAATTTTTACGGCGTAACAGTTTAAAATCTGCCCAGGATTGAGCATCAATAGGGACAGTAAGTTTGATTCTGTGATCTCTGCATATCAGTCCCTTCAGTAATTGCGCAGGTTTCGACTTGATCAGCATAATTTAGATTCGCCCATCTGTGCACCGGCATCCACCCACAAACCCGCAAGTACACGATTTCGCGCATATTTGTGGGGCTTAAAGCTTCAATGATCAAGTCATCCCTGTAAAATGTGATCTCTCCGGCGCTACGCAGGACGTGGATGTCTACCTGTTTTCTCACTCGCTCAGCAAATCCTAATTTTTGCCCAATGTATATTCTCGCATGAATTTGGCTCTATCCTGAGTTATATAAATACCATCTGACTATCTTAATCGATTGCCATCATAGAATTATGATCTGGCTGTCGTACCGAGTCCCGAATATAGACTTGAAAATGGGTTTCAACTTGCTGGCTTGATGATCTAGACAAATTGGGAGGATTTGACAGGACGGAGTGAGGACTGCTTGGATGAGCTGTGAAGAAGTTCGAGATTTCTGGCAGGTTATGGCAGACTAGCCCATTTTTCAGCCTGCCAGCTGGGAGCACAGCGAAAATATGTTTTTTCCGGTGGAAGTGTACCACGTCACTCGTTGCGACTGGTAGACTAAGTAATTATTGTTTAAACCCAAAAATCTTCGGATCCAATTTTAGGAGTTATTGGTTCGTCTGCATTATCTATTTCGCCTTCTAATGTATTGTTTGTGCTGTTAAAACCATAGGTTACTTTAATTTCAGTATTTAAACCTCCAGTGTTACCTTGCAATGTGTTATTTTGAGAATGATAAATTATAACTGAAAACGAATATCCACCTTTTACAATAATGTTATTAAGAACTTTATTATTATTTGAATTAATAAGACTGAGGCTGAAATAGTTATCCAGAATCGAGTTATTATTTAGCTCATTGTTAGAAGAATTAGTAAGGTTTATACCCTCCCAGTATTTTAATATAGTATTATTTATTAACCTGTTATTATTTGAATCTTCTAAACAAATTCCTCCTATTCCTCCTCCTCCATTATCTAATTTGGCAATTAGTCCAAAACAGGAGAAATTATTGTTACTTACTTGGTTATTAGTAGAATTGTTTAAATAAATTCCAAAAAAGTTGTCATTTATTTCATTATTATCTTGAGTATTTCTGTTTGAATTATTAATGTAAATGCCATACATATTATAACTTAATTTATTTCCAGTTATGTTACAACCAGACCCACTACAATAGATGCCAGATTTATTCTGTGATCCAGTTATATTAAAGCCACTAACCGTTACGTTGTTTGCAGTAATCTTAAATACATCTCTCTCTGGGTCTGCAGCCTGAATTATCGCGTTTTCATGCTTCCTTTCCTTCGAGATTATACTCAGAGGTTTATCGATAGCCAAATTTTCTTTATATAATCCCGAGTAAACAGTAACAGTACCACCGGAACAAACATTGTCTATTGCCTGTTGTATTGAATCTCCCGAATGTACATCAATATTTATCGAGCTATTGTTAATATTTTCAAAAGATTTTTGGGGATATATGCAATTACCATTTGTATTGAAAATATATAGCATTGAAGCAAAAAAAATTAACAATAAGACGAATGTTAGTTTTATATTGATTTTTTTAAGTGGCATAATTATCTCTTCTTTCAAAAATAAATGGGTGATTAAGGTCTCACCCATGTTGCTGTTGAACTGTTCCAATTTCCAAAAGTAATGTAATGTTCACTTGAATCCCATCCATCATGAAGGTAAGCATAAACAGTTGTACCCGAGATACCATAACCTACACATGTAACAGAATGGTTTTTATATGCACCAGTATGTCCGCTTCCAACCCCGCCACCTTGCATACTCAAGACAAATGGTCTAGTGGTATTAATTTCTGACATGAGTTCAGATTTAGTCAAGGTATAGTCATTTACAGAATTAAAGTTCGAATATCCATGATTATCACAAACTGTATTTATACCATCATCAATTTTGGACACGGATGTACTATAGTTATAAGTTCCCATCGCTGTTGCTAACTCCGACATTAGTGTGTTACCAGTTGGAAAGTTTGGATATCCATTCCCGTCCCAATACCCCAGAACCATACCACCCGCAGTTGGAGCGCAGCCATAAGTAAGCGCGAGATAATAAGGAACACCAGATATTTTTTTATAATAACCAACCGCTTGAGTTGAGTAAGTACTTTCTGTACTTGATACTGTTCCTATCTCATCACTTTCCTCTACCACTTGGTCTTCTAAATAATTCCATGCTTCTTCGATTTCATCACTGTTAACAGTTTCTACTTTAACAGTTTTTACTTTATCTTTGCTGGTGTTAGAAACATTTTCAGCACACTCGATATTTGATGTAACGAGATCTACAACAACTTTCTTTTTATTTCCGTTTTTACTATCTAGAAGACTGTATTGAGTATAGTAGAATGTTGCACCTTCATAGACAGGCACACTTTCCTCAACATTCAGTTTATTTTTGTTTGCATAGTTTTCTACTTCGTTTTCTGATTTCTCGACCATTGTAGAGATTTTAGTTGGGAGTTGCCCCTTTGAGAATTCAAGGATTGGATATTTATCTTTCGTGGCAGATGTAATTATGTAGCCATCATATTCGCTATTTTTCATCACGTCAAAGGAATATGCTGTGATATTTCCTTCCAAGTCATAAAATGTAATGTCAGGCTCAACAACTGCATTCTCCCATCCCGATAACTCAGGTATTGTTCCAGAAAGTTCTACCAGATAAAAAGCTGCAATTTCTTTTGCCATATCTATACTCAGGGTTGTAGATGTTTGTTCGTTGATACTTACTGGGAGTTCATTTGTCTCTGCATAGGCAATAGAACATGAACTTATTAATAAAATTCCCATAAGTATTATAGTTCGTGTTAATTTACTCGTATTAGATAATATTCTGCTTCTTGCTTTCATTTCTTTCCACCTTATTTATATTCACGGAAAGGCAAGAATCAGCAAACTTTAATAGTCATGAAGTAGCATATTTCTTGCCTTCGGGTATGTGGGGTTCGGTAGAGTTTGAGACCTGTATTGAACCCCGCATAACATTCACACTTTGTGATTTTTTAGTTATTCATTATATAGTTTCTGTCCATGCTCTCAAACAATCAGCTGGCAGAAATATTTACAGATTTGTATATAGATCTGGAATGAATGCATGAAAATTAGTCGAGAGTTTGCACAAAAACTATATAAAGATCAGATAATAGATTGTTACTTTTATCGTTTTTTAACATACTTTATGCACAATATTAAATACTACATATAGTGTTTTCCAACAAAATTCACTTAAATATTGCACGAAAATAGCATTTTTGACGTTTTGATCCTTAGCCAAATCCAAATGTAGATTGTATGTGTACACAAAGATCTGGAAAAATAATTAAAATGTTTATCCCTCAATTAGCCATTAAGTTTAACCCTTCCAGATAAATTTCACAGCGTAGTCTAATATATAAGGGAAATGAATAAGACCTCTTCATATTTTAATGAAGAATCATAAAGAAATAAATAGAAAATCATACTGAAAAGGATAGCAAAATATATTAAAACAAGAATATTATAAAATATTTGAAATAATACAACCGGATGGAAAATAACCGGCATGAAAATTTATATTGATGAAGAAAAATGTACAGGTTGCGGAGCATGTAAGGCTGCATGCCCTAAAGGCCCGAGGGTTTACTCCATTGAAGAAAAAAAAGGTAAAAAGGTCTGTGTTGTAAAGGACCCTTCTTACTGTCTGGGGTGCAGGATGTGCACGACTGTCTGCATGGCAGATGCAATTACCCTTGAAAACTAATTCTAAAAAATGCGTTCAGGATTGAGAAATTTGTCATTAAATATTCGAGTAGTGCTTGTAGAACCCATGTACCAGGGAAATGTCGGATCTGTTGCAAGAGCCATGAAAAACTTCGGATACTCCGACCTTGTCCTGATGAACCCCTGCGAACTTGAAGGGCAGGCAAGGGCAATGTCTTCTCATGCCAGGGACGTGCTTGAAGGGGCAAGGATCGTTTCAACCCTTGAAGAAGCCGTAAAAGGTGCAGACCTGCTTATAGGGACTACAGGAGTCTCAAGCCTGAAAACCGGAGAACATATACGCCTCCCTCTTTATACTGTAAAAGAGGTCAGAGAAAAACTTAAAGGATGCAGCGGCACTATTGCACTCCTTTTCGGGCGTGAGGACAACGGCTTCAGCAATGACGAACTGAAAGGATTTGATATGCTTGTCACGGTCCCAACTTCGGAAATATATCCGATTATGAACCTTTCCCACGCAGTTGCAATCGTGCTTTACGAGCTATCCGGACTCGAAGGAGGAAGCAATCCTCTTGCAGACGGCTTTGACCTCCAGCTCCTTTACGGGCATCTGGACGAGCTGCTTGAAGAAATAGATTATCCGGCTCACAAAAAAGACAAAACTTCCCTGATGCTGAGGAGGATATTAGGAAGGGCAGGGCTGACTCCGAGAGAAGTACAGACTCTCAGGGGCATAATAAGGAAAAGCGAGAGAAAAATGAGGCTTGCGTCAGGAGTTGAAACCCTGCAAAAAATAGAAGATCCGGGAAGCATAGAAAAGTTCATATGATAATAAGCTGTCTTATCAGAACCTATTATATCTTATACGTTTTTTTACTTTTTTAAAATCGTTTTCATGTAAAAACAACCTGATCGAAGATAGAAATTTTCATAAAAGCCAACTTTTGAGAATGTTATGACTGAAACAGAAAGCAAATGGGACGAGAAATTAAAGAGATTCTTTAAAGATTATTACTGGAATGAAATCCTTCAGCTGGCAAACGAATACCCGGACCAGCGTAGCCTTGCAGTTGATTTCACGGATATAGAAAAATTTGACAGGGATCTTTCAAGGGAATTTCTTGAGCATCCCGGAGAACTTATATCCGCAGCTGAAGCCGCTCTGAAAGAAATTGACCTGCCTGTAGAAAAGAACCTTGAGCAGGCCCATGTAAGGGTCATAAAAATTCCTAACAGGATTCCTATCAGGGAACTGAGAAGCAAACACCTCACACGTTTTGTTGCTATCGAGGGCATGATAAGAAAGGCAACAGAGGTCAGGCCAAGGATCACAAAAGCTGCCTTCCAGTGTTTAAGATGTGGGCACCTGACCATAGTGGAGCAGAACAGTTTCAAGTTCGAAGAGCCTTTTGCAGGATGTGAAGAGGAGACCTGCGGGAAGAAAGGGCCATTCAAGGTTTCAATTGAAGATTCAACTTTTATCGATGCCCAGAAACTACAGATCCAGGAGTCCCCGGAAAACCTGAAAGGAGGGTCGCAACCCCAGAGCCTGGAAGTGGACTCTGAAGATGACCTTACGGGGAATGTTACTCCGGGGGACCGTGTTATAATCAACGGAGTCCTGAAGTCAAGGCAGCGCACCCTCAAGGACGGGAAATCCACTTTCTACGACCTTATACTGGAAGCGAATTCCATCGAGCGCCTGGACAAAGATTATGATGAGCTTGAAATATCTGCCGAAGAAGAGGAACAGATCCTTGAGCTTTCCCGTGACCCGGCAATTTATGAAAAAATCATAAGCTCCATTGCGCCCTCTATTTACGGATACGAGGATATCAAAGAAGCCCTTGCACTCCAGTTATTTTCAGGGGTTGTGAAGAACCTTCCTGACGGCTCGAGGACGAGGGGCGATATCCACATGATGCTTGTAGGTGACCCCGGAATTGCAAAAAGCCAGCTTCTCCGTTATGTTGTCAAACTATCTCCAAGAGGCGTCTTTGCTTCAGGGAGGAGCGCGTCTGCGAGCGGTTTGACTGCGGCTGCCGTAAAAGACGACATGAACGACGGCAGGTGGACGATAGAAGGCGGAGCACTTGTCATGGCTGATATGGGAGTTGCTGCAGTTGACGAAATGGACAAGATGAGGACAGAGGACAAGAGTGCCCTCCACGAGGCAATGGAACAGCAGACCATAAGCATAGCCAAAGCAGGGATTATTGCAACTTTAAAGTCCAGGTGTGCCCTTCTTGGAGCTGCAAATCCGAAATACGGCCGCTTTGACCGGTATGAAGGGCTTGCAGATCAAATAAATATGCCTCCGGCTCTGCTTTCTCGTTTCGACCTGATCTTCGTTTTGCTCGATACCCCAAACCATTCCCTGGACAGCAGGATAGCAAACCACATTCTGCAGTCGCATTATGCGGGAGAACTCTCCGAGCAAAGGCAAAAACTTCCAGGGTCTACAATTTCTGAAGAATTTGTTGATGCTGAAATGGAAATAATTGAGCCTGTTATTGCACCGGAATTTATGCGGAAGTATATCGCATTTGCACGAAAAAATGTTTATCCGGTAATGGAAGAAGATACAAGACATCACCTTATTAACTTTTATACGGACCTCAGGAGAAGCGGAGAAGGCAAGAATACGCCCGTGCCCGTAACAGCCAGGCAGCTCGAAGCGCTGGTTCGCCTCTCCGAAGCCAGTGCACGTGTCCGCCTCAGTAATATAGTCACCCTTGAGGACGCAAAACGGACCATCAGAATAGTAATGAACTGCCTTAAAAACGTAGGAGTCGATCCAGAAACAGGAGCTCTTGACGCAGACATACTTGCTTCGGGTACAAGCATGAGCCAGAGGAATAAAATAAAACTCCTCAAAGACATAATAAAAAAAGTCAGTGATAGACACCCGGGTTCCAAAGCTCCTCTTGAAGAGGTCTATGCAGAGGCTGAAAGCGAGCACGGCATAGATAGAGGACATGCAGAGGAATACATAAAGAAGATGAAACAGAGAGGCGACATTCTTTCTCCGGACCAGACCCATATCAGGCTCATTAATTAAGTCAAAAAACAGCGGATTCTCGCAACTGAAACTGTTACTGTACACCAGGAAGCTCCCGAAGGAAAAAACAGTGTACCCGCAAACAAAATAATGATGGTTAAGCTGTAAATACTAAAAGGGCGAAATAGTATTCAAAAAGGGGAAATATGTATCTAAAGATCTATAAAAATGGAGAGCACGTGCTTGTTGCAGCCTGTGATGAGGAGGTGCTCGGAAAAACCCTGAAACATGGCAATACTATGGTAGAAATAAACAGAGCTTTCTATGAAGGAGAGCCTGTATCTGAGGAAGAACTGGAAAAAGCTCTGGAAGAAGCTACCACTGCAAACCTTTTCGGGGAAAAAACGATTAAATGCGCTATTAAATGCGGGCTTATCGATCCGGACTCTGTGATCGTTATAGACTGCGTACCTCATGCCCAGGTGTTTAGAGTTTAAAAAGCCTTGTGACATTTAAACAGGTACTTTAACTGTTAAGAGGGTGGGCAGTCCCGGTTGAAGTCTCCGGACAGCTCTACCAGTCCAAATAAAAAAAGCCTATAAAAAGAAACTACAGAATCGTGATACTGTGAGCGGAAACATTGAAGAAGCCGGGATCAGAATACTGCCAGAAGGGGAACTGATCTCCAGGGTTGTAGAAAAACATAAAAAGTTTCTGGAAGAATATCGGAAAGAATTTGAAGAACTGGACAGCAAGCTGAGCCAGTTTGAAGAAGATGCAAAAAATGCAAAGATTTCCAGAACCCGGATAGCAGAGCGAAAAGAAGTCCTGAAGGAAAAGAGACAGCAGTTTTATCATCAGGTAGAAGGACTGCTCGAAAAGGATCTCTTCCCGAAGCTGGACCCTGTAACTGCTGATAAAATAAAGGAAGACATTAAAAAACTCAAAGGACAGATCGAACCCGAAGAAGAACAGGATCTTAAGAACTCTTTTATGAAAAACCTGGGCGAACTTATCAAAGAGAAAGAGACAGGAGAAAGCCTTCTCCAGCAGGTCAACGCCAGATTGGACGAAGCCGGCAGCTCAAATATTGAGCTGAAGGAAATAAAAGAGTCTGAAAAACAGCTTGAAGAGGATGATGGAAGCAAAAGCAGCGAAATTTCCAAAAGCAAACCCCAGCACAAATGGCTCAGCACTAAAATAAAAAGTCATGAAGAAGCCCTGAGTTACTGGGAAAAACAAAAAGCATGAATTGTTTCGGAAACACGTGGGTGGTAAGACATGAACAACGACGTTTCAACAGCAGAAACTGCAACGGCCGACCTTTCAAACCTTAATGAACGGGAGCTCAAGGGCAAGGTTAACGAGCTCAGGAGCAGGATAGAGAAAAGCGAAAGGCAATTGGCTTCGATTTTCAAGGATCTGAAAATAAACAGAACCGATATTGACGAACTTAAAGCAAAGAGAGACACTCTGAACCAGCAGGTAAAGGAAAGGGTTGCAAAAGCGCAGGCACTTAGAGACCGCCGGGATGAAATAAATAAACAAATTGGGGAATACAAAGAGAAGAGAAGCGGGATCAATTCCAAAACCCAGGAACTTTTTTCAGGGATTGCGGAGCTCAAAGAGAAGCGTGATGAATGTAATAAACTATCCCATGGAAGTGTTGAATCCCTTTCAAAAGCTTATGAAGCTGAACTTGACGCCCTGTTTAATAAAGAACTCCCCCTTGCAGTTGAGATAAAAATAATGCAGAAGCTGGATGACCTGAGTAAACGCCTTGATGCCGCAACGAAGGCTAACGAGCTTCATTCGCAGATCCAGGAGAGTTATAAGGAATCCAAAGGTATTCATAAAGAAGGGGACGAGTTCCACGAAAAAATCCAGGCACTTTCGGATGAGTCTCAGGCGTGCCACCTGGAAATGCTTGAAAATTTTAAGGCAGCAGATGAGATCCGAAAAGAAGCAAATATGTACCATGCCCAGCTTACCGACAAAATTGCAAATATAAATTCCATTAAAGAAAAAATCGACCCCCTCAAGAACAATATTGCTAACAGTCGGAAAGAACTTTCATTATATCTCGATAAATTAAAAGATCTCCAGTTAACAAAAGATGAGCACAAAGTAAGCCAGAAACACAGCGATGCACGTGAAAAGCTTCAGAAAAATGCTCGCCTCAGCCTGGAAGACCTCAAACTCCTTATAGAAAAAGGAGACGTAAAATTCTCCACAAATGAATAAG
>Ga0265295_1002685_pt1 | contig 27421 bp, 24 predicted proteins | sample Munlansysbiofilm_FD_192503 | JGI IMG/M metagenome (GOLD analysis project Ga0265295, IMG submission 192503) | Leachate microbial communities from a municipal landfill in Southern Ontario, Canada - Methane capture system biofilm | ecosystem: Engineered > Solid waste > Landfill > Unclassified ... | reverse complement strand
AATTAAATTTTCATTTTGAAGAGTTGTGGGGATAAATCCATCGGGGTATATCCAAACATAGTCACTCACTCCATCTATGGAGTCCGTGAAAAACTCTTGATTTTGAGCACCTATACAAACTATAGATGATCCATTAATGACAATCGGAGCTTCTGGAGTGATATTAACTACCACATTTTTAGAGATATAATTTCCATCGCCGCACAAATTACTTCCACGTACTTTTATTTCGCCAGAAACTGCATTCGACAGAATTGTTAACATAATAGAAGAAGAATCACTTTGACCCGAAAAACCCTGAGGCAAAACCCACTCATAGGTATCAGATCCAGCAGAATGTCCTGACTGATAAACAACTTGAGTTTGACCAACACAAACAGTATCTAAACCAGACAGAAATGCAATATCAGAAGGCACCTCATCGTTAATAATTGCCTGAACCATAACTCGTTCGCTTATACAAGGTCGGGCTTGTACTTGCCAGTCATAAAAGAAATAATAGTAATCCAGTCCAGTAGTACCAGCTGTACTGTTATATATTTCAACCAAGCCTTGCTGTGTATACGGATAAGAACATCCTACATTGTTTCGGTACAAACCGTTGGTTCCATTTACAGTAATGCGGTAAGCATTGCCCTGCGGAATATCAACGTCAAGCAATACAATACTTTGACCAGCAGGAATATATCTTACCAATTGCTGAATTGTATCGTTGTTGTTATCTATTATAATAATGGTTCTATTTTGAGCGGATTGCGAATTCATTTTCACCGATAATAGTCTAAAATCTTGGATAGCATTAAAGTACAATCCATGGGTATTGGTTCCTGTAAAATAACCACCACCATTATTGGATCGGCTATCTCCAACCAGAAGGGTATCAGGGTTTTTATAATTCTCTACATAAAAATTTGTCGTTTCAGTAAGCACCTCTGTGGTATATTCATTTCCAACGTGCAACAAAGAACCAGCCAATGGAGCGTCAAACCAACGAACCAAATAATCTGCCTGAGCAGTTAAGGTAAGAACTCCAGAACCACAACGAAATTCATTTTCAACTATAGGAGCTTCAGGATTTTCAATATTTATATAATTTACCTTAACAATAGAGTCGACTTGTCCGCAAGAGTTGGTCATTTTAAGTTTTACAGAATAAACACCACCGCTGGCATAAATATGAGTGGGATCTTTCAAGTTTGAAGTGTTTCCGTCCCCAAAATCCCACTCCCATAAATTGTCTGTAATTGTAGAATCAGAAGTATTTACAAATGAAATGTTGGTGAAACAAGTATTGGAGTCAAGTGCTATAAAATCAGCCTTTGCACCACTTTCGAGAGCAACATCTAAACGAAAACATTGAGACTCTTCAACTGTAATTTCATGTGTTTGAGACCGGTAACAAGGAGCCGAAAAAGTAACACTATACGTACCTGCTTTTATGGGACGATGATAATTACCAGTGGGCAAAAAAGAATAAACATGCGAACTGTCTGCATCGTGATTGTTAACATACACTTTCGCTCTGATAGGAAGGCCCGTTTCTGCATCGGTAACAATTCCTCTGAAACCGTACAACGTTTGTTCCAAAAGGCGCAACATTGATTTATAATTATAATCCCAATAGTTGGCAATTACTTCTGTTCCGGGAGCTTTATTTGTGGAAACCTCGGCTGTTAATTCTCTACATAAATGCCACCAGTTCATATAATCTTGCCTTCCGCCAGTAATTACGTACCAATCACCACCGTTTGTAACCCCATTCCCTTCAGCAATAAAATATCCAGAAGGAGAATTAGCTTGAACAGTATCGGCATATTCTCTGGAAATACCAACCCACCATAATTTATCAGCATGCGGTTTTTGAGACGATGTCCAAGCATCCCAAGGATAATTAATCACTTCAGTACCACCATGATAGTTGGCACCCATGACAAATTGATGAGAGGCAGCAAAATCCATAAAAGCATACGTTTCAGGTTGTATTGGCGCATATGTTCCTGTAGGATTTCCAGTTCGTGGATCAGGATAATTCCGGTTTAAGTCTTTTCCATTATAATTTGTTCTTGTTGAAACTGGATTATTCCCCAAAGTGTGATTACCCGATTTATACGTTCCATCCGGATTGGCATTCGGACAAATCCACAAATCAATGTTATCAACAATGTTAGTTATTCGGGCATCGGTACCATAATTTGACAAAAGATAATGAATCAAACGTATCATCATATAATATCCAGCTATTTCATCGCCGTGCATGGTACTTGAATAGAAAAACTGAGGTTTATCTTGCGTTGCATTGGATGTTATTCTGGCTGCTAAAATTTTCCTTCCTCCTGGTGTTGTTTCTAGTATGGTGTCAATCCGGCATAAATTAGGATAAGTTGTTTGAAAATAAGACATCACATCAAGATAAGTCTGATAAGTTGGATATTTATCCCAAGCCAGCATTTGCGAAACACTCGTTGCCATATTAAATGCTTTGGGTTGACTCAAATCGACCATCAAAACTGGGATTCTCAATGACACAAATTCATTTGCTCTTTCGGGAAAAAGATAACCAGAAACAACATACAAGCCTTCGGGCGAAAGATCAATCCGGTCGATGGACACCATTTGGTCAATCGCATATACATCTTCTTTTTCATCCACTTCAAAACGAATATCAACGCCCGTATTAATGGACTCAATCGTATTTATTAGCTGTGTTGAACTTACAGGGATGTAATTTTGGCTGTATGCTAAACGAAAGCAAAACAACATAAGAACGGGCAACAAGAATAATTTTTTCATAAAATGTTATAATTAAATCATCTGGACTAATTTTTCAACATAGTCAAAGTGAGATTTACTAACCGGCATTAATGGCAACCGGAGGATGTTTTCCATCCTTTCTTGTATAGAGATTATAGCTTTTACACCTGCTGGATTTCCTTCGCGGAAGCAGGCTTGTACAACATCAATTAATTTTAGATGAATATTTTTAGCTTCTGCAAATTCACCATTTAAAGCATGTTTAACCATCATTGAAAACTCTTTGGGATATGCATTTGCAGTCACCGAAATAACACCATCTGCACCTACTGAAATCAGAGGTACGGTAATAGAGTCATCGCCCGAAATAACCAAAAACCCATCGGGTCTATGCTTAATAATTCTCATCACTTGATTCATGATACCCGAAGCCTCTTTGATTCCGATAATGTTTTGAAAATCGTTAGCCAATGCCAAGGTCGTTTCAGGAGCTATATTTGCAGAAGTGCGAGCGGGCACATTATAAACAATAATAGGCTTTGTTGCGATTTTTGATAAATAAGCATAATGCTCATAAATCCCTTCTTGCGAGGGTTTATTGTAAAATGGAGAGACCGACAAAAAGGCATCAAAATCAACATTTGCCATTTCGTTCATTGTTTCGGCCACTTCAAGCGTATTGTTTCCACCCACTCCTACCATCAGCGGCAAGCGTTTTTTGTTGGTGTTAATAATGAGTTCTAAAACTCTGTTTTTTTCCTTCTTATTCAATGTTGGCGTTTCGGAAGTAGTACCCATGGCCACTAGATAATTGACTCCGTTGTCAATTACATATTCAACATGTTTTATCAATCCAGTTTCATCAACGGATCCGTCTTTTTTAAAAGGCGTAACCAAAGCCACACCGGTTCCTCTAAATTTGCTCATCTCTGGCATCATCCCTTTAATTGTTTTGTATATGATTCAATAAAATAAATAAAATCTTCAATATCTTGTTCCTCATTCAGAGCGATCATAAAATCATAAAAATCTTCATTTCCGTCGCTTTTTTTACCCACTTTCATCGAAGATTTAGAAAGAGAAGCAATATATTTTGTTGTAAAATTATCATCAATCGTCAAATCAATCAAAATTTGAAAAGGCTCTTTCACAAAATCCTTTAAGGATGGACGAATGGGTTTTCCGTACCAATTTACATCCTTTTTAGAATAATATTCATGTTTTAGTTTTGGAATGCAATAATGAGGCACATTGTCGGAGTGATGATATCCAACAACTCTAACCTCTTTGCCAGCAGCAACTAGTTTTTTCAACCAATTATCAATTCTGAAATAACTAGCTTCATCCTCTACTACAAAAACAACACCCACAGTTTTGGCAGACTCAATACTTTGAAATTCTACATAACGATTGTTGTTTTTCAAATTTCTTTTTAGTTCTCTCTTCTGAAAAAAAAGTTTAAATCTTCTAATCACTGTATCAATTTTTGAATTTTCTTTTTGAACTAACAAACTTACATAAATTATTAATACAGACTTTATTCGAAAAAGATTTTTTAACGTATTTAATAAGCTCTCTTTCATGAAAAACAATTAGCTTTGTATAAACAATTCCTCACTAAAATTTTAATCTTTGAAAATCAAACTACTAGGTACCGGCACTTCACAAGGCGTTCCAATTATTGGATGTCGCTGTCCGGTTTGTATTTCTAAAGATTCAAAAGACAAACGTCTCCGTTCTTCAGCTTATATTATTGTTGAAAACAAACATATTATTATAGATGCGGGTCCCGATTTTCGTCAACAAATGCTTCGCGAAAACATTCTTCAAATTGACGCCATTCTTCTCACACATTCGCACAAAGACCACATTGGCGGACTGGATGACATTCGGGCTTACAACTACCTACAGGGAAAACCCATGGATATTTATGGCTCTGAAGAAACCATCGATGCAGTAAAAAAAGATTTACATTACGCTTTTGGCGAAAAAAAATATCCAGGTGTACCCAAAATGAATCTACATACTATTGATAATACGCCGTTTTTTGTTGAAAATATTAAAATTACGCCCATCGAGCTTAGCCATTTCAAAATGAAAGTATTCGGATTTCGGATCAAAAATTTTGCTTACATCACAGATGCTAGTTACATTTCTGAAGCTGAAAAAGAAAAAATAAAAAACCTCAACACGCTCATATTAAATGCCTTACGAATAGAAAAACATTGTTCTCATTTCTGCTTAGAAGAAGCTTTACAAATAGCCCAAGAATCGCAAGCCAAACAATGTTTTTTTACACATATCAGCCATTCTATAGGCAAACACAAAGAAATAAATGCTCAATTACCAAAACATATTCAATTGGGATTCGACGGACAAGAAATTATGGATTGAAGACTAAATATTTGACTTTTTCACTACACGGAAAAATATTCTTTTAAATTAATATGAATTTTATCCATCTTTTCTCACCTCCCAACTAAACAAATTTTCATAATTTCAGTTCTAATGGATAGGAGTTCTAATATTGAAAAACTCAAGCAAAAAGAAGATTATCATTCTGAACTTATGTTAAATCTTAAATGAGCTTAACTATTTAGGATTGATTTTTTTAATAAATTCGCAAAAAAAACAAACATTATGCAATACGATTTAATAGTTTTAGGAAGTGGACCTGGCGGTTATGTTGCTGCCATTAGAGCCTCACAATTAGGAATGAACGTAGCTTGTGTTGAGCGTTCGGAGCCAGGCGGAATATGCCTGAACTGGGGATGTATTCCCACGAAAGCACTTATGAAAAGCGCTCAAGTATACAACTATTTAAACAAAGCCACCGATTATGGGATTTCATTTTCGGGCGAAGTCACTGCTGATTTACCTGCAATGGTTGCTCGCAGCCGAGGAGTTGCCGATCAGATGAGCAAAGGCATTCAGTTTTTACTTAAAAAACACAAAGTAACTCTTATTGCTGGAACAGGGAAAGTAAAACCTGGAAAAAAAATAGATGTGCTCGACAACGAGGGAAATACTACCGAATATTCAGCAAATCACATTATTATTGCTACCGGCGCTCGCTCGCGCGAATTGCCCAATTTGCCACAAGATGGAGTAAAAATTATTGGATACCGCAACGCTTTAACTTTGGACAAACAACCCGAATCGATGGTTGTTGTAGGCTCTGGAGCCATTGGTTCCGAATTTGCCTATTTCTATAATTCGATTGGAACTAAAGTTACTTTGGTTGAATTTATGCCTAGCATCGTTCCAAACGAAGACGAAGATGTTGCAAAACAATTGGAACGTTCGTTCAAAAAGCAAGGCATGAAAATTTACACTTCAGCTTCTGTTGAATCAGTTGACACCACAGGGGAAAGTTGCAAAGTATTGATAAAAACAAAAAAAGGCGACATCACCGTCGAAGCAGACATCGTTTTGTCGGCCGTTGGAATCGTTAGCAACATCGAAAACATTGGCCTTGAAGAGGTTGGCATTACCACCAACAGAGGCAAAATTGAAGTGGACGAATTCTACCGCACCAATGTTGAAGGATATTATGCCATTGGCGATGTATTAGCTGGACCCGCTTTAGCACACGTGGCTTCGCACGAAGCTCTGATTTGCGTTGAAACCATTGCTGGTCACCAAACCGAATCCATGAATTACAATAATATTCCTGGATGTACATACACTACACCCGAAGTTGCTTCGGTAGGAATGACAGAAAAGCAAGCCATTGAAGCTGGTTACGAAATCAAAATTGGAAAATTTCCATTTTCAGCCTCGGGAAAAGCTGTCGCCGCTGGCAACAAAGACGGTTTTATAAAAGTGATTTTTGATGCAAAATATGGCGAATGGCTAGGTTGTCATATGATTGGCGACAATGTAACAGAAATTATTTCGGAAGTAGTGGTTGCCCGAAAACTAGAAACCACCGGACGCGAAATAATAGACGCCGTTCATCCCCACCCAAGCATGTCGGAAGCCCTAATGGAAGCCGTGGCAGTTGCGTATGATGAATGTGTACATTTATAATGTTTTTTCATTTCCCATCCCTAGCCAAAAAGGTTTTGGGACGGGAAATGGATCAACCAAAATCGACTTTGTAATGAAAATAAAAACAATTCTTTTTTCTCTGATTTTTTTCAGTTCAATGGCTTCTTTTTCTCAGGAATTTAAAGGTGGTTTTTTGCTTGGACCCACAGCTACTCAAGTAACTGGCGATAAATTGGCAGGTTACAAAAAACTGGGTTTTAATGCAGGTCTTTTTACCGAATTTGTATTTGATGATCAGAAAAGTGTTCGGGCAGAAATGTATTATATCCAAAAAGGCTCTCGAAAAAATCCTAGCGAAGTCGATTATAACAAATATGTAATGTCGCTTCATTATGTAGAAGTTCCTTTCTTATTTCAATACCGATTTTACAGATCATTCTCGGCTCAAGGCGGACTCTCTTTTGCTTATCTATTTAAATCTTTGGAAAAAGACCAAAACGGCGAATTAAATATGAATGGGAGAAAGCCATTTCGCGATTTTGATTTCTCTGCCAACATCGGCCTTTTATATTCTATAACTGAAAACTGGAAAGTGGGAGGCAGAATGTCTTACTCTTTTATTCACATTCGCGAAAAACCTGACTTTCAAATAGGTTTGGCATATCACGATAGACGACAATATAATGATGTAGCTCAAATTTCATTCTATTATGCATTTTAAATCATGAAAATCATTTTAGGCATTACGGGAGCCAGTGGAGCCATTTACGCTCAGCGAATTTTGGAAAAATTGTCTAAAATTGATTCCATCGAAGTATCTATGGTGATGACCAAAGATGCCAAAACAGTTTGGGAATATGAGTTACAAAACACCGATTACCTAAAAGTAAAGGCAAAAAACTACGACATTCATGATTTTTTTTCACCCATGGCATCTGGTTCTGCCTCTTTTGATGGTATGATTGTTTGTCCATGCTCCATGGGTTCGATGGGGAAAATAGCGCACGGAATTGCGGACAATCTGCTCACACGAGCCGCTGACGTAATGCTAAAAGAAAAAAAGAAATTGATTTTGGTGGTTCGCGAAACGCCCTACAATCTGATTCACCTTGAAAACATGACAAAACTTGCACAAGCAGGAGCTACTATTTTGCCAGCAACACCCTCATTTTACTCAAAACCTATAAATATTACAGACCTAATCGACACCGTTATTGATAGAGCTCTTCAAAACTTTGGAGTTCCTGTTGATTCTTATAAATGGGGCGAATAAATAGAGTAATTATTTGTTTTAAAACACATTACATCTCTTCAAAATAGTTTTGAAAAAGTGTTTTTTATTTATATTTATGGTTTTTTTAAACCTCAAAAGACAATTTAAAAGAAAAATTTTTGTTTCTTTGCAATAGTAGAAAATCAAAAATTCAAGAAAATGAAGTTTTTTTATGGTCTGGTTGTTTTATTAACGGGATTATTATTCAGTCTTAATGCACAGACAAACACAAATCTATTAGCAAAATCAGAACAAGATTGCAGGATAGACAAAAACAAAGTAGAAAACACAGATTCTACAGATTATTATATGCTGATTGTCGACGAATTGGATAGTTTGTTAAGTTTATGGTACAATGGCAGTTCTGCCAACATTGTCTCTTTTTTGGAACCCTCCACTGAACTTGTAGATGACAATCAAAATTTAGATTCCCTGTATGCTGCCCGCTTAGCTCGCATTCCTTCACTATTTCCATTAACCTACAATGCAGATGTACGAAAATTTATAGAGTTGTATGCTGTTCGAAAGAGAAATTTTTCGGGAAGAATTTTAGGACTTACGAAAATTTATTTTCCCCTTTTTGAAGAAGTTTTACTCAAACTTGACGTGCCTTTCGAGCTTAAAAATTTAGCCATAATTGAATCGGCACTCAATCCCAGTGCTGTATCGAGAGTAGGTGCTACGGGTTTGTGGCAGTTTATGTATCCCACTGGCAAAATGTATGGTTTGGAAGTCAACAGTTTTATTGACGAACGTCGCGATCCTGTGAAATCGACTTATGCAGCAGCTAATTATTTAAAAGATTTACATAAAATATACAACGATTGGGAACTGGCTTTAGCCGCTTACAATTGCGGCCCAGGCAACGTAAACAAGGCCATCCGTCGTTCGGGAGGAAAGAGAAATTTCTGGGAAATCTACGACTTTCTGCCTAAAGAAACCAGAGGCTATGTGCCAGCATTTATTGCCGCAACATATACCATGCACTACTATAATGAACATGGAATTGTTGCCATCGAACCCGACTTTCCCCTTGCTACCGATACCGTCATGATTCACAAAGAGATTCATTTACAACAAATAGCAACGGTTCTGGGAATTCCTCTCGAAACCATTCAGAAATTAAATCCACAATATCGTCGCGACATTATTCCTGCGGTTAATACAGCATTTCCATTGATTTTGCCCATCCAGCAAAGCTTGGCATTCGACGAACTCAGAGACAGCATTCATGCCTACAATTACGACACCTATTTGGCTTCTTTTAAAGTAGTTAGCTATACGCCCCCGGCAACAAATTTGGCAAAAACTGGAGCGGGTAATAAAAAATATCACACCGTTCAAAAAGGAGAATCTCTAAATATTTTATCAAACAAATATGGAATATCGGTGGCTGAAATTAAATACATGAATAAAATAAAATCCACTTCGATTCATCCTGGACAACGTTTGCATATTGGCTATGACGGTTCTGCCGAAATACAAATTGCCGAAAAAACAGACACCAATCTAAAACCCAATACACCGGTTGTTTTGGATAGTAATAATACAAAACTGAATATGCAATTGGCTTCGGAAGGGAATATGCCTAAAATTCAAGCACAAAGCTCAAAAACATACAGGGTAAACCAAGGCGATACTTTGTGGGGCATTGCTCAAAAATATCCAGGAATCACCCATCATGAAATAATTGAATATAATAATCTGGGTGAGAATCCAAGAATTCGTCCCGGACAGGTTTTAAAAATTCCGCAAACATCAAATTCTATCAATTGATCAATTTTTTTGCTTTACACAACTATTTTATCATAAAAAACACTTTAAATTCGACCATTTAATCAAAATATTTTATAGCTTTGATTATCAATTCGAATAAACACATAATGCAGAACTATATAAATTTATTGTCTCATGTTTTAGAACATGGCAACTACAAATCCGACCGCACTGGAACAGGAACGTACAGTGTTTTTGGGCATCAAATGCGTTTTGACCTTACCCAAGGTTTTCCACTGCTTACAACCAAAAAACTGCACACTCGTTCGATTATTCATGAACTTTTATGGTTTTTGAAAGGAAGTACAAATACAGCCTATCTAAAAGAGAACAAGGTTAGTATTTGGGATGAATGGGCCGATGCAAATGGCGATTTGGGTCCTATATATGGCTACCAATGGCGAAGTTGGCCTAACGGAAAAGGCGAACATATCGATCAGATTTCGCAAGTTATCGAACAAATAAAAACCAATCCCGACTCTCGCCGAATAATTGTGAGTACTTGGAATGTTGGGCAGATAGGCGAAATGAATCTTCCACCTTGTCATATTTTATTTCAATTTTATGTCAACAAAGGAGAATTATCCTGTCAATTGTATCAAAGAAGCGCCGACATCTTTTTGGGCGTTCCTTTTAATATCGCATCTTACGCAATGCTAACGATGATGGTTGCACAAGCAACCGGACTCAAAGCAAAAGAGTTTATTCACACTTTGGGAGATGCACATATCTATTCTAACCATATTGAACAAGCAAAATTGCAAATTACCAGAGAGCCCCGAGAGCTGCCTAAACTTATTTTAAATCCAGAAGTGAAAAATATTTTCGATTTTACATACGACGATTTCAAATTTGAAGATTACAATCCACATCCACACATCAAAGCCCAAGTTGCTGTATAAACAAAAAATCACATGAAAAATTTATCAATAATTGTAGCCGTTGGGAAAAATTTAGAAATTGGTAAAGACAACCAACTTCTTTGGCACATCAGCGAAGATTTGAAGTATTTTAAAAAAAACACTTCCGGAAAAACCATTGTAATGGGACACAATACATGGAAATCGCTGCCTTTTAAGCCACTTCCAAACAGAGAAAACATTGTTTTGAGCCGCCAGAAAGATTTGCAAATAGACGGAATCACAATTGTACATTCGATTGAGGACTTAAATAAGGTTCTTAAAACAGATGATGAAGTTTTTATTATGGGAGGTGCTACGATATACAAGCATTTTATTAATATTGCCGATAAGATGTATATAACCCGAGTAAATCAAAACTTTGATGCAGACACTTTTTTTCCAGAAATTGATGAAAAAATATGGAAAAAAAACAGCCAAAGTGAGTGGTTTACGGATGAAAAAACAAATTTAGAATACTGTTTCGAAATCTATACTCGAAAATAAATAAAAAACTCATGAGAACATTAAAAACAATCATTACAATAAGTCTTTTTTTGGCCTTGCAAAGCAATTTGTTTGCACAACGAAGCAAAAAAGAGCCAGAAGCACCTCAAATGCCAATGGATTCGACAAGCATGCAAATCACGTATAGAGAAGTAGTTGAAGTTAAAGGAACTAAAGCTGAACTGTTTGCCCGCTTCACTGAATGGGTTCAATCGCACTACAAAACAAGCAGTGTTATTAAAAATGCAGAAGAAGAATCTGGTCTTGTTGAAGTTTCATCCAGAGTTAAAATTTATGGCACAGCCAAAGACGGCACCAAAATAATGTCGGGTTTGGTAAACTACAATCTCACAATGGAATTGAAAGATGGAAGATATCGATATACATTTACTCGCTTTTCACTTAAAGCTCAGGCTTTTCAACCCATTGAACCCTGGCTTGACCAGACCAAAAAAGAGTGGTTTCCTGCTCGCTTCGACAATTTAAGAGAAGTAGACGAACAAATTAAAGAAATTATTGTTTCCCTCAAAGAAGGAATGGAGCCAAAAGAAGTAGTAAAAGATGATTGGTAGACTCTCGGTGTTTTTACACTGTTTTTTACTCAAAGATTAACAAAACATTAGATAGTATAAGCTTGAACAAGACCTATAAATAGTATTACATTTGCATCTATTTTGAAAAAAACATTTGCAAAACACTTGACAATTCAAAAAATAGTATTAATTTTAGAATAATCATTTATTCTGTTTGATTTATAAAAAAGTAGTATGACAAAATTTAATTCGAAAGAATTACATCAGATGCTCCAAAAGTTTTTTGGCTTCAAAAACTTTAAGGGGACCCAAGAAGAGATTATTTTAACTTTACTTGATGGGAAGGATACTTTTGTAATTATGCCCACCGGTGGAGGAAAGTCGTTGTGCTATCAACTTCCTGCATTAATGCTAAGCGGTACCGCTATAATCATATCTCCACTAATTGCCCTAATGAAAAATCAAGTTGATGCATTGCGCAATTATGGTTCGGAGGAGGGAATTGCTCATGTGTTAAACTCTTCCCTCAATAAAAGCGAAATAAAACAGGTAAAACTCGATATTATAAACAAAAAAACCAAGTTGTTGTACGTTGCTCCTGAAACATTAACCAAAGAAGAAAACATTGCATTTTTTAAGGAAATTGAGATTTCCTTTTACGCCATCGACGAAGCACATTGTATTTCTGAATGGGGACACGATTTCCGTCCAGAATACCGCAGAATTCGTCCTATTGTAGAAGGCATCGGACAAGATGTTCCCATCATGGCACTCACGGCAACAGCAACCCCAAAAGTACAACACGACATCCAGAAAAACTTATCAATGATGGATGCCGTATCTTTTAAAAGCTCATTTAACCGACCCAATTTATATTATGAAGTACGTCCAAAACCTAAACACAAAGAGGATGTAGAGCGTGAAATCGTAAAATTTATCCGCAATAACTCTGGAAAATCGGGTATAATATATTGCATGAGCCGCAAACAGGTTGAAGAGTTAGCCGAAACACTACAGCTAAATAACATTAAAGCACTTCCTTATCACGCTGGATTAGATTCAGCAACAAGAATCAGAAGCCAAGATATGTTTTTGATGGAAGAAACCGATATTATTGTTGCTACGATTGCTTTCGGTATGGGCATCGACAAACCAGATGTTCGTTTTGTTATTCACTACGACATGCCCAAAAGCTTGGAAGGATATTATCAAGAAACGGGCAGAGCGGGCAGAGACGACGGCGAAGGTTTGTGCGTTTCATTTTATGAATATGAAGACGTTGCAAAAATTGAAAAGTTTTTGAAAAACAAAAGCGTAAACGAACAAGAAATTACCAAACAACTTCTTTCGGAAACCATTGCTTATGCTGAATCTCCAGTGTGTCGACGTGTTCTTTTGCTCCATTATTTTGGCGAAACATATCACGAAACAAATTGTGGAAACTGCGACAACTGCTTGCATCCAAAACAAAAAATAGATGGTCAAGAATTCGTACAAATGGCTGTAGAGCTTGTTAAAGACACCAAACAGCAATTTAAAGAGAAACATTTGATTCATATTATGACTGGAAAACTTACTCCAACCATAAAACAATACAAACACAACGATTTGAAATTGTTTGGAGAAGGACAAGAGTTTGACGAACGTTTTTGGACGGGCGCATTCCGCCATGCCCTTATTGAAGAGTTAATTAGCAAAGACATTGAAAATTATGGTGTTCTGAAGCTTACAGCCAAAGGTGAAAGATTTTTGAAAAAAAGTTATCCTATTATGTTAGTTCAAGAAAAAAAAGAAGATTCGGACGATGATGATGAAATTATTGAAGACATCGCTGGTGGAGGACACAAAGGTGGTGCCGTTGATAAAGTGCTCTTTTCATTATTGAAAGACCTTAGAAAAACAATTTCGAAGAAAGAGAAACTTCCTCCTTTTGTGATTTTCCAAGACACTTCGCTCGAGGATATGTGCATTCAATATCCAACCACCATGGAGGAGATGACACAAATTATTGGAGTTGGTCAGGGAAAAGCACACAAATATGCAACTCCTTTTTTAAGTCTTATCAAAAAACACGTTGAAGAAAACGAAATTGAAAGACCTCAAGATTTAATCGTAAAATCCGTTATTAATAAGTCGGCGCTAAAGGTTTTTATCATTCAAAGTATTGACCGGAAATTAGCTCTGGAAGACATTGCACAATCAAAAAACCTCAGCATAGACGAACTTGTCAATGAGATAGAAAGCATTGTTTCATCTGGGACAAAGATTGACTTAAATTATTATATAGAGGAATATATCGATCCTTATCATGTAGAAGAAGTTTATGAATATTTCCGCAAAGCCGAAACCGATTCCGTAGACAAAGCCCTGCAAGATTTGGGTGAAGATGAATATACAGAAGAAGAGATCAGACTCGTTCGGATTAAATTTTTCTCCGAATTAGCAAATTAATAATCATATATTTAAAAAACCATGGAAAATAATTTGGAAAATACCGAAGATCAAAAAAATACAGTTGAAGAAACCAATGAGATTGTAAATCAATCAAATAACACTTCGATAGAAAAAGATAAAAAAAGTTTATTTTCAACCCTGAATTTTTATGTAAACATTGTTTTATTTATTGTCCTAATGGTGATGATTATCAATCCTTTTGGAAATAAAAATAATGAAACAAAAGTGGCATTTTCGGAAAATGTAGGAATGAATATTGCTTTTTTAAACACCGATTCTGTATTTGGAAATTACAAATTAGTGGAACAACTAAAAGATGAGTTGATCGTAAAAAAAGAAAAAATGGAATCGGAAGTAATGAGCAAACAACAAACGTTTCAAACAAAGCTCACCAACTTCCAAAGCAATGTTCAAAACAATCGTATCACCTTTGAACAAAGTCAAGACGCGGAACGAAAACTGATGAAAGAACGAGATGAGATTGTGGCTCTTGGCGAACGATATTCAAACGATATTATGGCACTAGAGTATCAAATGCAACTACAAATTACAGATTCCGTAATTAACTTTGCCAAACGATACAACAAAAAATACAATGCTGATTATATTTTGGGATATACCAAAGGCGGTGGCATTTTGGTTGCCAACGAAAAATACGATATCACCACCGACATCATTACCGGACTCAATGAAGAATATGAAAAATCATTAAAAACCAAATAAATATGCTACGATTTCTAAGCTCATTTTTATTGATTTCCGCTCTGTTTCTACAATCCTGCGGACCAAAAATTGAAAAAGTTGTTGAAAAAACATATCCTGACGGCAAACCAGAAATTGAGAAACATTACCTCATAAAGGACGATGCTAAAATTTTGCAAAAAGAAATTATTTATTGGCCTGGTGAAAAAAAGAAAATTGAAGGTTCCTTTAAAGAAGAAAAGCGCGACGGACATTGGATTGCTTGGTTTGAAAATGGCAACAAATGGAGCGAAGGATATTATATTAATGGAATCGAAGACGGTGAAAAAAGAGTGTGGCACGAAAACGGAAATATCTTTTTTCAAGGACAATACAAAATGGGAAAAGAGGTGGGTATATGGGAAATCTTTGATGAAGCAGGTAATTTGATTCAAAAGAAAGATTACGATAAACAAGAATAATTTAGAATAAAGTGAGAAAAATATTTTCATTTTTATTAATTATTAGCCTTGTTTTATGCTCGTTTCATGCCTGCAAACCGAAAAAGAGACCTATTGCAAAACGCCCTGCTACCGAAAAGGAAATAATCAAACCAACGTCTTCTTCAAGCAAAACAAAAGTGATTAAAGCCGAAAATGATGCTTTAAACAAAGCCGTTAATTTTTGGCTTGGAACGCCACATAAAAACGGAGGTTGCAACAAGTCCGGCATCGATTGTTCCTGTTTGGTGATGAGTATTTATAAAGAAGTATACGGCATAGACCTTTACCGCTCGTCCATCGACATTCAGAAAAATGTATTTTTTGTCAACAAATCAGAACTAAAAGAGGGCGATATTCTGTTTTTTAAAACCACTTCTGCCGATCGCGTTACGCACGTAGGAATCTACCTGAAAAACGATGAATTTGTTCATACTTCAACCTCAAAAGGAGTAATAATCAGCAACTTGAACGAAGCATATTACCAACGCACATTTTTTAAAGCGGGCCGGCATCTAAAGGTAAAATGAAAAACAAAACTCTGAGTGCTCACGCTGCCCTGATTGGCGGAAATTTAATTTTCGGACTGAATTATGTCATTTCCAAAGGACTTATGCCTCGGTTTTTCCTGCCCAATGACATTGTTTTGTATCGCATAGGAGGGGCTTTAATCCTATTTTGGCTGTACGGACTTTTCTTTAAAACAGAAAAAATCGACAGAAAAGATTTTGCCAGACTTATTGCATGTGGTTTTTTTGGGGTTTTCTTAAACCAATTTATGTTTTTCAAAGGTTTGAATTTAACCACACCTATTGATGCGTCGATTATTCAAATATCAAATCCAGTTATTATTTTATTGTTTGCTCATTTTATTCATCGAGAAAAAATGTCATTTTCTAAAATCTTGGGAATTGCCTTGGCCGGAATTGGAGCCCTTGCTATTGTTGTCGAAGGAACTTCGGCAACCAGCAAAGGAAGCAGTTTAATAGGAAATCTACTTATATTAATCAATGCCATTTCCTACGCATTCTACATTGTTTTGTCAAAACCTTTAACCGCCAAATACAAATCTCATACCTTGATGAAGTGGATTTTTCTGTTTGGGTTTATTTTTGCGACTCCCCTCTTTTTCAATACTACTGATATTAGCACTTATGCCAATTACTCGATAGAACCCTGGTTATCATTACTTTATGTCATTTTTGCCACTACTTTTTTGGCTTACTTATTCATTATCAGCTCCATGAAAAACGTATCAGCGAGCGTAGTTGGAGTATACATCTATTCACAACCCTTAATTGCTGGGATAACAGCCTACTTTTTAGGAATGGGAAGTTTCAGTTTCGTCAAAATTTCGGCGGCTCTTTTTATCGGTTTTGGAGTCTATTTGGTTTCAAAAACAAATCAGCCCAAGAAGACCCTAATAAGTCCATAAAATCAAAAATCAATTCTCTAAAATCATTAAAATTAATCTTTGCAAATGAGAATGGGTGATGATTTTTTTGTAAAATAAATCAGATTAGAAAACAATTGCTCTAAAAATTGTATTTTTGTGCATTATAGTATGATTTTATAACATTTGTAATACTAAAAACTTATTCTATCATTTATTTTTCAAACAAAACTTCTTTATGATGAATCTGAAAAAACCGACTGTCTTTTTACTAATTACCATTCCCCTTTTGGCTTTTGTAGGGCAAATCAAGGAGCAAAAAATCAGCTTAACACAAACAGTGCGGATGCTAAAAGACAACAAAAAAGTAAGCATTGTCAGCGATATATATTACCATTTTGACAGCGGAATTTTAATCACCCATCAAGAAGATCCTTTTGAACATTTTGTGATTACCGATAGTAAAGGCGAAATCAAAATTTATAACCCTGAAAAAAATGAAGTATTTGTTTCCCGTGATCCTTCAAAAATAACAGACCAAACTCTTTTGTTCTACTTTTTTGCCAAACGACTAAACGACTTTGGACTTCGTGATATGGGTTTTACATTAGAGAACACTGAATTTAAAGACGATTTGAAAATTTCATGGTGGAAAAACGACTACCCCGAAAACCCAATTAAAAAAGCAGAATTGGTTCACAGAAATGACTTACCCATTTATATGGCATATTACGACAAAGACAATTTTGTAAGTAGAAAAGTATACTATTCAAGTTATACAACATTGGATGAAATGCCGATTCAGCTGCCTAAAACCATTACTGATATCAATTTTTATTCTAAAAAAGATTCCATTATCAACCAAACGATTTTCACAAATATAACGTATGGCAATAAAGCTAAAAGTCCTATTTTTGATTTAAAAATCCCTCTCAATGCTAAAATCATTCGTAATAACTAAGTTTTTTATTTTCCTGTTAATTGGAAACATTGCATTTGCACAAAATGCGACAAAAGACCTATCGCTAATTACGATGGACGCTGATATTCAAGACCATTACGAAGCCAAAAAAACAAAGTTTTTACTTCCAAAATCAAAAAATCCCATTGTAAAATTCAATCCAATATCCCTTTTTTTAGGTTCGGCGATGTATGCTTATCAAGGTTTCTTTTCAAAGCAACTATTTTCATCCTGTCTTTTCAGTCCTTCTTGTTCAGAAATGAGTAAACAATTTATTCGGGATTTTGGAATTGTAAAAGGCATTGCGCTCTCTGCAGATCGGCTCACTCGTTGCAACCGAATTGCTGGACAAAATGTTGATCCCATCCGCATCAATCCACACGACCATAAAATTCATGAAAAAACAGAGATGTTTAAAACCAAGAAAAAATGAGCTGGACAAAAACAATCCTCTTCCTATATCTCATTTTTCTTGCTATTAGCTCTTTTGCTCAAGATCAAGATTTAGACTCACTTTCTTTACAAAACATCCCGCTAAAAACCGATAGTTTTGCCCTTGAAATTGCTTTTGTTCACCATCTGATTCGTCTAAAAGAACCTCGGCTGGCTCTACATGAAATTGAGAAACTCGAACAGTTTTGTGATACTGAATACAAATGCGATTCTCTAAATTTTATAAAAGCAAAACTCCATTTCTCGCAAAAAGACTTTCAACCCGCTATTTTTGCTTTCAACAAAGTAAAACCCACCGATTTCAAATACAACGAAGCTCTTTTTTATCAAAGCATAAGCCATTCATATCTTTCCGATTTTGCCCAGGCAGAAAATAATCTCGAAAAACTTTCTCTTCCCGACACCCATTTTTTGCAACTCTATCACCTCAACAAAGTTGGTATTGCGATGATGAAAAATGATAAAAAAGAGGCAAATATTGCCATTCAAGAATTTAATTATCAGTGGTATCCGGTGGCAGAGCAACAAGAAAATCTGAAGAATTTATTAGAAGATTGGAATCATCAAAAAAAGAAATCAATGTTTACTGCCGGGCTTCTTTCCGCCATTATTCCTGGCAGCGGGAAAATATATGCCGGACGTCTGGGCGAAGGTGTTTCAGCCTTTTTAATGACTGCCGGAATGGCTCTTGTGACCTATGAAAATTTCAGAAAAGACGGTTGGAATGACCCGAAAACAATCTTTTTTGGATCTATTTTTACCACTTTTTATATTGGAAATATCTGGGGAAGTGCCCTAAGCGTGAAACTGATTAGAGACGAATACAATCAATATGTTCAAGAACAGGTACTTATTAATTTGCGTATTCCTATTCGGGTTATTTACGAATAGTGGATATTGTCAAACAGACACTTTAGCGAAAGAAAAAATTGGTTTCGAATCAACAATGGAAACATTAATTGATTTGGAGCGGAAAATATTTTTCTCTACTATTTCCGATTCTATCTCTCATTACACCATTCAAAAAGCAGAAATCTACAAAGCAACAGAACAGTATAATGAAGTCATTTATACGCTGGAACGACTCAGCTTCGGTAGCTTATCTGATTCCTTAAAAACGGCTGTTTACTACGAATTAGGGCTGGCTTCCTTTTTAAATCACAACTACCAACAATGCATTGCTTATGCAAATCAAAGTTTGCATTCTGATTTTTCAAACAATTTATACCTCCAACTCAACCAACTACTTATAACACTAGCTTATAATGAATTAGAAGAGTATGACAAGGGATTTGAAAGTGCCATTGTATTATCAAATCAACTCGAAATATCAAATAAAGGAAAAGATGATTTGCAAAAAGAAATGGGTCTTCTCTATTATGAAAAAAACCGACCTAGATTCAAAAACCCTTCAAAAGCAGAAACAATGTCGGCTATTATTCCTGGACTCGGACAATGTTATTCAGGATATTACGTCGAAGGCATTGCAAATTTCACCTTGCATGCTTTGTTGTTATCTGTTTCGGCATATGCAGTATACGAAACCTATTATCTTACGGCTTATTTTGGCGGAATAAATCTACTTATTCGTTTTTACCAAGGAGGCACCAGAAGAAGTTCATATCTAGCCAGTAAACGCAATTATATTCTCAAAAAAAAATACAATAACAAGATTAAAAATAGGATGCTGCAAGATTTTACTCAGAAATAGAAATTGGAGATTAAAGGAAATAAAGACGAGCTTAAATTTTCACATTCTATTAAATAGGTATCAATCAAATGATTAAACAAATTGATGCCAACTTATTTTGTTAAACTAAAGTTAATGAACAGTTAGTTTGTAAATATTAGGAATTTTATTATATTTTTGCAAATTAAATATTCAAAATATTAATATAATTACCAAACATAATGAAAAAAACAATCTTCCTTTCATTTTTATTATTATTTTTTTACAAAACGATTGCACAATCTCCAACATGGGTAGGAAACACCAATCCATACAGGCTATATCCAAGCAATTTAAAAGCAAGTATTGGAATAGGTACGTCAAATCCCGGAGCGGAACTGCATATCCTTGATAATGGAACCGGATCAGCTTGGAATCAATTAACTTTACAAAGCACTAGTTCTTCAGCTGGTTTATCTTTGATTAATAATTCAAATACTATTTGGGAACTTCAAAACATAGCTAATTCAAGTTCATTAGTTTTTTATAACCGAACAAATGGCATATATGGACTAACTATAACCCAGTCAGGAAATGTTGGAATAGGATTGTCAGGTGGCTCAACCCCCACAACAAAATTAGAAGTAAATGGTCAAATTAAAGCGACTAGTCTTAACATTACAAATGAACTCCTTGTTAATAATACTATCAAAATTGGAAACAATTCACTTTCTCTTGAAAACAACAAGATATATCTAAATCAAGCTGAAACAGGTCCTTTATTTATACAATCTCAATCGTATAATAAGAACACCATAATAAACCACAATAACTCTGGATGCGTGGGTATTGGAACAGATAACCCTAAAAGAAAATTGCATGTAAAATCTGTATATTCTGGCATAGCGCCTCCAGGCGGAGGTTCAACAAGCAACAACAGTACAAATAGCTTTACTTCAAACACAATCAGTTCTGAGACATATTTGCCGACTAATGTGCCTATCGATTCTACCATAATTGGAATACCCCAAAACACATTAGACAGTATAGCGAACGAAGGACAATATGCAGGTTCTTTAAGATTAGAGGTTTTGGTTGAAAATTTAAGCCCAGCACCCAGTTCAATATGGGACATAAGACCTTCAGCATCAGAAAGCTCAAGCGACCATAGATTGATATTTGTAGATGCCATAAACAACCACACCCCACTAGTAATAACTTCTGATGGATATGTTGGAATAGGAACAATTAGCCCTATTAATAAACTGCATGTATCTAATGGAAATTTACTTATTTCAGGCGAAAATTCCAATCTGTTTTTTGGTGATGGAAGAAATAATAGTTATGGCGGAGGGGATTATGCAATAGAATATATAAAAGCGGATGCCGTTAATAATAACAAAAGCGGATTGAATTTTTGGAAACCAGCTGGAAGCAGTCAAGGACAATTTACAAACTTTATTTTTCATTTATCAGATGATGGGAATGTGGGTATTGGAACTGGCACACCAAACTACAAGTTGGATGTAAACGGCATTATCCGTTCTCGTTCCGAAATTATTATATGCTCTACCGATTGGTGCGACTTTGTGTTTAATTCTGATTATAAACTTGAGTCATTTCAAGCACGCATGCAAAATATAAAAAAACAAAAACATCTTCCATGGATTAAATCGGAAAACCATGTTGTGGAACAAGGTGTTTCTGTATCAGAAACGATAAAAGGTTTATTGCAAAACGTTGAAGAGATGTACTTATACATGGAAATCATGGAGAAACGAATAAAACAATTGGAAGAAGAAAACAAAGTATTAAAGCAACAAAACAAATAGACTATGAACTTAAAACATCTTAGCCTGATGGCATTGATACTGATTTTACTTTTAATAAAAACTAATATTTATTGTCAAGTTGAAATAAACAGCGTCTTAACCAGCGAAGCATATATTAAAAACCCTAGATTATATCTGTCAAAATTGGATACTACTAAAATTCTTATTGATCGAGTCCATTTTGATGAACTTTTATTAAATATTAATGGAATAGATAGAGTTACATCAATAGATTGTTCTGATTGGGCAAAGATTTATAAAACATTAAAATACGCAAGCCTTGATACCACTACCTTTTATTCATGGTCTTCAATACAAAGAAAAATCGACTTTTATGAATCTCAAAAAATTTATTGCATAAGTATTTTGGATTATTTTTTTGAAAAAATTAAGCAATCAGCTATTGACAATTCAGAGTTTATAACGAATGTCGATTTTTTAATTGATAATAATTCTACAAATGCTTCATACGACAAACATAGAATTTTTGCTGCAAGTTGTAGCGAGCATAACATTACAAGCGATAGAATTGGCTTTATTGTAACTGATAATTTATTCTTCACCAATAATACATCGCAAAAATTTAAAGATATTGAAATTGACTTTGGCAATGGAAATGGGTTTCAAAAAATAAATCTTAATGAAATTCAATATATTGATTATAGTCCAAATAGTGAGTATGTAGAAATCAAAGTCAAAATTATTTTCGAAAGACACACAAATAAAGAAATTGAGACTTGCTATTCTCATTTCTCCTTCTATAGAACTGGAACTTCTACCGTTCCAGCATTATCTAACCAAAGTAGTTCGATTTCTAAAAGCAACCCAATTGAACCTGACGGAGGATTATTGTATTATCCTGTAGGTGAAATGCACCAATCTGTGGCAGGTACTTGGTGGACAGGTAGAGAATTAGAATATTGTATTATTTTCTCGCCAAACAATACAACTGGCAAATTAGTGCGACCATTTATAATTGTAGATGGTTTCGACCCTGGCAATAGACGCAATTATTATCATTATCGTTATGATACTGAAAGCGACCTTCTACCTAAAGAGAGAGATTTTAGAGGGTTATATCAATTACTTAATGGGGATCCATCTCCATGGTACAGCGATTCTCCAGATATTAACCTGATACAGTCACTAAGAAATGATGGCTATGATATAATATTTGTAAATTTTCTGAATGGTGCCGGAGATATTCCAACAAATGCAAACTCTTTAAGAGGCTTTTTGAATAATGTTATAAATAATAGCACTTATCGTGATAACAATACAGAAGAAGCAATTTTAATTGGTCCAAGTATGGGAGGTTTAATCACAAGATATGCATTAACTTCGATGGAACAATCGAACCCAAAAGAAAGTCATTATGTAAAACTGTGGATATCTTTTGATTCTCCACAAAAAGGTGCATATATTCCAATTGGTTTACAACATTCGATATTTTTTTTAAGCAAAATTAATGATTGGGGAGGACTATTAGGGATTCTCGACGCTATTACTAATGCAAAAAATGGTTTTATTGCAGGTATTAACTCTTTAAACTCATTAGCTGCAAAACAAATGCTAACTGCACATTATTCTCAAACGAGTTCACAGCAATATAACTCTCCAGAATTTGACAATTTATTTAACTCCCTCAATCAGCTAGGATTCCCTAAATATTCTAAAAACTATGCAATATCAAATGGAGGAACAACAAAGCTGTATGATGAAGATGGAGCAGAAATATTAGATTTCAAAATTTTTCCATGGACATATGCAAAAGCTTGGGGGAATAAGAATTCAGATGGGAACAATAAAATTTACGAAGGTAGTAGGCAAGGTTTTGGCAATGATGAATCAAAAAGTACAAATAATCAAATTGGTTATGAAAATGCACCTGGAGGATGGAATGCGGCACTCTACACTTTAAATTGCAATCCTGGAAACTGGAATCAAAAAGGCGAAACAAACAAACAATACACAAAGGCTACATTTATGGTAACATCTTCTGCTTTTGGCATACCAGTCACAAGGGGCAACATATACAATACTCATAACTCTTACACAGGCATCCTTGAACAGGAAAGCAAACCTGGCAAAACACTTACGCCATTTGATTATGTATATGGCATGAACGATAATGAAGAGCATGTACGAATAAGTTATTCTACGGGTAGTTATTTAATTAACGAGGTTTTAAAAAGAGAATCTGATAACATATTAAGACCAATTGTAAGAAATGAACAAGCAGTTAATCAGGAAATTAATGGTAAGGTTGCATACGTAGCAAAACAAAACGTTAAATTAGGCGGTGATGGAAATAACTTTACTATCAGAAATGGATCTAATGTAAATGTAAGAGCAGGAAAATCTGTAAATCTTTCGTTGGGTTTTAAAGTAGAAGCTGGTGCAACATTTAGTGCATCAATTGCTGATGAAAATTATGGGACAACATTAAAAACTACTGGATTATTTACAAAATCTGCAGATTATTCTAGGCCTTCATTATATCTAAGAAGAGTTTATGATTATTCAGACAAGGGTTGTCCAAAATATGCGGGCTCAATTTTAACATTATCTGCATTCCCCAATCCAACAAATGGAAAACTCTTTATTAGTTTGAAGGGCATAGTAAATGAACCAATAAATATTCAACTTTTTGATTATATTGGCAAAAATGTACATTTCACCATATTATCTAATGATGATAATTATGTAATTGACATTTCACAGTTGCAAAATGGCATGTATTTATTAATAGCCTCAAACAGTTCATTTGTCAAATCTATTAAAATTATAAAACAATAATTAAAAAAATGAAACACATACTAATTGTCATATTTAGCTTAATCACTATCTCAATCAACACTAGTTGTCAAAAAGAAAGAGATGTTTTATTTAATGTACTAGTAATTGATGGTAGTGATAATACTGTAATCAAGAACATTGATGTTTCAGTAAAAAAGAGAAAACCAAAACTTATTTATGGTTTTAAAGTTGTGGATACTTATTCTGGCAAAACAGATAGTAATGGCATCTGCAAGTTGATGATTAATGACTATGATCGCGACAATTATGAGTATTTAATAGATGTTAATACTTATGATACACCTTATGATTACGGTGGTTATACTTATTCTCGAGGGGGTACTGTTTTGCAAGCAAACGAATTAGACAAACTATTAATTGTCAAATTGACAAAAATACCAATTCCAAAGAAATAAAATTCAAAAAGAAATGCTACTTTTGTACAAACTGTACAATCGTGGGATTACCAATATGATGCTATGAACAACATCAAAAGTCGTGTAGATAATATTAGTTTGCAAGGTGAAAATTTTACATACGATAACCTGAATCGTTTATTGGATGTGTATCAAGGTCCGCTGAATCAGCAATTTATCGGACTTGTTCAAAGCATGAATTACGATAATTTGGGAAACATGACACATAAAACCGACGTGGGTGATATGCAGTACAGCACAACGCATCCTTTTCAGATGGAGTTGCTTACCGAAAACCCACAAACCATTACCAGCGAGCATGTTTTGGATTATTTCGTAAGCGGACGAACCAAAACCATCGTAGACAACGACAAAAAACTGCAATTTACTTACGGCAGCGACCTGCAACGCCGAAAAATGGAATATTTTTTAGAGGATCAGTTGCAAAGCACCACCCTCTATCCTTTTGGCAACTACGAAGAGGTGCATAATGCTGCTACCAACGATGTTTTAAAATACAACTACATAGGCTCGCCCGATGGATTAATTGCCATCCGAAAAACCACCAATGGCACATCGCAACTCTACTACACCCTCACCGACCACCTCGGCAGCATTGATGCCCTTTGCGATGAAAATGGAAGTGTGGTGGAGCGTTATAGCTACGATGTGTGGGGCAACAGAAGAAACCCATCCGATTGGACGCTTGCCGATGCCCGTATTGCTTGGATTACCACACGTGGCTTTACCGGACATGAACATTTGGACAAGTTTGGTTTAATCAACGCCAATGCCCGCATGTACGAGCCACTCACCGGCAAGTTTCTTGCTCCCGACCCGTACGTGCAAGCCCCCGACTACAGCCAAAGTTTTAACAGATATACATACTGCTGGAATAATCCGGTGAAATATTCGGATCCTTCCGGAGAATATGCAATCATAGATGATATTATTGCTGGGACAATTGGGGGGGTACTAAATCTAGCTACTAATGCAATTCAAGGCAATTTAAGCGGATATGGTTTTTGGGGTGGCGTTGGTCGGGGCTTTGCGGCTTTTGGAGCTGGTGCAGTTGGTGGCGTTGGAGCTTTATATCCCCAATTTGGTGGCTGGGTATGGGGTGGTGCCACTGTTGGGGCAACCAATGCATGGCTTGGAGGGGCAACTTCTGGCGAAGAAATTGCAATTGGTGCCGGAATCGGTGCAATTGCTGGTGTAGCAGGTGGTGCTGCTGGTCAATGGGCAGGTCAAAATATTGGAGGAGTCGTTATTAACAGATTAAGTGTAGCAAGTCCTGTTTTGAAAGGTGCAATCGCTGGAACAATTGGAGGAGCTGCTGGTGGTTACGTTGGTGGATTTACTGGTGGGTTAATAATGACAGGCGATTTTGAGACTGCCAATAAAGCAGGTATAAATGGGTTATGGTCTGGAGCCGCAATAGGTGGAGTTGTTGGCGGTGGTGCTGGCTATCGTTATGCAAAAAATAACAATATTAACCCTTGGACTGGAAAGCCAAATAAAAGCATAACTATCGGACAAACAATGTCAAGAGTCAGATTACAAGCAAATGATTTAGGCTCAGAAACTATTGAAATAGATTGGCCAGATAATGTAAAAGCTTTTAAACACAACGAGCCTACACAAGAAGGATTGAAATTTAATCAAGAATGGATACAAAAGAAAATGCAATTAGAATATCACATTTATGATATTGGGACTAATCCTGCCAGTTCTACCCCGAGTCAATACTACAATCTTGAATTAAACACTATTGGAAGCATAAATTATCCTAATGTTTATAGAGTCAATTCGTATAATTTAAAATATTTTGATATTAGGTTTTATTATTATAGATAATTTCAAGGATATATTATGTGCAATCATATTAAAAATGAAGTTTCAGAATATTTTTCCTTTTTGGTTGAAGATTACAATTTTCAACAGCCAATTACATATAATCATGTAAAAGAAGTCTATACAGATTATATTAAAAACAATATTATTATTAGCATTGGATTTGATGGTGGATATACTTGTGGTTTATATCAAACAAAAATAAAAAATGATGATTTATTAAACGGAAATATCAAAATAGTTAATATTGATTACAAGGATTTACAATTTTTTGATTTAACATTATTAGATAAAAATAAAAAAATAAACGAATCAACATCACATATTAATGAAAAAGTTAGAAATTTAGTTTATTATTCTACATTATTGAAAAATAATCCAGAAATATTAAATGGAGATTTAAGAAAATTTTCTTTATGGCATAATATAAAACAAATATTTAAAACATGAAACAGTCTGTTTTTCAAAATTCTAAACAAGTGGAAATTGATTTGTTTTCCAAATGATTTACCAACAAAAATCATCATTCTACTACACCCTCACCGACCACCTCGGCAGCATTGATGCCCTTTGCGATGAAAATGGCAGTGTAGTGGAGCGTTATAGCTACGATGTGTGGGGCAACAGAAGAAACCCATCCGATTGGACGCTTGCCGATGCCCGTATTGCTTGGATTA
>Ga0265295_1002684_pt1 | contig 27427 bp, 23 predicted proteins | sample Munlansysbiofilm_FD_192503 | JGI IMG/M metagenome (GOLD analysis project Ga0265295, IMG submission 192503) | Leachate microbial communities from a municipal landfill in Southern Ontario, Canada - Methane capture system biofilm | ecosystem: Engineered > Solid waste > Landfill > Unclassified ... | reverse complement strand
AAGCCAACAGCCACCAAACCTGCTAGTAAAATATTTCTCAATTTTTTCATCTTTATACCTCCATATTTTGTATATTACAAGCTTAGTACAAAAATTATTAATACTATCTTAAGATATTAAAATACTTTTATAAGTTTTTCTAATACTTTTATTAAGTTTTTGTTTTGTGTAGCGATATTCAATCTCATAAACCCAACTCCTCCCAAACCAAAGCTATCACCGCTATTTAATCCTATCTTGGCATCATACAGTTTTTGTTTCAAGTCTTTTTGACTCAGACCAAATTCTCTAAAATCAAGCCATAAAAGATATGTTGCATTTGAGTCAATTACTTTTATTTTTGATTTGTGAAATTTCAAAAATTCTATTACGAAAGTTTTATTGCTCTGTATATATTTCAAAAGTTCTATAAGCCAAACTTTGCCTTTGTAGGAATACACACTCATAGCAACATTTGAAAAATTATTTAAGTGATTTGAATGTATAGAGGCCAACTGAGTTTTAAAAGCTCTCAACATATCAATATCATAACAAAAAGCATACGAAGAGGCTAATCCTGCAGTATTAAATGTTTTTGATGGTGAGTTTAGTACTATTAATCTATTTTTTAAACGCTCATCTTTTGCCATAGAGATAAATTTATCAAAAACTATATCACAATGAATCTCATCACTTACTATAAAAAGATTGTTTTCTATAGCTATATTGGCTAATTTTGTAAGCTCTTTTTCACTCCAAATCTTGCCTATTGGGTTGTGCGGTGAGCAAAAAAGGATAAGTTTTGTTTTGGGGGTGATTGATTGTTTTAGTTTGTCAAAATCTATAGAATATTTGCCATTATCCAAAACAAGCTCTTGATTTAGCACCCTTCTTTCATTTTCTTCTATGACACTAAAAAAAGGATAATAAACAGGCGAAAATACAACTACTTCATCACCAATATCACTAAAAGCTCTCACACAAGCTCCAAAACTTGCAACTACTGATGAGCTATATACGATATTGTGTTTTTTAAGTATTATATTGTTTTGAAGTTTTTGCCAAAAGATTATACTTTTATAAAACTCTTTGCTTATTTCTTCATATCCAAAAATTCCGAAATCTACTTTTTTCTGAAGTCTCTTACGCAAAAATTTAGGTACTTCAAAATCCATATCAGCTACCCACAAAGGATGTTCTATATCTGTACCAAAATATCTATAAGCTCCATCATATTTGACACAATTTGTATTTTTTCTAGACTTTATTTTGTCAAAATTTGCCATACATAACTTTCTATTTTTTTATTTTTTAGTAAATCTTTGACCATTTCTACATCAAAATCTGTTCTAAAAGCAAATACTATTTTGCCACTTGGGTTGAGCCTTGATATAAGTTCATTTACCATTGTTTCAAACTCATATATCTCTTCAAATGGATTGGTCACTATTATCAAATCATATCCACTGAAATGTTTTTTGAGATTGCAACTATCTCCTTGCCAAAACTCAATATTTTCATAATCAAATGCTTTTAGATTTTGATCTGCTATCATGATATTTCTAGCTGTAAAATCAATACCAGTAATATGTATATTTTTATTTGCTTTGTGTATATCAAATACCAATCCACCATAATAACAACCAATATTTAGTATATTTTCTAGTTGGCTCAAATCAATATTTCTAGCCAATTTATCAAATAAAGTATCATAAAATTTCTGGTCTTCCAAAATAAATCCACTATTTTCTAAACCAAATGTATTTTTCGATATAGTATCTACTTCTACATATCTAAACCCAGCATGTTGGAAGAAATGCCTTCTAAAAGCATATCTAGAACATAGTAGTGCTTCATTTCCAGTACTTACCCAAGAGCCACCTTTGATGATATTGTGTCTTGTATCAAATGTAGGAACAGAAAAATCATCATACAAAGGATGAACTTCAAAGCCATCAAAGCCTTCAATAGGTGATGTTGTCCATTGCCACACATTTCCTATCACATCATAAAAATCCCCATGTGCAAACTTATCTACGCTCACACTACTAGCTGATACTTCCAAGTTGATATTGGCAATCCCCTCTTTTGAGTAATCTTTGAGATACTCTAATCCCACAAATTCAGCCAATCTATGCCACTGAGCTTCACTTGGAAGGGTGATAATCTTAGTAGTTTTTTTGGATAAATAGTTGCAAAAAGCTTCTGCTTCAAGGTAATTTACATCTACTGGATAAGATTCTGGCATTTCTACTATTTGTGTAAGTGTTCTATATAGATATTTGTCCCCATTTTTTATCCAAAAAGTAGGATATTTGGCTTGTTTGTAGTTTCTCCATCTAAGCCCCTCATCACTCCAATACTCATCTATTTCATATCCACCATCTTCTACAAACTCCATAAACTCGCCATTGCTTACCAAATACTTTGAGGCTTTGAAATCAGCTACATTTTCACTATATTTTCCGTATTCATTATCCCATCCATAAAAATCAGATGTTTTAGAACGACCAAGATTTATAACTCCACCACATACTCTCAAAAGCTCATTTTTTGGTGCTTGTGAATACTCTATCAGCTCTTTTAAAAAGTCTGTTTGTTTTATATATTTGATATCAAGCTGGCGGTGAAGGACAGATGAAGTTTCCACATGGATTCTCTCATGTTCTATTCCCATCAAGACTACCCACATAGGACTATCCCAGCTTATAGGTAAGGTAAATTCACAATTATCAATATAATCCAAAACAACATCTTTGACTTTTTGGCGATATAGTCTCACTTCTTGTGCACTTGGCCATTCGTAGTTTGAATTGTTCAAATCATCCCAACTCATTTCATCTACACCTATAGCAAATATTGACTCAAATTTCGGATTTATTCTATCTTTGATATATCTACCAACTATTAGCTTATTGATATAAAATGTTGATGTATGACCAAAATAAAATATAAGTTTGTGTCTTAGAGGCTCTGGCTGGACATAATATACACTATCATCCACAAACACATCAAACATCTTTTCAAATAAATCATAAGTTTTTAAAAAATAGTTTTTAATCTCTTCTTTTTTGGCTTTTATATCATCGCCATAAAGAGAAATATTAGCTGTAATACTTTCTTTTATCATTTAGATATCCTTTGAATTTGATTATACAAAAATTTTTGTAAAATATTGCCACAATGAATTTACAATAATATGAATAATACAATATTTTGTTTGATTCCTAAACTCTAAAGGCTACAACACCTTTTTGTGCTTTTGTTGTAAATGTGATTTTATTGTCTTGCATTTTTTCTAGTAAAACTTCTTTTACTAGCTCTTTATTTGGAACTATATCAAATCTAATAAGATGTGAAATAACATATTCTAAAGCATCATCATAACTATAGTCATCACTCCAAGATGATTCAAAATATTCTAAATTGTGGCTTATATTTTGGGTACTTAGATGAGTTGCAAATCTTTTTGCTTGTCCGAATGTTTTATTTTTTGTGCCGTTGTGTAGAGTAAGCAAATCATCAACTATATCGTTGTTTTTATATTCGCCCCACCCTACAAATATCCCAAAATCTGAAGTTGAATTGATGAATTTGTCAAATTGCTCTTGAGAAGATACTGCAGGTGTCATTGATGCTAATGAGATATCAAATCTCTCTTTTATCTCAAAATCATCCCAACTTGAGTGAAATATATCTATTTTTTCATCTAAATTAAGAGTTGTTTTATCATATTCAAAAATCTCAAGCATAGGTTTTGATAAATCAATTGCAGTAATTTTTGAAGCTTCTTTTGCAAGTGGAATAGCCAAAGTTCCAGTACCACAACCAATATCAAGTATAGTTTTATCTTCAAAATCTACACCAAAGTATCTAGCTACACCAAATATAAACCTAGCATCATGCTGTATAGACTCATCTGTATATCGTGGATACCGTAAAGCTAATTTATCCCAGTAACTATTCGGAAGTTCCATGTTTTACCTTTTTAATTGACTCTGTCAATTATATGAAATTCGGCGCATCATTTGCAAAAAGTACCAAATCACCAATATGTGTATATTCAGCCAAAGTAGCTTCAAGCTCAGTTTTATTTTTTAGAAATATTACTTGTTTGGCTTTGATTTCATGCTCAAAAATCTTTTTATTCAAATCACCTGTTATGATAACCAAATCAAAAACTCTCTCAATTGCTTTGGCTAAAGTAATATTGGCTGCTTGGGTTGATTCTACAATCCCTGGAGTTACAATCACTTTTCTACCTTTATAAGTAGAAGCTAGATTAACACCTTCAAGCATCCCTTCAAGATTGCCATTAAAAGAGTCATCTAAGATAATCTTACCACCAGCTTTTATCAACTCAAGCCTATGTGACACTGGCTTTAGTTCAGACAATGCCAGTTTTATCTCATCTATACTCATTCCAAGCTCATAAGATACCAAAATAACAGCAGTTAGATTAATAGCATTGAAGCTTCCAAGTATTGGTGCATAAAAATGTTCTATTTGTCCATTTACTTCCAAATCAAACCAAATACCATCAAGATTACTCATCGTAATATGCAAACTATTTGGGAATTTTTTGATTGTAGGATATTCCAAAATAGGTACAGACTCATGGACGAAGCCTTTTTGAAGTCTTGGTGAGTTTAGTATCTCTATTTTTGTATATATGATATTATCCAAAGTTTTAAAATACTCGATATGCTGTTCTCCAACACTTCCTATCACAGCAATTTGAGGTTCTAAAAACTTTGTAATCTCGTCTATATCACCTTTGGCTCTAGCTCCAGCTTCAGCTATATAAACTTGAGTATTATAAGGCAAATCATCATTTACATCTTTTAGTATCCCTGCCATTGTATTGACACTTCTTGGAGTTTTGTATGTGATGTACTTTTTGCTTAGGACTTGATCTAAATAGTTTTTGATAGAAGTCTTACCAAATGAAGCAGTAATTGCTACGATTTTGAGATTTCTAAATGTTTGTAGCCTTTTTTTTGCTTTTTCTTTGTATGATAAAAATAGCACTTTTTCTAGTATCAAAGAAGCCACATAAGCAATAATAAGAGGCAATACCAACCCAAGGTTTTCACATACATTTGATGCTAAACATAGTACTATCAAAGATATAGTTATGACAAACAATATCAAGAAAAACCGCTTGACTCTACCAGTAAGAACTACTGGACGATCTAGCTTTTTGTTCCAAAGGATAAAACTACTTAGGTAAAATATATAAAAATATACAGCAAAATATGTAGTTGGGAGTATATAATAAAGGACAAAAGGTGTTGCAAAATAGATAATATGCCAATGAGGTTTATGGTGTTTTAACACTACTCTTTCTATCTTGTAATTGTACCATTGAAGATTTGTAATCAGATACAAACCAAGACTTATTACTACAAGTAAATATGTCAAAATCTCAAAAATCTCAATCCAGTCCATCTATTATCTCCGATATAAATTTACTATGTTTTAAGAAAAAATAATGATCTCCACCAAGAGCATTGAAAGTGGAATGTTTGATAAGTTTGGCTATTGTTTTACCACTTTGCAAGCTTGTAGCTTTGTCATTAATTCCCCAAAAAATCACTGCAGTATTGCTAAAATTTGCAAATACCTCACTAAAATCTTCATTTACCACATTTTTCAATGTTTCATACATATTTTGTGACATATTTGAAGCATCTTTTGTTCTAAAAATCTTTGTAAATTCTTTTAAACCAAGCTTTCCAAGTATTTTGGTCAAAGCTATCTTTATCTTAACATCCAAAGGCTTTTCTTCCACAATTCCAGCACTACTAAGGAGTACCAAATATTTAGGATTGAGCAAAGTTGCTACTTTTCCACCAAAAGAATGTCCTGCGATAACTTCTGGCTTAGAATCCAGCTCATCCAAGAAAATCTGAATAATATTTGCATAATCTTGTGTACAAAGAACTTGGTCGTTGTTGCTATTTCCAAATCCTGGCATATCAATATAAATATGTCTAAAATCTATCAAATGAGATGCAAATGCACTTTTCATAACCTCTTTATTGCTACCCCAACCGTGTAAAAACACAATATCCCTAGTAGCATTGAAATTTACAATATCATATGAGATAGAATAAATATAGTTTTTATAAAATATATCTTTTTTTGCCAATATTTGTACCTTTTATAGTTTACCTTTTGCTGATTTTATTTTATTTACATATTCATAATTTATATTAATCTTTTTGTTATGTGGCAATGTCAAAGATGAAATCAAAGAATTAAAATCTTCAAACAAATAATTAGCCATACTTCCTGGTATTGGGTTGATTTCATTTAAATAAACTTCCCCATCAACCACAAAGAAATCACATCTGATAATAGCCCCTATAAATTTAGGTAAGTAAATCTTAGAAAAATTTTCTTGTAAAGATTCTACAAGTTCTTTTGATAAATCTGCACTTGTTACAGTCTCGCTTCTACCAAAATCAAGATATTTCTTCTCAAAGTCTAGAAATTCTACCTTTTGAGGCTCTTCAACTATAGAAAACACTATACCACTTCTAGTCAATGCACCAGCTAAATTGTACTCTTTCACTCCATTTAAAAATGGCTCTACAATCACATCATCATCAAACTCAAAAGCTACATCAAGTGCAAAATCAAGCTCATTTTCATTTTTGACTACACTCACTCCAATAGAGCTACCAAGCCTACAAGGCTTAATAATCATTGGGTATTTGGGATTTATTATATTACGATTATTTTTGTTTATTTTGATAAAATCTACAGTTTTTACACCAATTGCTTGTGCATATACTTTTGTAATATATTTATTAAAACTAAGTACACTAGCTTCTACCCTAGGACCAATAAAAGGAATATCAAAGAAGTTCAAAAGTGATGCCATAACACCATCTTCACCATCCCCTCCATGAATAAGGTTTAATGCCACATCAAACTCAACTTTTGATTTGCCAAATAGTCCTCTTTTATAGATTCCACCTTGAGAAAGCTCTAGTTTTGGCTCTTTTTTGTATTCACCAGTACTAAAAAGAGTTGACCTCATTTTATCATTTGGTATTAAAAAAAACTCTCTATTTGGGTCAACAAACACAAATACTAATTCTTGATTTATCACTTTTTTCATAGCAATAGCACTTACTATGCTTATCTCATGTTCATAACTCATTCCACCAAAAAAAACCGCTATTTTATACATTATTTATATCCTCATTCTTCACTAATCACTAATTACTATAAAACTACTTTTGTAATTTCTTCAACGCTTCTCTTACAAGCTCACTTGTAGTTGTACTTGTACATGTAGATAAAACCTTGATAAGAAGGTCTTTTTTAAACCCTAAAGATTCTAAAGCAAGTATTGCTTCATTTTTACTATTATCATGAGTCATACCATCAGCACTATCAATATCAAGACTCAACCCACTAAGCTCTACTAGTATCCTACCAGCCCCTTTTGGACCAATTCCAGGGACACTTTTGAGAAGATTTACATCTTTTGTAATCAAAATCTGAGCAAAACTACTAGGGGAGAATGTAGAACAAATAGCAAGTGCTACTTTTGGACCTACTCCGTTGATTTTGATAAGAGTATCAAAAAGTTTTTTTTCATTTATATCCACAAAACCATATAAAGACTGTGCATCTTCACGAATAATATGTGTAGTAAAAAGTTTCACCTTACTATCAGTAACAGCCCCACTACAACTAAGTGATACAAATACTTCATAAACAATACCATTGACATCTATATGAAGCTTTGTCGGCTCTTTCTTTTCTATAATACCCTTAAGTCCTACTATCATAATATCCCCTTAGCAAATAGTTGATATTATATCTTTTTTTACTTTAAAGTCGTAAATCGTGAATCGTGAATCATAAGTCGTGAATCGTAAGTCGTGAATCGTAAGTCGTGATTTGTAATTTGTGAAAACACTACTCACTACTCACTACTCACTACTCACTACTCACTACTCACTACTCACTACTCACTACTCACTACTCACTACTCACTACTCACTACTCACTACTCACGCATTAGCTTGAGCTATAAGCCTTTCTATTTCATCATCATCTACCAAATCTTTTGTATCATCATCACCACTAATATGTTTGGCAGCAGGTGCTATATCGATATCCAAATCTTCCAAAGTATTTCCCATCAATCTATAAATATCTCTCATAGTGTGTATTACTCTTTCTATTTTTTGTCTATGAATATCTTGGTATTGCATGATGCTCATCGTATCAAAAATTACATTTCTAATATCTTCAATTGCTTTACAAGTTTCGATACTACCGCACTCCATATGCTCAAGTTTTTCAAGAACAATATCAAGATTGTCGAATATTTGAGTAGCTTTTGCTTCAGATTCTTTTGTCACATCACTAAGTTGCTTCACCACATGTGACCCATCTTGATGTTTTTCTTCATGTCCTGATGGTATAGACGCTTTAGACACTTCCATATCATCTATACTACTACCAGCCATCATCGCATCTAGTTCTTCTTGAGTCATATCTTAAACCTTTTGATTAAAATTTGTTATAAGTTTACATTAATTATTCTTAATTAGTTATTAGTTGTTGGTAATTGGTTATTAGTTATTGGCAAAGAAAAGGTTTCTTAGAATATTTAAAAATAGCTAGAAAATAGAGATTTTTAGGAAAAATCAAGGCAGATAGAAGCTCAAATCGAGGAGTTTACTGTAGTAAATGACGAAAATTTGAGTTTTTATCTAACGCAGAGTTTTTCAAAAAGCTATGTTTTATAGCTATTTTTACAAACTTGATATAAAATAGGATATTTTGAGTAAAGTTCAAGGCAAAGAAAGGTTCAAATCGAGGAGTTTACTGTAGTAAATGACGAAAATTTGAACCTTTCTTTAACGCAGAAATTTGCCAAAATAGACATTTTATATCTAGTTTTGGTGGAGGATTTCTCTAATTACCTCTGTAGCATACGACCCTTTTGGTAGGAAAAAGTTCATTTCAAACCATTTTTTATCTTCTTTATATACTACTTCCATATCTTCCACAAAAATCCATGCAAATCTTCTAGCTCCGTCAATATTTGGGATGAAATCCATTATTTTTTGTTCATACACACTTGCTAGTCTTTCGCTTAGTTTTACTTTTTGACCTATCAAAAGCCCTGTTGGAACTCTATCTCTTATGAAAAACTTATCAGATTCACTTTTGAGATCATCTGCAATAAAAATCTTTCCATAAGGGTAATGACTCATAAGCTCACCGTCTAGGATTTTAAATGGGTGTGGTTGAGTTTTTAGCTCTTTTACTACGCTTATATCAATGCCAGTTATGCTTGAAGCTTCACTTGGGGTAAAAGAATCTATCATTTTGCTTACTTCTATACGCTTAGATAGCCATTCGTTGAATAAATGACTTTGATATGCGTTGATATACATTTGTTTTAGCTTCATATTACGCTCTTTTCTTACTCCTTGGAGTATTTCTAAGCCTAATTTGTAGTTGTTTTGCTCTATTCCAAATCTTTGAAAACCAAAATAATTCGGTATTCCGAACTCTTTGATATGTCCTATTACATTTTTGATTTTGAAAGCATCATTTGGATAAACTTTTTTGAATCTTACGAAAAATTTATTTCCTTTTAAATGCCCTATTTTTATCTTGTTATTGTGATATGTTGTGTTTAATATCTTTATATTTGGGTGATTTAAAAGCTTTAGTTTTTCTTCGTAGCTTTTGTGAATAGAGATACATTGTACTGTCATTGCGTTTTTGTCTTTTAGCCCAGCATATCCTATATCTCTACTTTTACATCCTGTTGCACTGCTGATAATCTCTACCATATCCCATGTGGACATATCTTTTTTTCTAACAGTTGCTATTAGGTGTTCACCTTCTCCGCTAAACTCATAAAGTGGTACTTCAGTGACACAAAAGTCATCTACACTTTGCTTGAAATAAACCTCTATTGAACTATGATTTAAATAATATTGATTTTCCAATTTTTTCCTTTAAAAATGATGCTCAGCACATTCGCACTCAAAACTTCCTTGAGTAAGTGTACCGATAATATTGAAGTTTACTTTATGTTTTTTGGCAATTTTTGATATTTTTTCAATATATTTTTGATTGAAAGTAAAAAGCACTTCATACTCTTCACCGCTACATCCTATCTCTTTATCAATGCTCTCAAAAAACTCAATCCCTACCCCACTAGCTCTACTTATCCTAGCTAATTCAAAAAACAACCCATCAGAAATATCCAAAGCACTTGATATATAAGGTGCTATGTCATAAAAAAACTTTTGCTTTAGTTTGGGTTTGATAAATCTTGATTTTTTGTCTATATTTCCACCACTTAGTAATATATCCAAGTCTTTTTTGACATTGCCAAGCTCTCCAGTATGAGCTACTAGCTCCCCTACTTTTGCACCTGAGCGTAAAATAGGTTTTTTGGTCTTTGATATGATAGTGATAGAAATATCAAGCTTATCATTTGATATAGTATCTCCACCTATTATTTCTACACCAAACTTTTTGGCTGTTTTTTTGAATCCCTTCGCCAAAGATACCAAGTCATCTTGTGTATAGCTTTTTGGTATTGCTACGGTCAAAAGAGCATATTTTGGCTTTGCATTCATCACTATTGCATCACTTATATTTACTAGCATTGCTTTCGTAGCGATTTGTTCTAGACTCATCCACTCTTTTTTGAAATGTACATTTTCAAAAAAAGCATCCTGAGAATAAACCCATTTGCCGATAACTGCCCCATCATCACCAATATGTTTTGTATTTTGTACAAATTGTTCTATAAAAAAGTTTTCGTTGTTTTGTTTCATAAGAAAGATTATACTATAATAATCCTCAAATTAAACACGGGGTATAACGATGAAGAAACTCTTTATAGAACTGTTCCATTTTGATAAGTCAACAGACTATCTACCATACTATAAAAAACAAACATTAAAATATGATAATAATACATCAATAAATGATTTGTTGGATGCTATCAATCAACTTGATTCATTTTGTTTGGACAAATCAAAAACTATAAATGTCAAAATCAACCATCTTTATACAAATGCTAATACAAAAGTAAATGATATTGTTGAAGTCTTAGGAAATGATTGGAAAATTGAACCTATTAGTATATATCGTGCTACTAAAGATTTCGTTTATGATAATAGTGATTTTTTAGCTAGTATAGCTTTATTTGATAAATATCTAAACTATTCTCAAAAACAACATTATACTGATAATTATGAGCTAGTGTACTATGCTTCAAACTCAATCAATCTAAACCGTGATTATATTGGTGATGTTGCACTATATATTGCTTATGATTTAATATCACAAAACCCATCATTAAAAAATGAAATTTTGGCAATTATTACCAATGAAAATAGTGGAATGTTCTATCATACATCACTAGAAAATAGAATATTCGGTTTTGCAAATCAAGAATCAAAAATAGCATCTTTATTTGAAATGGCTGGCATTACTTATAAAAAACCATCATATCTTGATATATCTGATATACAAATAGCACAAAAATTTGACGGATTTAATATATCTGCATATATGCCAACAGCTCAAACAAAAGATTTAATCAAAAATTGTGGTGCTACATATATAGATATATCTACAGCGTACAATGATATAGCAATATGCAATCTAAAAAATGATAATAAAAAATTCTCTTTAAAACTTATCGGTGAATTCTTACTAGACGCAAAAGATAATAACGCTGATTTGGTAATAGTTGATGATGAATATTTGACAATTTTTGATGGAATGCAATGCAATATAGAAAATGCAGTAGGTAGAGAGATAAAAATGCCTATTTTATCAAAAACAGAGTTTACTAAAATACTAGGTGGAAATAAAGATACTAAGGCTTTGGGCTTAGATAAGCATAAGGTAGGTGTTAGTTTGTAGGTGTTAGTTTATAGTTATTAGTTTGTAGTTGTTAGTTTATAGATGGTAGAGAAGATAATTAAGAAATAATTTTTCGTTACCATCTACCATCTACCATCTACCATCTACCATCTACCATCTACCATCTACCATCTACCATCTACCATCTACCACCTAATCAATGCCACATTTCGTAACAGCTATTATTACAATCTTTAATAAAACTACACACCTAAAGTTTCTATTTGTCTTTTTTTGTTACAATAACCTAGATTATTGCACAAAAGGACAAAAATGGGAATTCCTATACATAAATATGATGTTGTTATAGTTGGGGCTGGTCTTGCAGGATGTGCTGCTGCTAAAGAGATAAGAGATGCGGGACTTAGTGTATGCGTACTAACAAAACTTCATCCTCTTAGAAGTCACTCAGGAGCTGCTCAAGGTGGTATCAATGCAGCATTAAATCCAGAAGATAGTACTGATTTACATGTATTTGATACGGTAAAAGGTAGTGATTATTTGGGTGATCAAGATGCTATTACACTTATGTGTGAAAAAGCACCTGAGACTATTAGATGGGCTGAGAGAATGGGGGCTGTATTTAGTAGAAACGATACAGGTCATATTGCTCAAAGACCTTTTGGTGGGCAAAGCAAACCAAGAGCTTGTTATGCAAGAGATAGAACAGGACTTACACTTCTTCAAACAATATACGAACAAGCTCATAGACAAGGTGTTACTTTCTTGGATGAGTGGTATGTGGCTGATATGATTTATGATGGGAATAAAGTAAGTGGTGTAATCGCTTATGATTTAACTAACTCAAAACCTGCTATTTTCAATGCTCGTGCTGTAATGTTTGCAACTGGTGGATATGGAAGAGCATTCAAAATCAATTCAAATGCACATGCAAATACAGGAGATGCACTATCAATTGTAGCTCGTCATGGACTTCCATTAGAAGATATGGAGTTTGTTCAGTTTCATCCAACTGGAATTGCGGGAAATGGTGTACTTATAAGTGAAGCTGCAAGAGGTGAAGGTGGAAAACTTTACAACTCTTTGGGTGAGAGATTTATGGAAAAATATGCACCAAATAAGCTAGAACTGGCTTCTAGGGATGTTGTAAGTCGTGCTATTACTCAAGAAATACTTGAAGGTAGAGGCTGTGGTGTAAATAAAGACCATGTTATGATAGACCTTACTCATCTTGGAAAAGATTTGATTATGGAAAGATTACCAGAACTTCGAGATTTAGCTATTACATTCTTGGGTCAAGATATGATAAAAGAGCCAATTTCAATTGCTGCAACTGCTCATTATTCTATGGGTGGAATTCCTGTTGATATAGATGGTCATGTAAGAAAAAATTCAAAAGAACTTGTAGAAGGTTTTTATGCTGCTGGAGAGTGTGCATGTGTAAGTGTTCATGGAGCAAACAGACTTGGAGCAAACTCTGTTCTTGAGGCATTGTTCTTTGGAAGATGGGTTGGTGAAAATATTGCAAAAGATGTACATGCTGGTATTACATTTAAAGATGCAAAAGTTGATGATGCAACAAATGCTATCAATGAACTAAGTACTATTAGAGAGAATAATGGTACGATAAAAGTACCAGAACTTAGAACTAAACTTCAAGAAAGTATGACAAATAATGCAGGTGTATTTAGAACTGGTGAATCTTTGACAAACCAAAAAGAAATACTCAAAGCACTAAAAGAAGAGTTTAAAAATATTAGAATTGATGATAAATCTGAAATTTATAATACTGACTTACAAGAAGCAGTAGAGCTGGGTCATATGCTAGATTTTGCAGCGTTTATAGTAGAAGGTGCATTGGCTAGAAATGAGAGTCGTGGAGCTCACTTTAGAAATGATTTCCCTACTAGAGATGATGAAAAATATCTAAAACACACTATGGCTTATATGAAAAAAGATGGAAACATTGATATAGATTATATGGATGTAGTAATGGGCAAATACGAGCCAGTTGAAAGAACATATTAAGAGGTGTCAAAATGAGTAATACAAAAAAATTAACTTGGAAAGTTTTTAGATTCAATAAAGCTACTGATTATTTACCACATTATGACACAATCGAAATCGAAGTAAGTAAAGATGAAGTTGTACTTGATGTAATGAATAGAATAAAATGGGAACATGATGGAAGTTTCTCATATAGAAGAAGCTGTCGTCACGGAATTTGCGGAAGCTGTGCTGTTAAAGTAAATGGTAAAGCAACACTAGCTTGTAAAGATAATGTTTTTGAGCTAGTAGATATATTTGGAACTACACTTACACTAGAGCCTCAAAGTCTAAAGCGTGTATATAAAGATATGATTATAGACAAAGGTGATTTTTGGTCAAAATATGACGCTGTAAAGCCATATTTGATAGCAGATGTTGAACCACATCCTGAGAGTGAAAATGTAGTAAGCATTGCTGATGCAAACAAACTTGATGAAGCTGATTATTGTATCCAGTGTGGAAATTGCTACTACGCATGTCCAGCAGTTCAAGTAAATGAAGATTATCTTGGACCTGCAGCTCTTACAAAAGCTTGGAGATTCAACTCTGATGTAAGAGACAATGCAACAAACGAAAGACTTATTATCGTAAATGAAATGGGAAGTGGTATTTGGGATTGTGTGAAGTGTTTTGAGTGTGCGGAAGCGTGTCCAAAAGAACTAAGCCCAATAAGCAAAATCACATCACTACACTTACAATCGTTTGAAAAAGGGCTAGTAGAAAACAATGTAGCTTCAAGACATGCCGTAGGATTTAAATGGTCTATTATGAAGCACGGTATATTAGATGAAGGTGAGCTTGTAAAATATTCTGAAGGAATACCAGGAGTAATGAAACATATCCCAGAAGCTTATGCAATGTTCAAAAAAGGTAAGATTGTAATGCCTTGGAATATGCCAAAATCAAAAAATCTTGATGAGATAAAAAAACTTGTTGCATCTACATCAACTGCGAAATTTTAGGAGTTAATATGAAAAAATTAAGATATGCACTTTATACAGGATGTACTGCTAGAGAAAGTACTCCAGAACTTCTAAAATCAACTATGGCAATAGCTAATAAACTAGGGATTGAGCTTGTTCTTCTTGATGAAGCAAGCTGTTGTGGAGCTAGTCATTTGCAAGATTTTGATGATATGTTGTCACTTGTATTAAATGCTAGAAATATTTGCTACGCTGAAAAACTTGGACTTCATATGGTAACTATTTGTAATACTTGCCAACTAAACACAAGTCTTACAAAAGAAAGACTTGATAATGACCCAGAACTAAAAGCAAAAGTTAATGAAAAACTTGCAGAAGTTGGACTTGAATACAAAGGTACAAGCGAAGTAAAACATTTCTTGTATGCTCTTCAAGATGACTATGGATATGACAAAATAGCTTCACAAGTAACAAAACCTCTCACTGGTGTAAATGTAGCTGCGTTTTATGGTTGTCACAATATAAGACCAAGCCATCTTCAAAACCACTCAAATGGTGGAGAAAACCCATATGTTCCAAAATCAATAGATGATTTGGCTGTTGCACTTGGAGCAAACAGTGTAGATTATGGTTCAAGCAATAAATGTTGTGGTTTCCATGTGGAGCTTCAAAATCCAAAAACTGCAAATAGACTATCAGGCTCAGCTATGCTAGATGCTATAGATAACAACGCAGATATCATGGTAACACCTTGTCCTCTATGTCACCTAAGAATGGATGTACAACAACACAATATCGCTAAAGAAATGGGAAGAGAAATTAAAATTCCTATTCTTCACTTACCACAAATGGTAGGACTTGCCCTTGGTCTAAGTGATAAAGAGCTTGGACTCAATCATAACATTAGTTGATAGTTTGTAGAGGGTAGGTTGTAGAGGGTAGAGAAGATAATGAAGAAATAATTTTTCGTTACCACCTACCACCTACCACCTACCACCTACCACCTAAAATTAAACTTACATCTTCCAATTAAGACTAAAATTATCCTATTTAATTATGATTTTTATGCTAAAATTCGGAAATAATTAATCAAAGGAGAAAAAATGCCAAAAATAAATAGATATGTTGATATAGATACAGTTGAGAGAGAAGCAAAGAAAGACTTTATAGATAGACATTCAGCTTTTGTACACTGTCCAAGTGAAGCTAAAAAAGGTGAGAAATTTGCAGTTACTGTAAAAGTAGGAGAAGCTTATACTCATCCAGATGATTTTGATCACTATATAGCTAGTGTTACACTTTTTGATGGTGAAACTATGCTAGCTAAAGCTGACTTTGTAGCTGGAACTTTGGGCAATCAAAAATCTCAAGCTGAAGTTACTTTCAATATAATCCCAATGGGAAATAAACTAAATTTAATAGCTCACGCTTACTGTACAAAACATGGTGTTTGGGAAAGTGACGCGGTAGTTGTATCAGTAACTGAATAAATTTTAATTACTACTTCAATAAGGGATGATTTATATAATCATCCCTTATTTTTTTGCCAAAAAAAAGATTAAGTTTTCTTAAATAAATCTTATAGTAAATTATACTATTATTCCAAGGACTAAAATGACCCATAATATCAAAAATAAAAATGTAATTTTTACAATATTAATTGTATTTATATTGTCTTTTTCAATTTACTCAATATTGTCATATATTGATAGTAAGAAAGATATGAACTATCTAAAATCAAAAAATACTAATCAAATTAATAATTTATACAACTTACTAGAAGATAATATAGAAAATCAACTAAAATCAAGAATAATGTTCATACTAAATTTAAATAATAAAGAAGAAAAAATTGAAGCTTTGATAAATAAAGATAAAGAGAATTTACATAAATTATTTAATATTCATTATCAATCATTAAAGAATCAAATTAATGGTTTTTCAATTATGCAGATTTTTGATTCAAATGGTATATCTTTAGTAAGATTACATGACCCACTTAATGATGGAGATGATTTGACTAACTTTAGACCTTGTATTAAAGATGTTGTTCAAAACCCAAGAACTTGTAGTTTTTTTGAAGTTGGTAAACATGGTTTGGCATATAGATACATTACCCCTATTTTTAATGGAAATAAACTACTTGGTTTTTTAGAACTTGGTATTACTCCATCTATAATGGTTGATAATATAAAAAAGATATTTGATTCTAAAGTTTATTTCTTTATAAAAGACCAATTTGCTCTTTCTACCTCCAAAGAAAAACTCCACACTCATGGATACAATCTTTGTTCGTTATGTTCAAAGAATGATGAATTTATATCTTCTATTGCACCATATATTAATCTAAACAACACAAATATTGCAGATATAAGATATCAAAAACAAACTTTTTCAATAATACAAAAACCTATATATGATGCTTTAAATCAAGAAATAGGTAAGCTAATAATATTCAATGACATTACATCATATGCCGAGCAACTAGAGAATCTTATTTTAAAAAGTATTGCTTTACTAGTTGTTACACTGATAATTTCATATATACTTTTGAATAGTTATATTACAAATATATTTAAAAAACTTAATTTCTCGAAATTCTTATTAAACAATGTAAATGATGAAATCTATGTTGTTTCAACCAAAGATTTAAGTGTTATGGATGCTAATACAAGAGCTTGTATTACACTTGGCTTTACACAAAGTGAACTTAAAGAACAAAAAATATCTAATTTTACAAAATCTTTAAATGAAAATGAAAAACTTAATTGGCAATATAGAGTCAATGAGCTAAAACAAAAACATTTTATATCATCAAGAGAAATTCATATTAAAAAAGACTCAAATCAGTTTCCAGTTGAATCTAATATAAGTTATATTCAAATCGATGATGATGAATTTATGCTTTTAGTATCAAGAGATATTACCAACCAACTTGAAATGGAAAATAAAATAAGAGATAAAGCAAAAGAACTTCAAAAACTAAATGACATAATCTCAAAAAGTGCATTATATACTACAACAGATTTAGAAGGAAATATCACATATATATCCCAAGCCTTTGCAAAACTAACTGGATATGATAGAACATATCTGATTGGGAAAAGTCACAAAATTTTCAAACATTCATCAATGCCAAAAGAGTTTTTCACAAATTTATGGAATACCATAAATAACAATGAAAGATTTATAGGTGAAATTATCAATCGTAGAAAAGACGGAAGCACTTACTGGACAAAAATAGTAATTGACCCTATATTTGATGACAATGGTAATAAAACTGGATATAGCTCATATAGAGAGAATATTACAGATACAAAAGAATTAGAATATATTTCAACACATGATTCATTAACAGGAATTCACAATAGAAGAGCATTTGTGAAACAACTTCATACACAAATAAAAAGTGCTTCAAGATACAATGAAACTTTTGGGTTTATTATATTTGATATAGATTATTTCAAAAGAATCAATGATGCTTATGGTCATCAAGTGGGTGATGATGTACTTGTTACAATTTCCAATACAATTCAAGAAACTCTTAGAGAAGATGATTTTTTTGCTAGATGGGGTGGAGAAGAATTTGTAATAATAGCAAAATATTCAGATATAAATTCTTTAGAGCAATTAGTGCATAAACTTCAAAATAAGCTATCAATTGCCTCTTTTGCACCTGTATCACATCTTACATGTTCATTTGGTATTACTATCTATAAAGATGGTGACAATGACGAATCTATAGTAAAAAGAGCCGATAAAGCTCTTTATGTAGCAAAAGAAAATGGAAGAAATAGATTTGAAATAGGATGATATTTTAGCTACACTCAGTTTTATTAGAGAGAATTTTTAGCTCATCACAGCTAAATCCTGCTCTTTTTCTAGCTTCAAAGTTGAGTTCTTTGGAGTTTTTTGTACTTTTTGGATAGTGCTTTTCTAAAATATCAAGATAAGTATCTTGATGGTTTAGTCCTAATTTATCACACTCATATTTAAACCATCTATCACCTTTTCTTACATGGTCTATCTCTTCTTCCAAAATAATTTCTAGTGCATTAATAATCTTTAGATTAAATTCATCTTTGTTTGATTTGAGTTTTTCCATAATTTTTGGATTTTGTTCAAGTCCATTTGCTTCTAGAAATCTTGGGACTACTGCCATTCTCTCTAGTAGTATTGGAGTTTTTTTCATAGCTTCAAAAAGATTTGTATGTACAGGATAATCACCATATTTGACCCCTACTTCATCCATAAGCTTTTCTAACATCAAAAAATGTCGTACTTCATCATTAGCAACTTCCAACCAATCTTCATAATAATTCATTGGCATATCTCTAAATCTATAGCAAGCATCAAGAGCTAAATCTATAGCACTATATTCAATATGAGCTATTGTATGAAGTAACTGTTTTTTGCCATCAATTGTGTCAAGATATTTTCTTTTATGCTGATTTTTGGGTAAAATTATAGTACAAAAATCACTATATGAAGGTTTTTCTATTGTTTTAAGTAAATTATTTTCATCCCATTCAACATTATTTTTTAAGAACTTATCATAAAAAACATTAAATTTACTTACCTTGTCTTTAGAATTAGTTATTATTAATAATTCAAATATTTCATAAAAGAATAACACTTTAAACCTTTTTTAGATAAAATAGTACGAAATTAATAGAATGTTACCATAAAAGGGTTTGAATGACGGTTAAAGTTATGCCAATGGGGATTTATCAAACTAATTGTTATATTGTTGATATTGCCAACCAACAAGTTGTTATCGACCCAGGTGTGGATGCTACTGATTGGGTACTAAACAATACAACAAATCCTATTGCAATACTTAATACTCATGGACATTTCGACCATATATGGAGCAATAAAGAGCTGAAAGCTAAACTAAATATCCCAATTTATATCCCAAAAAATGATGCTTTTATGCTACAAGATGACCCTTTTGGGCACTCTGTGCCAAAAGTGGAGGCTGATGTATTGGTAGATGGTGATGAAACCTTTGATATTGATGGATTTAAGTTTGAATATTTTTTATTTGCGGGTCATACTCCAGGATGTAGTATGATAAAAATAGAAGATACTATATTTAGCGGTGATTTTATTTTTAGAGGTTCTATTGGAAGAGTTGATTTTCCATATTCAAATCCTAGTGATATGAAAAAAAGTATTAATAAAGTTTTATCATGGGACACAAACAAAAAAGATTTTACGGTATATCCTGGACATGGGGATAAGACAACTTTAAAAAATGAAATCAATTCATTAAAAAATTGGTTAAATTATATTTAATTGGATAATAAAAGTAATATGAGAAAAAAAATTGTTAATAAATTTGTATTAATACTCCTAGGATTTACTATGATATTTGCATTGTATGAATTATACAATTCTAGAGTTTATGGTATAAATTCAAGTTTAAACAAAGCTGTTTCAGTATCAGAACTTGTTAAAAATGGATTAACAACACATATGATAAATGGGAATACACATCAAAGAGATATATTTCTAAATTCTATTTCAAGTGTACAAAACATCAAAGAAATATGGGTAGTAAGAGGTGACAATGTTACAAATCAATATGGTGAACCTTTCAAAAATGAATACCCAAGAGATGATATAGATTTAAAAGTATTAAAAAATGGCAAAATGGAATTTATAGTAAGTGGATATTTTGACCCTGAACCTTTAATAAGAGTGACAATACCTTACAAAGCTATAAACAATGGCAATACAGACTGTCTAAAGTGTCATAATGTACAATTTGGTGATACTCTTGGTGTAATTAGCCTTGTTTTGGATATCAGTGATTTAAAAGATTTAGGCTTAAAAACTATTTATATGCTTTCAATCTTGACATTATTATTGCTGATTGTTATTTACCCTATTTTAAATAAAATTTTACATAAATATTTTGATGTTATAGAAAAACTAGATGAAAATATACAACATGCTGTAAATGGAAAATTTATTCAACTAAAAACTTCTCCAAGTGATGAAAAAGAAATTAAAGACCTAGTAGATGTTTATAATAATCTAATCAACAAACTAGATAATACATTTGCTGGTATTGACAATAAGCTAAAAGGTTTGATAGGACATATAAATAAAAGAGGTCAATTAAATCCTATTGAAGATGCCAATATGATTGTAGAAAATCTATCTAATATTTTCCAATTCAAAAAAGCAATAGAACTTGATGAAACAAAAAATGATATATATATAAGATTATCACAAGTACTAAGAAATAAATTTGATTTAAAACACTTTACAATTATTGAAGTCAATCATACATTAGAAACTATGGAAATAGTTTATAAGCATGGTGAGCTGTATTTTTGTTCTAAGGAATTGGAAGACAATCCTGAACTTTGCCGTGCTTCAAGAACAAAAAGTGATGTTACTAGTTTAGAATATCACAATAGTTGTCCATATTTTTTAAGTCAATCAAAGTACCACTACTGTATAGAAACAAAACTTTCAAAAGATGTAAGTTTAGTAATAAATTTTGTTTTAGACTCAAAAGAAGAATTAGATAAAATACATCAAAATATTAGTTTTATAAAAAGTTATATAACAGAATCTGCTCCTAATATTGAAGTTAAACTATTATTACAAGCTTTACAAGAATCAGCATTTAAAGATTCTTTAACTGGTCTTTATAATAGAAAATTCTTAGATGAACATCTCAAAAAACTTCTCCCTCAGATAGATAGAGAAGATAAAAAAATGGCAATTTTAATGCTAGATATGGATCATTTCAAAGCAGTAAATGATGAGTATGGTCATGATATTGGAGATTTTGCTCTCAAAGAATTAGCACGAGTACTAACAGAAAACATAAGAGAATCTGATGTTGTTATAAGATTTGGTGGTGAAGAATTTATAGTAATACTTGTAGGGATTACTTCAGATGAAGAAGCTTTAAAAGTTGCAGAAAAACTAAGATTAAAAGTTGGTGAAAATGAAATAAAAGTGTATGAAAATACTACTATCAAAAAAACTATTAGTATTGGAATGGCAATATACCCTGATAATTCTAATTCAATTGATAGTATATTCAAATATGCAGATATTGCTCTATATGAGGCAAAAAGAAAAGGGCGTAATAGAGTAATACAATTTTCACAAGAGCAATTAACTGGTGTTGACTTATTTTAAAATGATAGGAATATTGATTATATGAAACAGATAATATTGAAAACTATAGAAGAAAGTGAATCAAAAGATAAACTAAAAGAGAATATAACTTCAACTTTTGACTTAATTGGTTGGTTGGAAAGTGATTATATTTTATTTGATAAGTTTATTGGTAAATTAGCTATTTGGCTAGCTAAAGAATTTCAAATAAGACATCTTAAGTTAATTCTTATTAATAAAAATACTGACCATCAAATTGTTTTATTTCATAAAGGTCAAGAGTTTGATATCAATGATGCTTTAAGTTTTACAAATACTATTTTTTTATCTGAGGATCAAGATATTTTGCTATCTTTTCATGCGGATAACTATGAACATCAAGAAAATTTATATCAAAATATCCAATACATATCTTCAATCATTCAAGGTATAAGTTCGGCTATCAAAAATGCTGTTTTATTTTTGGAACTTAAAGAAACATCCTTTAAAGATAGCATAACAGGATTATATAATCGTGTTTATTTAGTAGAGTACCTACATCAGTTACTTCCTCTGGCACTTCGTGAAAATAAACAAATAGGGTTTTTAATGGTTGGTATTGATCATTTCAAAGCTGTTATTGATGAATTTGATTATAAAATTGGGGATAAAGTTTTAGTATCTCTTGCAAAAGTTTTGACAGATAATATAAGAGAATCTGATATTGTTGTTCGTCTTGATGGTGATGAATTTTTGGTTGTTTTATCAAATGTAAAAGATGAAGATAGTACAATATCAGTAGCATTGAAGCTTATTCAAAGATTTAGTGAAGTTGAAGTTGATGTAGATATATATAGTAATCAAAAGTTAAAGAAAACTATCTGTATAGGAATTTCTATGTATCCAAACGATTCAACATCAGTTGATCAGATACTGAAAAATGCCGATATATCTTTGTATGAAGCTAGAAATTTGGGAAGAAGTAAAGTACTTAGATTTCATAAAGAACAAGAAGGAATGGTAAATTTATTTTAATGAAAAATGATATATTAAAACTTATTAAAGATAGTTCATCTGATACTTATGCACAACAGAATATTGATGATATTTTTTCTCTATACGAAAATATCCAGTACTCTCATAGTATTGATTCTTTAATAGATATAATATACAAATGGTTTCACTCAAAATATAATATCAAAGATTTTAAAGTTACATTTTATAATCTAGAAATAGATTATAATCAAGTGATTTTTCAAAAAGGTGAAGATTTTTATCTAGATAGTCCAATATGTAAAACTTTTATTATTGAAATTCATTATTACAAAAATTTAGTTATTGCAATAAATGCAGAAAATGAAATTGACTTCCAAAAGTTGGAAGAGGACAATCATATATTGAGTTCTATATTCTTTTTACTCAATCCTATTATTAAAGATTTTATTATACAAAAAGAGCTTTTACAAAACTCCTTTAAAGATCATATAACTGGTTTTTATAATAGAAAATATCTTGATGAATGTCTCAGAAATCAAAATCAACTCAATTGTAATGGGAAAACTACTGCGTTTTTGATGATAGAAGTTGATAGATTCAAAGCTGTAATTGATGAGTTTGATTATGAGATTGGGGATAAGGTACTAGTTTCATTGGCTAATGTTATCAAATCTGTTGTTCCATCAAATTCAACTTGTGTAAAATTAACTGGTTATGATTGTTTAATTTTAATCAATGATATTAGCGAAGACCAAGCGTATAATTATGCAAAAGAGATTATTATACAATTTTCAAAAGAGGAAGTTGTAGTTAATTTTTATACAAATCAAACACTCAAAAAAACAGCTTGTGCTGGAGTTGCTATTTTCCCACATCTAAGTGATACAAAAGTACAAGTTATCAAAAACGCTGATATTGCTCTTCAAGAAGCGAAAAATATAGCAAGAAGTACAGTCTTAGTTTATAAAAAAGAAATTGAAACAAGTATAGAATTATTTTAAATGGTATATACAAGAGGTAAAAAATGTCAATTATTACAAATAAAATAGATGCCCTACCTCCTCTTCCTTCAACCATAGCCCAACTTGAAGACTTTAGAACTAGTCCCAATAAAGACCCTGAAATTTTGCTGTCAATTATTGAAAAAGACCCTCTTACAATCTCAACTTTACTAAAAGTTGCAAATTCAGCTATGTTTGCTTTTAGAAGCAAAGTTGAGACACCTAGCCGAGCTATTAGTTTACTTGGAGTTAACTTTACTATATCTATAGCACTTGGAAGCTCAATGCAGAATATTCTTAAAACAGATTTGAGAGCTTATGGTATAGATATTGACCAATTTATGAAATATTCCAATCTAATAGCAGCTTTAATCAATATCTGGACTAGTTCTATTTCAAAAGAATTAAAAGAAGAGCTTTCTATTCCTGCATTTTTGCAAGATATAGGTAAACTAATAATCGCTGAAATAGCATCTGGATATGGTAAAACAGATTCTTTTAATAAGCTAATCCATAGTGGTCAAATAAGTGTAGAAGATGTTGAGCGTAAAATGATAGGACTTAGTAGCTCACAAATTACTGCAAATATTTTCAAACACTGGAAACTTAGTGAAAATCTAATAGATGCCATAGAATATGTAGATGATATCAAAAATGTAAAACCAGATTTTCTACAAAAAGCTCAAATTCTAAAAGTAGCAAAAACCGCTTGTACTATAACTGACCCTTTGAGTGAATCAAATATAGCAAAAGCTTTTGAACTAGCAAATGAATTTGGATTAGATATCACAAAACTTGAAAATGCAATAGATAAACTTCAAGAGAGGTTGTTGGATGAAGAGTAGGTTTTAGTTTTTAGTTTGTAGAGGGTAGAGAAGATAATTAAGAAATAATTTTTCGTTACCACCTACCACCTACCACCTACCACCTACCACCTAAATCTTGCGTGCTTTCAAATAAACCCTTTTCGGTGCAGGATACCCTTCTACTGTTTTATCTGGATTGGTAGCATCAAGATAGTCTTCTAGACTTTGCTCAAAACTCCACTGTGTTGCTCTTTGTTCATCAAATCCAGTTTTTTTGATATCTATTATCTCTATATTACCAAATCCAGCACGACTTAGCCAATTTTTGAGTGCATTTACAGTTGGTACGAAATAAACATTTGGTATTTTTGAATATCTATCTTTTGGAGTAAGCACCATATCATCTTCACCATCTATCATAAATGTATCTATTAGTATCTCACCATTTTGATTGATTGCACGGGCAAGAGATTTGAGTGTGCTTATTGGGTCAGTTCTATGATAAAGTACACCCATCATTACTATAAAATCAAATTTATGTTCGTAATATTCTATATGCTCAACTCCCAAAAGCTCATATACAATATCACTTTTTGCAAAATGGTTTACAAAATCAAATTGGAGCTTAAAAAGTGGTGAAGGGTCAAACCCAATAAGTTTTTTTGGTTTTTTCTCCAACATTCTAAACATATAATATCCGTTGTTACACCCCACATCAGCTACAATTTTCCCTTCGATATCCAAATGCTCTTTGATAAGATTGTACTTAATATTACTTTGCCATTCACTATCTATTTTGATATCACATACATCAAATGGTCCTTTTCTCCAAGGAATAAGCTTTTTTGCACATGATAGTATTTCTTCATATTCACTATCACTAAAATCATCTTTATTCCCTACTTTAAACCAATCGTCATTTTCAATATAAATATTTTTGATATCAATTTGCTTTGTTTTTTGAACTTTTTCATAAATTGGAAGTATATTTTTCCAAAAAAACCACTTATTTCTCTCATCTCTTAGTTGTTTGATGTGCATATTTGTCCTGTAACTATAAATTTTTTTTTAATTTTAACATTAGTTTGGTAAAACAAACAAAAGTCTAATATTTGTTTGTATATAATACTTCCATAAAAATCTAAAGGATTGCTCTTGAATCTTCTTAAAAGCCTCTTGTTTTCGTATAAAACTACGATCTTCTTACTTTTTACTATCGGTCTTGGTGCTGCTGTTGCTACATTTGTAGAAAATGATTTCGGAACTTCTACGGCTAGAGTTTTGGTATATAATGCACTTTGGTATGAAATTGCACTTATTTTAACTACTATAAATCTAGCAGGTATTGTATATTTTACCAAAATGTGGAAAAGTCCTGCTAAATTTTTATTTCACATTGCATTTGTTGTGATACTAATAGGTTCAGGCGTGACAAGATATATAGGATTTGAAGGAATTTTGCAAGTTAGAGAAGGTGAAACTACAAACCAGATGATTTCACTAGAACCTTATATGCAAATTACAATCAATGATGGAACAAATGTTTATTATCAAGAATACCAAAAAGAATTTAGTGCTATATTCAATAGCTTCAACTACAATATAAATTTTGGTGATAAAGTTTTTAATTTAAAATATAAGAATTATCAATATGTCAAACAAAATGGAACAGATATAGGTATTATTCTAGCTGATGCTTCAATAGATGGTCAAACTCAAGAAGTAAGACTAGTTGGGAAAAGAGGATTGAGTGGTATGCCTGTAGATATTACATTTAATGATAATATCAAAATAAAAGTTGAATATGGTTCAAAACTAATGTCTATACCATTTCAAATACATTTAAGAGATTTTGAGCTTGTTAGATATCCAGGGTCTATGTCTCCATCATCATATTCAAGTGAAGTAACAGTTATTGATGGTGAAACTAAATTTGATTATAGGATTTTTATGAACAATACATTAGACCATGGAGGATATAAGTTTTTCCAAAGTTCTTATGATATGGATGAGCTTGGGACTGTGTTATCAGTCAATAATGACCCAGGGAAATGGCCTACATATTTGGGATATTTTTTATTAACAGTTGGGTTACTGTGGAATTTATTTGACAAAAAAAGTAGATTTTTGACACTTACTAGATATCTAAAAAGATTTAAACAAACAGCTGTATTTGTACTAGCTATTTTTGCTCTATTATCAACAGATTTAAAAGCAAACGATGATGATATTGTTGATTATTTGACTAACTTCAAAGCCCAATCAATACAAAGTGCTGAAAATTTTGGAAAACTTATTACCCAAGATCAAATGGGTAGAATGAAACCACTAAATACTCTCAATACTGATATTATAAATAAATTATCAGGTAAAGCATCGATGTTTGGTATGAATAGTGACCAGATTATTTTGGGTATGCTTACTCGTCCAGATGTTTGGTCTCAAATAAAAATGATAAAAATCACAACTCCAAAACTAAAAGAATTTTTGGGTGTTGGTAATAATGAAAAATACATTGCTTTTAGTGAAGTATTTGATGGTAGAAGCTATAGACTTGCAAAACTTATAGAAGAAGCTAATAGAATACAACCAATTGACAGAGGAACTTATGAAAGAGATATCATAGCAGTTGATGAGAGAATCAATA
>Ga0265295_1002679_pt1 | contig 27460 bp, 34 predicted proteins | sample Munlansysbiofilm_FD_192503 | JGI IMG/M metagenome (GOLD analysis project Ga0265295, IMG submission 192503) | Leachate microbial communities from a municipal landfill in Southern Ontario, Canada - Methane capture system biofilm | ecosystem: Engineered > Solid waste > Landfill > Unclassified ... | reverse complement strand
TCGGCCTGCTTTAAGATATCCAGAATTTGATTGTCAGTAAATCGTGACTTTTTCATTGCAAAATCTCCGCTTAATTTATTCTCGGAAATTCTACTTTTAAATGCTACTACTTTTTGGGGGGATTACCTACATACTCAGTTTCGACAATGCACTTATTTTGCCTCTATACTTATATATTCATATAATACCGCACTCATTTTTGACATTGCACTTATTTTTCTCTCGCCCTTTTTTATGAAAGTTCGTTTTCACTTTTTCGTTTTCACTTTTTCATTTTTCATTTTTCGTTTTTCATTTTTCATTTGACACTTTTAAACTTTTACTTTAAAGCTCTTTGTGTGTGTTTCTATTTTTAAGCAAGAGAAAGGATTTTGTAATGCAAACTTCTAAACCGGCTAAAAAATTTGTTGTTGATTTTGGTTTTTCCTCCACCAAGGTTTTGTCAGATGACGTCTGCTTTAAATTTCCCTCACGGTATAAAGCTGTTGGCAGGGAAACTTTTGTCGGCAACTCTGCCATCGACCACGGCACCCCATCTGACGTGCTCACAGTCGATAAGCTTGTCGATCTTTACAAGCTCTTTGTCCTTGAAGCAATCTCGTCTGCTGGCCTGTCTTCTGACGAGAGTCTCTCGCTTGGTGTTGGTCTTCCTGCTGAGTTTTTGATCAGCGAATCTTTCCCTGGTGGGAAGGTGGAAATGTTGACTGATTCTTTGAAGTCCATTCCCCAAATTTCTTCGGTGGCTGTCCTTGCTCAAGGCCTTGGTGGCATCACCAGTTTTATCTCTCAAAAGCCCGCAGGAAATCCCTCCTTGGTCTTGGGAGTTGACATTGGATTTAACACAGCCATCTTGACTGTCTGGGATAACGCAAATAGTAAGATTGTCGAGACCACCACCTTGTATCGCCAAGGTGTTTGTGACCTGGTAAAAAACCATCTCTATCGCCTCATCTCTTCCTACACCACAGGTCGTGCAATCACCCCTGCTGACTACTCATACATCCTTGAAACCAAAACCATCCCTTACGGCCTTGAGCGTCATGATGTCAGTGCTCAAATTGCCGAGGCATCTGAATCTTACGCTGCCGACTTGCTTGATCGAGTTTACGACTGGGTTAGCACCTTAAACCTGTTTCGCCCTGTTGACGAAATCGTCCTTTTTGGTGGTGGCGCTAACCTTCTTGGTTCCTGCGAAAAAATCAACGGCACCGTCTTGGACTCACCTGAATTTGCCAACGCACGTGGCTTCATGGAAAGCCTATCCTGAAAAATCCCTGCCCTGTTGTTTTTTGGGAACGATGGGGCAGGTCGGGTTTTGCTTTTTTCACTGAAACTTTAAGGAGGCCTTTATGTCTACTGACTTAAAAAAACCGATCACAGTTAACATCAAATTCAAGCGACAACTTTCCCTTGACCACCCTCTATATGAACCCATAGCTGCCCTGCAAGCAGCCAGCCCTGGTTTTGGTCTTAGCGACCTCGTAGCTACCCTTGCCTTTGACAACGAACTTGGTATCGAATATCTGAGTAAATTCCTTTCGCACATGCAAAGCTTTTTGGCTAACCCTGACACGGTACCTGCTGCCTCAGCACCAGTGAAAACATCAGTGGCTACCCCGCCACCTGTTGCAGCCTCTCCACCTGCACAGGCAACTGCACCCTCACCCCCTGCACCTGCACCAGCTGCGCAGCCATCAGCTCCCTCTCGTGAAGCTGCCCTTAACGCGCTATCTGTCAAAGTAGCTCCAAACCACCATTGACGTACTCCCCCCTGAAAGAGGAGGATTCTTGGGAACACCGGCTTTACGCTGCGAGACGTTCGCAGAGCAGGGAGTCGGCTATGGCCAAGCTACTTAGGACCACGTCGGGGCCATCTACGCAAGCAGGCTTGCGATACTTGGGGAATGACTGCACATGCTGAATTTTGAAACAGATAGGCAGTGGGATTTCAGGATGCTTTTTCCAAAGCATCATGAATCCCGCTTTGCCGTCCCGGTGGGCAGTGAAGCCACACCTGGAACACCGGAAGGTTCTTCCTTTCGGCTTGTGCACATGCCCACATACAGGACAGGTGCTACTGATCTTGCCGCCTACCATCCCCGCCCAAAGAGCGAGGCTTTCTCGGCGGGGTGTTTTGTAACTTTTTTCCTCTCCCTCGACAAAAAAGGACGGCTAAAAAACCGTCCTTTTGTCTTTCTTTTTTTTAAACCTGCCCTTGCAAGTGAAAAACGTCTTTCTTTATGTCACCTTCCTCAGCATCAAAACCAACCCCTATCTGTCATCATGTAAAGCTGTAAATTACCCGCCTCTTTCAGCCCACAACCTATTTTTATCTCACACCCTAACCCTGACTATACCCTCTATCCCTAAAACCCCCTTAAAACGCCTCTATTTTGTTTTTGCAGTAACTTTTTCGTCCTTGGCTTTTTTTCTCTCCCTCTGTTTTGGCGTAACCCCAATAAAAACGGCAACATAACTCACCGTCTCTTTGGAATCCGGACACCCCCCTTCTCTTGTTAGGTAAGAGGAGATAAAAACCCTCCCCCGACCTGGACACCAAAACTTCTCTTCCGAACAGCCTAAAACCTGCTGTCCAACTGCCTGGAAAGAGCCAACCGTCCGTCTATAAAAAAGGAGACCACCACATATGTTTGAAAGCGCAACAGAAATACACCCTCCGTTAAGATTTCCCACCCCTGTGCGTGGACTTGACGCAATCATTTACGAACGCAACATTGCCTACCTGCATGAAAGCGGTTACATGATAGTTGGCGACGAACTTTTCGACCTAAGCACCAACAAAAGCGTAACCAACACCCTCGTAGAAAAAGCCCTATCTCAACGCATTGGCTGCCTTGACCTTACCGCTGCCTTCACCATTGGAAACGGGCCTATCCAGATCATAGAACTTAGCTCCCCCTGTCAGGAAAACAGTCGTCGTCTGCACCACCACCTCTCCCAACCTCACCATGCAGCCAACCTCACCCGTCACATCTTCTTTCACATAGACCCTTGCGACCCTCGTAGTAACAGCTACGTCCGTCGCATCCTCTCCGACCCTGACAACCTTGAAATGCTTGAAAACATCTACATGGGTCACATGGACACCTGGCCTGCCCATGAAATCTACGTCCCCAGTGAAACCCTTAGCCAACACGACGCTGCCTGTCGCACCCTTGGCCTTCGCAACCTTCCCTGCATCTACTCAGACGGCAACTACCTCTCTGGCTACCACCCTGCCCACACCGACCGTCTACTAAAAAAACTGCATGACGCGCGTCGTCTTTAGTCGCGTCCGGCATTGAAAAGGAAAAGGAAATGGAAAGTAAATTTAGCCAACAACAACTTGCCAAAATGCACAAAAGCCAACTGCGCCCGCTTTGCACCTGCACCACCCCTGGCGCACCCCTTGGCATCACCAAATACGGCGACCACTACGCCCTTCGTAAAATGCCAGGCACTGGACATCGCCATGCTCCCACCTGTCGTTTTTACTCCCCCATGCCTCTACCCCACACCATCCCCACACAAAAGGCATTGGACACCCCTATCTCTGACCCTGACATCACCGTTGTACCTCGTCCTGCTGCCAGCGCCTCCACCAGCAGCCACTACCCTCGGGAAACACTCCACCGTCTTTTAATCAAACTGTGGGAAACCTCCCGCTTTAACCACTGGCACCCTCACATGGCAGGCAAACGCAACTGGCAAACCATTCGTCACCACCTTCTGCGCACCGCTGAAACGCTACTGCTTAGACAAACGCCCTTACTTGACCTTCTCCACATCCCCTCCGTCTACCGCACTAGCCACAAAGACACCCATGCGCAAGAATGGTCAGACCGCTGTCGAACCCTCCCTGACGGCGCACAAATGCTCATCCTTGGTGAAGTAAAAAGCCACACCATCCACAAAACTGGAGGTCGCCTTGTGATTCGTCACCTGCCCTACCTCACCTTCTTAACCCCTTTAACCACAGGACTGCCCTTCTTCACCCACGACGATACTGCCCCTGTCCGCACCCTCTTACTTGGCTCTTGCACTGTCCGCGCCAAAGGCAACCCTGTACTACACGAACTTGTCCACCTAAACGTCGATGAAAACTGGCTCCCTGTCTTTAGCCCAGAACAACACGAAGAACTAAAAACCCTTCTATCGGAAAACAAAACCTTCGCAGTCAACATGCGCCCTGCGCCACACACCCAAAGGAGTCACCATGTCTGAACTCAAAGCCCAAAACCGTCGCAAAATCGAACAACACCGCGCTGCCATCAAAAAACTTGAACGCGCCATCCAACTCGAAGACCACAAACAAAAAGAAGCTGCCTGGCTTCAAGCCCTTGGCAACCTCCTAATACAAAAACTTAGCCCTATAACAGACGCGGGTCGGTCGATTGGCAGCCTCACCCTGGACAACGCAAACGACGCTGCCCTTATAGCTGCCCTTATAGCTGACATAGACGCCCACCACGAAAAGCGTCCTGAACCTCCCCAACAACCTTAAGAAAGGAACCTTGAGCCTATGGAAACCACGCAAACAATCGCCATTGCTGCCACCCCAGAAGAAATCAAAGCAATGATTGAAAACCCTGACATAGACATCCGCGACATCCCCAAACCGGCCCCTGCTGCCGCATCGGGCAAACGCGAACTCCTTTGCCCTGCCTGTCACGAAGCCCACATAGAAGCCCACGCTAAATTCTTCAAATGCCAGGACTACGTAAAAGACGAACCAGGCGAATGCAACTTTATCCTTTGGCGTAGCGGACTCACCAACTTTGGTCGTGGCCCCCTCACCAACGCCGAAGCCGTGCGCTTAATTCGCGGAGAACAAATACCCCTTAAAAACCTTATTGGCCCTAAAAGCGGCAAAACCTTCAACTGCCTTGGTCAACTTGCAGAAGTAGACCTTCCCAACGGCCGCCGTATCTGGCGCGTTGAATTTTTATTTGCCGACGACATGGAAGGCGCCAACGGCGACCAAACCCCTGAAATACTTACGGGTTGATTGTGTAACAAACCCTCATAGCCAAAAAAACCAAACAACCCTTTGGAGGAAAAACTTGCACCACTACCTTGGACTTGACGACCCAGACCTTCGCTATCGCCGTACCCAAACGCCTGTAAACTACAGCCCCTCGGAGCTTATAAACGGGCATTTGCTTCTGTGTGGCATGTCTGGCACCGGCAAGTCATTTCAAGCACTACGTCTTTTAAACAGCGCAGCCAAAAGCGGCCTTGCCCTTGACGTCTTTGACGTACACGACGAACTCTCTGACGTAACTGGCAGCGTAGCCTGCACCTTTAGCCAACACACCCAATACGGCATAAACCCCCTTGCCCTGAACAGCGACAAACACACCGGCGGCGTAGACACCCAGATAAACTTCCTCATCTCCCTTGTCCGTGAAAACACCGCCCAATTTGGCTCAAAACAAGAAGCAGCCCTGCGCTACCTCCTGCGCGACGTCTACGCTACCTTTGGCATCTACCAAAACAAACCCAGCACCTGGCATCGCAAAAACATCACCGAAGCCACCAGACTGCGCCTTATAGAAACAAACGACCTGACCACCCTCCACAGAAACCACTACCCCACCATGAGTGACCTGCTGGACTACACCCGCCGTAAAATCATCACCCTTACTGTAGGTGGAGACAACCCCAGCATGGGATTATTCGACGCACTCAGCAAACAACGTCGCAAACTCCACCGGCTTTTAAAAACCTGGGACACCACCGCCGCCAAACTCACCGGCTCATCTGGACACATAGAAACGGAAAATGGCGCGGACTGCCCCATTGAAACCCTGCGCAGCAAAATTGGAGAAACCTCCGCCGCCTGCAAACAAGCCTTTTGCGACTTCATAGACAGCCTTGAAACCGGACGTGAAACCGACGACATCCTCAAATACGACTCAAGTCAAACCCTCACCTCCGTCCTGCATCGGCTCACCCTGATAACCGGCAGTGGGATATTTAGCGCCACCCCTGCGCCCTTTGACAAAAACCGTCCTCGCATCCACCAACTTAAAAGCATCAGCACCGCCCAGCAAGTCATGTACGTAAAACTTCGCCTGCAAGCCATCTTTGACCAATGCAAACGCAACGGTCGCACAGACGGCAACCGGCTACGTCACGTAATCTTTCTGGACGAAGCTCACAAATACTTCAGCAGCGACCCAGACGACATAATCAACGTCATCTCCAAAGAAGCCCGCAAATTTGGCCTTGCCCTATGGTGCGCCAGCCAGGAACCCACCAGCTTCCCCGAAAGTTTTTTAACTAACTGCGGCACCACCCTCTTACTTGGCATCCACACCAGCTACTGGAAAAAAGCTGCTGCCATGTTTCGCATCACCGAAGAAACGCTCTCATCCATCCGCCCTAAAGAAGTCATGTCCATAAAAACCCTTCGTGACGGTGAAATAGACCCCCCTTTTCGAAACATCATCGTCCCTAACCAGACCACCAAAGCCGGTCGCATAGCGCACCAGCACCAACAAGGAGCCTAAAATGGAAAACGAAATTGTCCAATCAGCCATGACTGCCAACGTCGCCTACGCCACCTGGTGGCACACCCTCTTTGAATCCACCCTTGCAGGCCTTTGGTGGCGAATCGTCGCCTTCTCATCAATGGGCGTTGCAGTATACGTAGGCCTTCGCGCTCGCAACTTTCCCCTTGCCCTTGGCTGCATCATCGTCTCCTGCATCGCTGCCTTTGGCCAAGCTGCCCTGCAATTCTTTTCCCACCTAAACCACTAAGAAAGGAGGGCGCAACCCATGATGACCGGCCCTGACAACACCAAAGGAATAAGCTCTGAATACACCACCACCCAAGACCGTGGTCAAACCCACATAATCCCGCACAGCCTCTTTGAAGCCCTTGCCTTCGTAAGCCAACAATACGCCAACGAACGAGGCGGCGCAGAAACCAACAGCGAAATGTTTACCGACATGCAGAAACTGGACTTTTTGGCCGTTGGCTGGGCAAACGCCATAAAAACCCTCTGCATCTTCCTTGTCACCACCCCTCTTGCCCTTGCTGGCTACCAGGGGCACCTACCTTTATTTGGCGGCAACCGCAGCTACTTTGACGGGCTTTACTGCCTCATGCTAGCCCTTGCCTTCCCCATTGGCGTCTACTTCTTCTTTGCCAAAGCAGGCCTTCGCTGGTACGGCGACTACACCCGCACAATGGTCAAACGACTAATCACCGGAGCCTCCATAGCCACCGTAATCTTATCCAGCATCTCCTTTATATTCGTCCAGTACATGTGCTTTGTCTTCTTCTCCGACGAACGCCTGGCCTCCACCGTACAATGGCTTGCCGACTCCTACAAACTCCTGTTCAAAATCACCCCTGACAAAACAGCTGGCATGGTCAACTGGCTCATTGAACTAAAAGTACCCATCATACAAGGATCGTGGTTCTTCCTGATCTCCTGCCTCATCTTTGCTGCCCTTCCCTGGATTGCCTACCTCTACAGAGCTGGCCGCAACTACATCGAAGCCGACCTTGGCATCTACGCAGGCGACAAACTTTACGGCAAACGGCTAAAAGAAGAGCGCTTTTTACCCTCAATCGCCAAAATCTTACACGCCACCGGCTTTGGAGGCGACTGACCGTGACCTGGAAAAACCACCGCATACTCACCTTTGCAATGGTCTACGCAGTCACAGGATACCTCGCAGGAGCCGTCATCTCCATGCTTGCCTCCACGCTACCTGACCGGCTTGAAATGGGCATAATTCCCCATCGCACATACACCCACTGGGTACTACCTGCCCTGGGACTACTCTATGCCTGCCACAAATGGACACTTGCACACCCTGGCATACAAGCCCAGATAGCTTTTTACCTACTCCTTGGCTACTGCGCCCACCTCCTGCAAGACAGCTTCAGCAAAAGCGGAATCCCCTTTATCTTCCCCCGCAAAACATACGGCGCGAACTTCTACATCACACGGAGAATGAGCGAAACGCTTGTCGTCATCGTAGCACTTGGCGGTCTTGGCCTTTATTGCCAGCAAAAGGGCTACCTTGATAAAAATTATTTAAAAAAAGAAGCTGAAGAAATCCAGATAGTTATGGAAGATATTTACTACTTTGCCACAAAAAACCGCTAAACCGACTCCATAAATCCGGACACCCCCCTTCTCTTATAGATAGAAGGGAAGAAAACGAGACACACAAAACAGGAAAAAACCATGACCTCAAAAACAACCAAAGCCCTCATCGGCACATGCTTAATCTGCACAGCACTGGCAACCCAGGCACACGCATCGAGCAAACTCCATGCCTGGTTTTACAGATACGACTACAGCACCACCGCAGTCACATCGCACACAGCAGACAACCAGCACGTAATCTGCAACACCTGCCCCAAAGTGGCAAAACTTGAACCAGCACCACCTGTTGCAGCAGGGCGCACCGTAAGCGACGAAAGCGTACCCTTAGTCCCTTACATACCGAGGCAAACACAAGCATCTCAGCAGAAAATGGCAGCAACCGGCACACAGGACCTGGACACCACCCAGGCACCCAAAACCGCCAACAGCACTGCCTCAATAAGCCTGGTGAACAACCAAACCCCTATCGCCCAAAGCGAAGGGAACACATACACCGCATACTTTGGCTATGACCAGGCAACCTTAAAGCGCCACGACGCGCAAACCCTGGCAACCATGCTCAGGGAAAACAACCAAGGTCAGCCTGTACAAATAAGCGGCCATGCCAGCCACGAAGGCTCACGGCTTTACAACAAAGCCCTATCTCGCAACCGTGCTGAACACGCAGCACGTATCGCAAACGAACAAGGCGTAAACATCCAAAGCGTAACTGGCTATGGCTATGACAAACCAACGGGACAGGGCAGTCAGTACGACCGCCGCGTAGAAATAAAGGAGGTTAGACAATGACTGCGCACTGTCTCGAAAAAATTGGAAAGGAGGTAAAAACGTCGCGTTTTACACCATTGCTCAAACGGGCTGTAGTGATCGTTACTGCGGTTTTATCAGTAACAGCAGCCCACGCCTTCACAGGAGAACAAGAACTTAACCAAGCCGAAGCCCTTTTTCGTGCATCGTACCCTGGTACTTCCCGTAGCTATAAATCCATCGCTCCCACAAAAGTGAAAGGCTTGTGGCGCATCGTAGCCGGGCAGAACACTATCTACTTTCACGAACCTACAAAGGGTCTGTTTTTCGGCAAACTTCTTGCTCGCCCTGACGGTGCTGAATTTCCGGTTACAGAAAACGCAATCCCCTCCCCTGTTTCAGGTTTTCAGGCAGTAAACCTGAACGGCAAAGGTGTTTACATCTACCCGGAAAAAGGCAATGGCAAAATCATGCTGGTGGGAGAGTTCTGGGTAAACGGCGAACCTGCCCTGTTTGAACATGAAACTCCTCCCCCGTCCGCCCCAGACTTTGAGGGTGTACTCGAACTCTTTGAAATTTAGAAAGGCTAACAAAATGGAAACTAAGAACGAAAATCGTAAAAAAGTAATTGCCACCCTGGCTGTAGTTGGCGTGGTTGCTTGTGCCACCTATGCCAGCGCATTTAACCCCACCACTGGTGTGGGTAAAGATTTCTACGACATGGCTGCTGGCATGACCGAAGGGCCTATCGGCGCCACCATTGGTCTGGGCGGTATGGCTATGGCTGCATTTTTTCTCTTTAAGCAGGCTGTTTTGCCTGCCGTAGGCTCTGCAATGGGGTCTATCGCCATTGTTAAATCCACCGACATCGTAAGCTCCTTTGGCTTTAAGTTTTGACTCTTCCCCCGCCGGTTTTTTCTTTCTCTCAATAAAGGCGCAATGCCTAAGTAGAACACACACACTGTTTTTAGCCCTGATACTTGAAAAAGGTGTCGGGGCTAAGGCAGGCGCAATGAAAGGATTAAAATGGCTGTTGAATACGGATGCAGATTCCCCAAATACCTCTCCTCCCCGCTGCACATCCTGTGGTGGGAGATAGACGAAGTAGCCATCATCATGATGTGTCTGTGCATGTGTCTGTTGTTTGGCAACATCTGGTGGATCCTTCTTTTTGTTTTACCTGTTGTGTATAGCCAGCTTAAAAAACGCGCCGAAAAAGGTTTTTTGAAGCACCTGCTTTACCAGCTTGGACTCGTCAAAATTGACGGATACCCGCACTACTACGAACAAGAATTTTACGAGTAAAGGAAACCTCTGAATGCTCACAAAAATTTATCAAAACAAACTTAGCAACCTTCTAGTGGACAACCTGCTGCTTAAATTTGTGGTTATAGTTATTGGTATTAGCCAGATATTTCTCGGCTCTCGCATTAACTACGCCCTCCAAAACCAGCGCACCATCCTTGTCCCCCCGAATCTGGATACACGAGTCCAGCTGACCGGTGACTACGCGAGCCGCGACTATGTGAAATCCTTTGCTCGCACCATCGTAAACCTGGCTTTCACATACAGCTACCCAACGGTTCGCGCCCAATACGGCGAACTGCTACAGTTTTTTTCTCCAGAAGGTTTTGTCAACTCCAAAGACGCGCTTAACAGCGCGGTTGACACCATTGAAACCACCCGCACCTCATCTGTTTTTATTATCAACAAACAGGTGGTCGTAGACACTAAAGAGCGAACCATGACCATTGAGGGCTCGCAGCGCATGTGGACAGACACCGCCTTCATCGAATCGCCTCAGCTAAGAAAATACATAATTGGTTACAGCATTGAAAACGGCAAGTTCCAGATCGAATACATCAAAGAAGGCGTAATAAACGCCACTGGATCAGAAACAGAAGAAGCCTTCTTAAACGAGAACATAAAAGTCACTAACTAGAAAGGAAGGAGAGCGATTTGTTGAAAACAACCACAGGATTAACCGCCCTTGCTATATGCCTTTTTGCCATAACAGCAAGCGCTGAAACCCACTCTTCTTTACCCGTAATGAGCCTTAACCAGCCTGTTGACGCTCAAGAAGTGCAGGCAGACGTACCGGCATTTACCACCATATCCTTAAAAAACTACAACCAGCCTGCCCCTGTTGTAGAACCTGTTGCCCGTATACCTGTACCCAGACCCTCGCGCCCTGCTGCAATGGAAGCGTTGGTTGACACAGACTATGGCGACCAGGCACTTATTCCTGAAATTGGGATGAAAGCTGTTGTATCCAACAGTGACGTAAACCGCATTGCCTGCAAAAGCCCGATTAAAGACATCATCTTCTCACCGGAAAAAGGTTTAAAAGCCCAGGTATCTGGCAACAACGTCTTTGTCAAATTCCAGGCCAAGGTTTTAGGCACTGAAACCCTATACGCCCAGCAGCCTGTGGACATCTATGTAGTTTGTGGTGGCAACACCTACAACATAATGCTTGTCCCTGAAGGCGTAACCTCTCAGACCATAAGACTTGACTCCGGTAAAACCGAACGAGTGCAGAAAAACGCCAGTCTCTTTGAAGGTCAACCCTTTGAGAAGCAGATACGCACCCTCATAAACTATGGATTCATAGAAGACTTCCCCGAGAGCTTTCAGGTAACAGACGAAAAAGACGTTGACATACCGGCCTACAAAGGACTGATCACGAGCCTTCGCAGGACAGTTCGCATTGAAGGCGAAGGGTTACTTTTAAAAGAATTTACCGCCATCTCCGACAAAAACCGCGAGCTTACCGAACGTATGTTTTTAAACCCGAAATTCTCCAAAAACCCTGTAGCCATTGGTCTGGAGAAGCTGAAGGTAAAGAAAAACGAACCCATCCGCGTGTTTGTGGTTGAAAGAACCACCGGAGGTGTTCTGTGAAAGAGTTTTTTAAAAACCTTAAACCCAAACAACGTCGCCTGCTAGTTTTTGGGGCTATTGTTGCCGTTGCAGCAGTCTCCATAGGCATAACCTCTTCCTTATCAGGTAAAGACGCCACACGCACAGCAGCCCAGCGCAAAGCCGCTGAAAAGGAAAACGTCACCAACGTAGGTGTAGACAGCAAAATTGCTGAAAAAACCATGATGACTGAATCCGCTGAAATGCGAAAGCGGATGGATGAAATGGAGAAGATTATCAAAAGCTACGGATCAACCGTACCTGGCTTTTCTGACGCAAACGCGCCTTCTTCAAACCTGCCCCCCTTGCCCCCACTGCCCCCACCAGGGGTAGGCATGCCGGACGAATACATGGGAATGGGAATGGGGCAAATGCCCAAAGCTCAAGCCTTAAACCCTGAACACGACTTTCCTCTTCCGGAAGGCGACCCTATGGACGGCACACACGTCCCGCCACCACCTGGCGCAGCCCACGAAAGAGAACGTGAAAGGGAAGTAATCATTGGTGACATCGCCATCATAAGCGGTGACCAAAACGCGATCAAAGCCCACGAAGAAGCCTTGGATAAAAAAAAAGAGAAACCGACCCTGTATTTACCGACCGGTTCCTTCACGGAGGCGACACTTCTGTCGGGGATTTACGCACCTACATCTGGCCGAGGCAGAAGCGACCCGGCGCCAGCACTCATTAGAATCAAGACGCCCTCACAACTTCCAAACGAAGTTAAAGCAAACCTTAAAGGGTGCTTCTTAATTGGCAAAGCAGTAGGCGCACTGGCAGACGAACGCGCCCACATAAAAATCAGCAACATCTCCTGCATCTCCCGCAAAGGAGACGCGCTCATAGACCAGTCAATAGAGGGCTATGCCATAGATGAACAAGATGGATTTGTAGGCGTTGGTGGACGTGTAGTAGCAAGACTTGGGGCAGTAATAGCTCGCTCGCTACTGGCTGGATTTGTAACAGGCCTTGGCGATGGATTAAAGCAATCCACCGAAACCAACACCCTTACATCCATTGGAAACATCAGCCAGCCCACCGTCGAACCTGACAAAATCGCACTGGCTGGACTAGGTAGCGGTGCATCAGAAGCCGCGCGGCACATCAGTACATTCATGCTTGATTTGGCAAAAGAAACCATCCCTGTCATCGAAGTACTACCAGGGAAAAAGCTCACTGTCGTTATCACACAAGGAGTCGAACTCAATGTCAAACCTCTTAAAACTTCCTCAATTAACTAAAACAGCAGGCAAGCTTTTTATGCTCTGCCTTGCTTTTGCCTCCCTTGCGGGCTGCTCCATAGTTGGCACTGCCTTAAACCCGTATGAAGACGACTTTCACTGCAAGCTAAACCCAGGCAGCGAAATCGACGGTGGCATCTGTTCAGGGGTTTCCGAAGTTTACAAAGACGCTCTTGAAGACCGCGAGTACAAAAGCGACAAAACCCGCAAAAAAGAAGCAAAAGAGGCGAAGAACGCCCAAAGTAGGGATAGCGAGGAGAACATCTCCCCAGCCCGTCTCTCAAGAGCCGAAATAGCTGCTGCTGAATCCAAATACCAAAAAGCTCGCCTTGAGCGGATGACTGGCCTCATTGAAGCACCAGTAACACCCCTTGTAGCCCCTCCGGTAGTCATGCGCCTTTTGATACTTCCCTACGAAGACGAAGACAACGGCTTAAACCTCATGCGCTACACCTACCTCATGCTTGACCGTCCACGCTGGGTTATGGGTGACTACCTTTACGACGAAAGAGAGGAGCTTTATTGATGCTTTCTAAAGTACTTTCTTTTGTATCCAAGGTGTTCGGCATGTCCGAATACCTTGGTGCCACAAGTAATGAGATGTCTGACCTGTTTTACAACGCTCCGCTTAGTAAATACCTGCCCTGGCACAACTACGACGAAAAGAGCGGTGTCTACACTAACCAGGACGACAGTAAATCCATGATGTGGGAATGCCTGCCCCTTGCCTTTTCCTCGGAAAAAACACTGAAAACGGCAGAGGCGTTATTTCGCCTTCCCCTGCCCAAGCACTCGGTCATGCAATTCATCCTGCACGCTGATCCAAACATAAAACCAAACCTGCGTGCATTTGAAGCAGCCCGGGCCAACAACAACCCGCTAATTGGTGCTGCCACCAAAAGAGCCATTGCGCACCTTATTAAAAGTGCCGCTGACGGTGGCAACCTTGGCATCCCAATTCGCAACTACCGGCTTTTTGTAACCCTGAAAGTCCCTGCAAACGGCAAAATAAACTGGTCTGACACAGGCCTTGCGGCAGAACAAATACTTGAGAGCATGAACCTTTGCCCTTTAGTCTTTGAGCCGCCCATGCTCATAGAATGGATGCGCCGCATGTTTAATGGCGCGGTGCCAGAACAGATACTTAACACCGGACATGAACACGCCTCGCGCTACCTCATTGACACCCCGATTAACAAACAGGTGCTTTATGCGGAAACCGAATTTGAAAAGCATCCAGACCACATAAAACTAGGTGATAACTACTGGTACTGCATGACACCCAAAAGTTACCCCTCAAACGTAGACCCGCTGCAAACAAGCGAACTCTTTGGTGGAGTATGGGGCGCGTCATCAGACAACTCCCAAATACGCACACCATTTTTGCACACGTTAAACGTGGTGTTTGACGACTTAAAAACCTCCCTGCGCACCAAAACCGACCTTGCTCTGTCCCAAGGTGCGTTTGGCTCCTTTGCCCGCCAACTGGCGCGTAAGCAAGAAGAATACATCTGGGCAGTGGACAAGATGGAACAGGGCGAAGTCTTTTGCCACGTCATGCCGGTTACCTGGTTTTACGACACCGACCGCCAAAAAGCCCTGGAAGCCCGCGCTAAATCTCGCTACGTCTGGGAAACTGCTGGCTATCACATGCAAGAAGAAAAGCGGGCATCTGTATTTTTGTTTCTATCCAGCCTGCCCTTGGGCATGACCTCCAGCGCCAACAACATAAACATCATGGACAGAAGCACCATCGCGCCTGCCGAAAGCATCATCAACATACTACCCATCCAGGCAGACTTTGCGGGCTCCAACGAACACGTATTCCTCTTACAGGGTCGTAAGGGTCAGATAGTACCCATGTCCATCTTCAGCAAACGTGCTGACAACTACAACGGCCTCATTGCTGCAAGCTCAGGTAAAGGTAAATCTTTCTATATGAACTTCATCTCTTACAACCACCTTTCCACCGGCGTAAAACTGCGTGTTGTTGACCTTGGTGGCTCGTACAAAAAACTCTGCAACATCTTTGACGGTCGCTACATCGACTTTGACAAAAAGCTTGGCATTGAAATATGCCTAAACCCTTTTACAAACGTACGCGACATAGAAGAAGACTCGGCAGCCATCAGTGCCATCATCCTTCAAATGGTCTATGCAGCCTCTGACACCCCGCAGCCAACCAAAGAAGAAAACACCCTGGCTCAAGACGCAGTGCTTTGGACAATCCAGAACTACGGCTCAGAAGGAAGCGTAAACAACGTATTTGAATACCTTACCACGTACCCCAAATACGCCAGCAAAGCCACCACTGACCACATTGTTGAAACCGCCCACCGTATGGCGTTTTCCATGCACAACTTCACCTCGGAAGGGCAATACGGTCGCTACTTTGTCGGGCCATCTACGCTGGACATCTCTGGAGAGCAACTTGTTGTCCTTGAACTTGACGCACTACGCTCCACCAAAGACCTCTTTAAAGTCGTTATTCTGGCTATCCTTGACGCAGCCCAGCGGGAGCTGTACCTGGGTGATCGCAGTCAGCCCACCCAGATCATCTTCGACGAAGCCTGGCAGTTTCTGGACGGCTCCAACAAAATGATTGTTGACATCATTGAATCTGGCTATCGCCGCGCCCGCAAATACTTTGGCAGCTTCTTCATCATCGTACAGTCACTACTTGACCTTAAAAAGTTTGGTGCCTTGGGTGAAATCATCTGGGCTAACGCTGACTTCAAATTCTTACTTGAATCAGACGCCTTTACCAAAGCGCAGTCAGAAAACATCATCGACTACGATCCCTTTGCGCTTGAGATCATGAAAACCGTAAAAACCAACGCGCCAAAATACTCTGAAGTCTTTTGCAGCACCCCTTACGGTGACGGCGTAGTTCGCCTTTCTGCTGATAACTTCAACTACTTCATCTTCACCTCCCACCCAAAAGAAAACTCGGAAATGGAGGCTATGGTTGCCAGTGGGTTTACCTGGGAGCAAGCCATAGAAGAAATGATCAGAAAATATCGAGGGGGCTAGCATGGGCGCACAGTATCAGGTTATAGGCGGTACCCTCCGCACCATTCTCAGAATGAGCAACCTTCTGCAAGGGCTTTGCCTGCTTGCCATGCTCGTTTTATGGCTTGGCACGCTCCACCCGTCTGCCCTGCCTGTGGTTTTGGCTGCATACATCTGGTTATCCGCCCTTATCCTGTGGCGACAATCAATGTTATTTGCCGAAACCAGCTACCCTGCCTGTCTTTCAGGGCAGGGCTGGCCGTTTGCAGGGTTTAACCGTACAGACGGCAAACCGGCTGTCTTTGCTTACCCCCAAGTCTCTGACACAGAGCGGCTGCTGGCTGACCTGGAAAAAGTCCCTGCCACCAAGCTGCAAAGCAGCAAGCTTCGGGGATTGAGGTACTTGCAAAAAAAGGGGCTGTCCATGCCCGAACCTTCGCCAGATCAGGCTTTTTGCCGCCTGATAGGTGCTGGCTGGCGCGAAATTAACCTGTACTCCCCTATTGCCATTATAGCCACTGGCCTTGCTTTACTCTCGTCAGTAATCACTCACATAAAGTAGGAGATTTGCGTGCACAGCCAACTTACAGAGTTTAGTCGCTTTAACTTTCTTCTGGGTAAACCGGTTGATGAGGTCTTTAAAATCTACGGGCCGCCTCACTATGCCTACGAATTTCGCGAAGTCACTCAATATGCTTTTTTACTCACAGGAGTAAACAACCTGCTGGTTTGTAACGTTGACCGGGCGCAAAGCCGCATCGTTGCAGTAAACGGTGTTGCTGACAGACGTCGCCACCCCCGCGTTGCTCCCTTTGTGGAAACCTGGGTAACGGTACTAACCTCCACCGACGATGTGCTGATAGGCACACTTGTAGACGTATCTGCCAGTGGTATTGCTCTGCAACTAGAACCAGAGAGCTTGTCGAAAATACAAAAACACGCTCTTTGCGACCTGCGAATGACAATTCACATAAGTAAACACGTCAGCCAGGAGATTGTCCTGCCTGGGGTTTTTTTAGGCCGCAATAAAGACAACAAGGCACCCTTCATACTCACCAGCACCACCGAAGGCTTTAAAACCCGTGAGGAACAAGCTTCCTACGCCGCTTTAATAGACTTTATAAGCTTTCGCCTTTCGGTAAGCGACGAAGAAGCAGAAGAGATCGCCTTCTTTGTCCGGCAAAAAGAAGCAGCAAGCGAGAACTAAGATGGATGTTTTTTACGAAAACATAAAAAAACAAACGGCCTGCACACTCACCCTGGTTGAAATCAACGGTATCAACAACTACGTGTCAGCGCTTGGTCACGAAAAGGCTGCTCGTTATCTGGATACTGTATGGCATTGGTTTGCCTGGTCGTTTCAAAACATCCCTGTTCATGAGATGTTTTGGTACAACGTGACCACTTTCGCAGTAGTGGCCTCTACGGAAGACACCGCTGCTCTTGATCGGCTCCTAAATAACGCAGTAAATGACTTCAACGCATCAACCGACGGCATAGGTCTGGCGCTTAAACTTAACTGTGGGCGCACAGAATACGCCCCAGGCAGCTTTTTGCCCCCTTGCCCACTTGACTTTACGCTCCAGGCTAAAGAGGCGTTAAAAGAGGCGCGAAAGCTCAGGTTTTGGGATAGAAGCTCTGTCTGTATCTGTCACCACGAAAACCTCCACCCAAAATCAACAGACGAGCTTTTTGTGGCCTACCAGCCCCAGAAAAACGTCGCCAACAACACCATAATTGGCTACGAAGCACTGCTTAGGTGGAAACAAGGCGCTAACACCGTACTTCCAAGCGGGTTTGTGCCTCAGATGGAAAAAACCGGAACCATTGTACCCATTGGCTTATGGGTACTTGAAACCGCCTGCGCTGAAGTGGTGTCACGGCACTGGGCAGGGGATAATGTAAGGCTTTCAGTAAACGTCTCTGCTCGTCAGCTTATGGAAAACAGCTTTTTAGACGATGTATTAAAGATACTTCGCCGTACAAACTTTCAGCCAAACCTGCTCACACTTGAACTCACTGAAAGCCTGCTTATGGAAGGCAACCAGCAAGCCGAAGCGCACATAAAAGCCCTTGCCTCGCACGGTATTTGCATCTCTTTAGACGACTTCGGTACTGGCTTTTCTTCGCTTAAACGTCTTGCCGAATACCCCATTGGCGAGATCAAGATAGATAAAACTTTTACACGCAACGTACACAAAAACCACACAGCCAGAGGGATCATCAAAACCTTATTGGCGTTTGGGCTTATCTACAGCACTAAAATCGTAGCAGAAGGCATTGAATCACCAGAGCAATCAAAAGCTCTTGCACAGCTTGGTGCAACCATTCAGCAGGGCTGGCTTCACGGCAAGCCGCAAAAGCTTTGAAACGCAGCAAGGAGTTCATCGTGAAAATCAAAAAGTCACTGGCCACCATCGCCACCATCGCCACCATGTTAATTTTTTCACCATCTGCCCACGCCGGTAAATGCAACACAGGGGCTTTTAACCCCATAACTGATGTGGTCTGGAACGCAATAACACCCATTAAAATCGGTGGGCTCCCCATTGTTCGGGGTTCAGGCATTGAAGCCTCTGGCGCAGCCGGTACTCCTTCTCCTGTTTGCGTAACCTGTAAAGACAAACAGGGCGCACCGTTTATTGGTCTTACCGTGTCTTTTTCAGACATCTCCGACATGGTTGAAGTCGTCCAGACGCCAGGCTGTTCCACCGTCTTGGGTACAAACTTCGGGTTTGGAGGTCAAGGCTACATGGGCGGCACAAGCGGCCAAACAGAAGGCTCGGCAATGACTTTTAAGCAAACCCACTGGATACACTTCCCCCTGTTTGGCATCTTAAACCTAATGAGGGATATTCAGTGCATCGCCCCAGGTGATGACATCATATTTGGAGACCCTTCAGAGCTTGACCCAACGCACCAAAGCGACCTGCTCGCTATGGGTATGGACCCCTGGTGCTTTTTGTACGCCGCGCCACCATTTACCCTTGTTGAACCAGCAAACATCGCCCTGGCGCACCTGCCTGTCTCCACAATGCCTCCGGCTTATAACGCAATGGAATGGATGTGGTGGGGCAATATCTGCCCGTTAAGCGGTAACGTGGCTTCACCCAGAGATATGACATCATCGGCACAGATAGCAGCCAAACAGCTTAGAAAACGCGCCCGCGTGGGTTTGATTCAGGGGCGCGTGACAAACCAGTGCACAGGCACCATCGAGCCGTTTCCCAAAAAAGACGAATGGCGTTTTTCCCTGGCCAAGCCCAAGAAAACACCACGGCACTTTATTGCAGGACAAACGGAGCTGATTTGGGGAACCAACAAAAACCCACCATTTCGCGAGGGGAACTTCCTTTTTCTTCTTTATCAAAAGAAAGTTTGCTGCGAAAAGCTTTTATAAGCAACCATGCACTGTGTAAAAAAACAACCATTGCACCCATAGGAGCGTACAATGTTACCAAAAATAACCCTTACCATACTTCTTGCTGCTGCCATCTTTGCCTGTAAAACACCCCAGGCGCACAGCGCACCACCTGCGACAGGGGGCATCCTTCTTCCCGCCTGTCCGGTTACTCCCACGCTTCCGAACGCGCCAGGTGGGTATAACCTGCCAAAAGGCGCGTTATCTGACATGGACAGGGCGCAGGCAGACAGAGACCGGCTACTTAAAGAAATAGACAGGGCAACAACAGGACAGGGTAATCCACCCATACCCTCAGCAGCCAAACCAAACCTGCCGCCAGTGCCAAACATGCCAGAGGTAAAAGCGGATCCGGCAGCCACGAAGGCTAACGAGGTAATACAATCAAAAGAACACGCTGTCCGCACCGATGGCTACAAGCACCAGCTACTCACCGGAGACAGGTTTAAAGACGCACAGCGCATCTTGGAACTCGTTGATCCCGACTACTCAAAAGACGCAGGTCAAACGTATGGGGCAAACAATTCAGCCTATGCCATGACCCAACCCTTCACTAAATACCTGGCTCAAGATGAGCGGATTTACATCTTCGTGTCCTCCAGTGTACCGCAGGATGTATTGCGGGAATACGCCAGGGTTATTCACGAGCTTGGCGACCCTAATATTTTTATGGTTATGAGGGGGTTTGTAGACGGCGGGAAAAAGGTGGCTCCCACCATGCACTGGCTGCAAAAGATATTGATCAGAAACCCTGAATGCCTTGAGACAGGAACAGGCTGTGACGGCTTTAATGCCCAGGTGGTCATCGACCCAAACCTTTTTAACCTCTATAAGCCAGAAGTAGTCCCAGCTTTTGTTTATGTAGACGGGCTTTCTGTATTTGACAGCGACGCAAGCGAAGGGCTGTCCGAATACGCGACAGTGGACGTATCAAACGCCCTAATGCTCTACGGCGATCCTGCCATCCGCTATGCAACCCGTCTGTTTCTTGACCAAAAAGGCAACACATCATCAAACGGCTTACGAGCTCTGTACGCAGCCCTGGTTGATATTCATTGAGCAAATAGGCAAGTAAGTAAGGAGAAGCATCATGTACACCCGACTTTTAACCATAGCCATCACAGGCATTTTCATTAGCACCACTGCCTTTGCAGCAGGCACTACACCACCGCCACCTGATCCAGGCAAGCAGGCGTCCGACCTGTATAACTCTGACATCTTGAACAAATACGGCACAGCCAAGGGGCTTAAAAACACAGTATTAGACCCCATGAACTCCGGCGGAACCGGCATGAAAACACTGGACGGTAAAACCACCTTTTCAGCGGGATCAATAGCCTCCCAGGGGCAGGAAGTTTTAAAGATTGTTGTTGTACCATCGGCAGCCAGGGGCGAAATCGCGAGTATCAACATCCAACAAGCTGACCCGGGTGGCACCCTTGGCCCTGCCACAAACGCCCTTTCCGCAGCACCAGGCAAGGCAGGTGTCGGGGTTTGTAATGACGGCTTTATTGCCTGCACCAGCGGCACTTTTGATAACTGTGTCTACTTAAAGTGGACTACCCACCCAAACACAAAAAAAGTAAGTCTGACTGGTATGCCCAGCGTGCACTCCCTTACAAGCTGCTTTTGCTTTAGCAACTACTGCGCCACGGTCAACAACACGCTTATGTCCAGCATGGAGACGATTACATCAAAAATCGGTAGCGGCGTATTAGGGGCTTTTCTTTCAGGGGTAAACGGTTGGTCAGTAACCTCTGCCAGCGCATCCTCAAACACAATCTCTTACTACGGCAGCAGGGTTGATAACGTAAGCGGGGACTTGGCCGCAACAAACGCATCAGCAGCAAACCCGATACAATACTCCCCCGCCACCCCAGAAACGGTACACACCTTTTCACAAGAAGCGGACATTTTGGAGTCAATGGCAGTCAACCCCCACTCAATGGCCAGAATATACATGGGAACAGCCAATAACGCCCCTAAAACCATAAGTAGGCTTTGTGTCTTGGAGCGGTATTCAAAAGGTCTCAAACCAGACGGTACAAACAACTTGGATGACAGGCAATTGTGCGAAACCGTGCCGGAAGGTTATACCTGTGAAGTCGAACCCTACGAGGATAAGTGGGACGGTCGATACTTCCGCAAGGACGGTATGCTGACAGGCTACACAATGTTTAACATCCGCAAGAGGCTAAACGGAGTGGACGAGCTTCAGAAGTGGTGGAAAAGAGAACGCAGGCACTGGTGCTACACAGATGAAGACTACGACATGGAAACACCCACCAGGCGGGTTTCCGAAAACGCCGAACATGCAAGCTACAGCGAAAGTAACTCCACCATGACCTACAGAGACGGTGGTATCTCTCGCAGCTACAAAATCACCGATATGCCACCAGATACGCCCTGTGAGGCCACCTGTAAGGTTAAGGTCGTCATGCCGGATTCCAAGGTTGGTACCGAAGGCGCAGCAGTTGATTTAATGGAGCAGGCAGCATTGGTTAAAGAAGGCTTTATGTACTTTTACAGAGACTGTGAAGGCGGCGAAGGCGGCATCTGCCAAAGAGAAGACGGCGACATAATCATGGAGCCTTGTACTTGCTCTGACGCAGGTGACATGAACCTGATATTTGGGGCTTTCGAGGCCATAGGCACAGCTAAAAGAGATGTTATCTGCTCCTCTGTTAAGGATCCCCCAAAGGGAGCCACGACCGCTGATCCACCAGAGTTTAACTACGACTTGGACTGACCAGCAAACACCTCAGCAACTGACCGCTCCTGCACACAAAACAGATGGGAGCGGTCAAGTGCCTCCATGCAAAAAAAGCCGCTCCTGACCAGACAAGCCAGTCTCCATCTCAACATTTCTTTCTTTTTGTATATACGCCTGCAAAAGCCTTTCCACCAAAACCGGCAGGTTTGCGCCTGTGTTTTCAACCATTTGCGCCAGCTCTTCGCTGACCTGAACCTCCAAAATGCGATTGCCCAAAATGCTCTCCTTTTTGTGTTTACAGTGCGCCCATTATACACTGTCTTGTACTTTTTGTTTATACGAAAGCGTATATTTTTTGTTATAAAACCCAAAATAAGTGTAAGGTATATAAATAAAAAGAGTATACAAAACAAAGAAAATATGTCATTGTTACAAAGTTATTTTGCCTTGAAATAAATAAGAAAAGGAGAAGAGCAAATGAAAGCTATGGAAGCTGAGAAGTTGATATGCGAGTGGGTGGAGTTGTGCCAAAAGGGCAACGAGTTTTTTAATAAAGCAGGGGAGCTTTTTGGTGACGCCAAGGACGCGCCGTTGCTTGGTCACATTGCGCAGCAGGCGTCTTTTATCGGTAGGCTTATTTCAGAAAGGATTGGGGATACCCAGGACTGGCTGGATTGGTTTTTTGTTGAGTGCCAGCTCGGAGACAAGCCGCTGTACGTTCTGGTTGCTGGCGAAGGTGAGATACTGGTTAAGACACCAAAAGACCTGGTGAGGGTAATTAAGTCCACATGTTGGGCGGAATCCAATCTTGCCGAGCAGGTGATGGCAGGTGCAGCCAGGGCTTGATTTTTTCGTCCAATTTCCTTGCCGGAGCTTAAATGAGCAACATCCTAAACAAGTTGTTTACAGCCACCATTGGCCTGCTGTTCATCTCCGGCATTGCCTATGTCGGATACCTGATTATGCAGAGAGTTATTTATTACATCAGTGTTTATATGTTCACGTTTTGAGTATTGCAGGAGGCGTATATGCTTTTCGATAGCCCTGCTGCACCAGACTGGTCGCCAGGCGATTTGTTCCAATACACAGTACGAGTTGACAGGATCGTGTTTCACAATCCCGATTCCGGCTTTTGCGTGTTGTCCGCAACAAACAACAACGATGGTTCACCCATGACTGTTGTTGGGGTCACGGTTTTCGTGCAAGAAGACGACATCGTTAAGTGCAAAGGCATGTGGTCTAGCGACAAGAAGTTTGGAAAGCAGTTCAAGGCGTCGGACTTGGAGGTTTTACCCCCTTCCACCGCCGAAGGGATCGAGAAGTATCTCTCATCCGGTCTTGTAAAGGGTATAGGCAAACACTACGCCGAAAAGCTTGTAAAGGCATTTGGCGTACAAACCCTTGAGATTATCGAAAAGCATCCTCATCGCCTCAAAGAAATCCCAGGCATTGGTGAAAAGCGAATCGCTAAAATCACCGCTGCCTGGGAAGCGCAACGCGCCGTGCGGGACATTATGGTCTTCTTGCAGTCCTACGGGGTGGGGGCAGGCCGGGCGGTACGGATATACAAACAATATGGCGACGACTCAATCGCTGTTGTGCGCCAAAACCCATACCGTCTTGCCCTTGAAGTTGCCGGTATTGGCTTTAAGGTTGCCGACTCCATAGCCTTGCGCCTTGGGGTAGCCCCTGATTCTATGATGCGGATAAAAGCCAGCATCATGCACGTACTGGGTGAACTTAACGACAAAGGTCACTGTGCTGCTCTTTTGCCCACCATCGTGAAAGAGGCTGTGAAGCTACTTCAAGTGGACGGGGCTTTAGTGGAGGAAGCAGTTGAGCAGGTTACGGCAGAGGGACACGTACTTGTTGACACTGCGACTGACTCCCAAGCGCTTTATTACCTCCCCCGCATACTGGCAGCAGAAACCAGCACCGCCCAAAACCTCAAAAGACTTGTAAATGGGCGGTTTAACGCGCCAAGCGATTCTGCCGTGTCTGTGCTTATGTCAAACTCAGAATCAGAATTTGGTCTTGCCTTGTCACCTTCACAAAAAGACGCTTTGCGCCTTGCCCTGAAAAGCAAGGTATGCGTCATCACCGGCGGCCCGGGTGTAGGCAAAACCACCCTGGTAAAGTCAATCCTTACGGCCTTCTCTCCGAGCGAAGTTGCCCTGTGCGCCCCCACTGGTCGTGCAGCAAAAAGGCTATCTGAAACCACTGGGCTTGATGCCAGTACGGTTCACCGCCTGCTTGAATACAGCCGAGAAGAGCGTGGCTTTCTGCGTAATGCCAGCAACAGGCTTGATGCCAACCTTGTAGTTATTGACGAGGCATCCATGATGGACATTCGCTTGATGTCCAGCCTGCTCCACGCAATCCCTTCTCACGCCAGGCTTATTATTGTTGGCGATGTGGATCAGCTACCTTCAGTTGGCCCTGGTTTTGTTCTGTCGGACATCATCAGCTCCAGGGCTGTGCCTGTGGTCAGCCTGACCGAGGTTTATCGCCAGGCAGCCACCTCCAAAATCATCACCAACGCTCACTTGGTCAATAAAGGTCAAATGCCTGCGCCGGTGCAGTCAGGTGAAAAATCGGACTTCTTTTTTGTGCCCGTAGAAGATTCCACGGAAATCCCGAATATTCTCGTGGATGTGGTCACTCGCCGTATTCCTGACCACTACAACATAAGCCCCATGCAGATACAGGTTTTGTCGCCCATGAATAAAGGCAGTCTTGGCTGTCAGGCGTTAAACTCCAAACTGCAAGCCACCCTAAACCCTCACCCTTCGTGCAAAATTGAACGCTATGGTGTGACATATGCCGTTGGCGACAGAGTAATGCAGATAGTGAATGACTACGAAAAAGAAGTGTTTAACGGTGATTCTGGCATTGTTGTGGATATTGACACAGAAGAGGACGATCTGTTCGTGGACTATGACGGAAAAACCGTCAAATACTGCTTCGCGGAATTGGACGAGCTGCGACTTGCCTATGCGGTAACCATCCATAAAAGCCAAGGCTCGGAATACCCTGTGATCGTCATGCCGGTTGCAATGGAGCATTACGTGCTTTTGGAGCGCAGCCTTCTCTATACCGGCATCACCAGAGGTAAACAGCTTGTAGTTATCTTGGGACAGCCTAAAGCACTGCGGACAGCCGTCACCACCCACAAAGCAGTAAGAAGGCTCACGCGCCTATCAGAGCGGCTGCAACACGCAGTTGGTGTCTAATGCTCCCACTTGATCCAGACATAGCCTATGCCGTCAAAGAGCTTGGACAACCAGCCCTGTTTTGGGCTATGCTGGTCTATTTCCTGCGTGCGTTTGTCCCGCCTCACTTGAAGCAGGTGGTAATCAAACAGTCAGACATAGACGAAGAGCGGGAACGCATCCGCAAACACAAAAAACTGGACGAAATCTATGAAGAGCGTCACTGGCAGGAAAAAATCCGTGGCGAAAAGCGGGTCAAGATTGCCCGCGACCTCGTGCAGATTGGCAGCGGTAACTTCGAGTGACAAAGGAGAAGAGCATTGAAAAACATTGACCTTTTTTTGTTGTGGTCAACGACCCCCCCGTCGATTGCCCAGTTCACGAAAGGCAGTTTCGGCAAGTACATTGCTATTGCCGTTCCTGCGGTTGCTTTTTTCTTTTTGTTCTTTTGGGTGCTTCAGAAGGCCCTAGATCAAAACCAAGCTGCAAAAGCCGCCGTAGGCCAGGAGCTGCTCAAAACAAAAGCGGCTATGAGCGACCTGCAAAAAAACACCCCTCGCAAAGGAAAAATAGATTGAAAGGTATTGATACTGTTGTGGTGGCCATGAGCGTTGCCCTTGCCGTCACCCTGTTCAGAGACGGTCGTTCCGGCAAATACATTGCCATTGCCATTATTTCAGCGGTTGTTTTTTTCTTTTTGTCCACCTGGGTACTCCGGAAAGCCGCGCCCCAAAAAGCAGTCCGCCCAACGGCAGAAGATGTGATCCAGAAAACACCTTTTCCGGAGATAGAGGACGCTGACTTTCACGACATAGAGGATACCCTGAATGCCAAATAGCCTACAAAAGCCCACGCTCCGCTCGCTTCCAGAAGCCCTTTTTCTTCTCGTCTTATTGGGGCTCACCCTCTACTCCTTTCGCGCCTGTGCCGGGCCGTGTAGCGCACTTGCAGCGTACAAGATTGCGGGCGTTTCCTTCCCCGTATTCGGGCTGCTGTTTTTCGCGCTTTTGTCCGTATCGGTGTTTTTTTTCAGGACAGTCAAATACACGTTTTGGCTGGTGTTGATGGGTATGGGTGCGGAATCTCACTTTTTGTCACTACAGATAAAACTGGGTAAATTCTGCCCAACCTGCGTCACTCTTGCGACCGTGCTTGCGCTTTACGGGACTTATGTTCAGCGCCAGTACTTCCGGGAGCAAAAAGAACGCGCCACCGCTGAAATTGCCGTTTTTTGCCTTATTGGTCTTTTGGTCGCTGTCTTCACAGTCCGCGACACATCTTTTGACATTCCGGTAAAACCCGCTGCTCCCTCCGTCAACATGAAAACCCAATCTGAAGGGCGCGTATACCAGGACATTTGGTACGGCAACCTGGACAGCGAGATAGAGGTTATCTTTGTCTCTGACTGGTATTGCAGCTTTTGCCAAAAGTCCGAAACGCTGACAACCGACCTCTTGCCTGCGCTTGGCAAACAGTACAAATACACCTTCATCGACATGCCCGTACATGAGCAATCCAAGGCATTTCTTCCGTACTCTATGACGCTCCAGCTGACCGACAAATACGCCTATCTGCTTGCCCGTCCGTTATTCTTCGACATGGCTGCATCAGGCGAGCCAATTTCTCCTGCCCAGATAAGCTCCACGCTTTTGCGTAACGGCATTCAAGTAACCCCTGACATCGAAGGAATAACTGTCCTGGCAGAGAAGTATAAAACAATCATCAGGCAGGCAGGCGTGAACTCCACGCCGTCTGTAATTGTAAGAAACGGCAAAGGCGTATCCAGCGTCTTAAACCCTGTTGAAGGCTTTGACCTGGAAGCTGTTTCCAAAGCAGCGCAAACCCTCCAATAGCCGCTGTTTTGCTGCCTTTGGCGCAAAATCCGGACACCCCCCTTCTCTTATAGATAGAAGAGAGAAAAACAAGGAGGGCTTTATCGACCCCACCGTAAAACCTCGTCGTTCAGGGCGGGGATATAAGGTGCAAAACAGTGACTCATAGTGCGCTATGCGCGTTGGTTTTCGATATACTGTTTAATGATCTCCAGGGGTGCTCCTCCG